>VOFK01001974.1_pt1 | contig 24728 bp, 32 predicted proteins | sample 5384121 | NCBI WGS metagenome assembly VOFK01 (sample SAMN12384730, study PRJNA508395) | human gut metagenome | isolation source: healthy gut J | host: Homo sapiens | reverse complement strand
ATTACGTATTGCTTTGATAATCACACCGTGATGAAAACACTGGAAGCCAAGGATCACGGTGTAATCACGGTTCGTGATCGCATTCTGTAGAATCTACGTCCGATTCCGGGAATGGATAGATTCTACAACTTAAAAGCTTCCTGTGATCAGAAATGCGATGGCCGGTCAGAAATAGGTGACAACCGGATCAGTATTTTAAGGACGTGACGCCATGGTGATGTACAGATTGCTAAGTCCCTTCTGCTCTTGCCATCGTTACGTAATCCATCTGATCGCCTCGGAATATGTACTCTTGGTCAGTCTGGTACCTGAAAGCGATCTGTCCTCGAATGACTGTAAGCCGCCACTGAAGAATGCTGGCCGGAGAACCAAGACCATTTACCTGAGTACTGGCCACCAGACACCGGCACAGCAGGATCGCTGTGACGAATCCCGGGATACTGACTCCCAGCGTCGCAACAATTCCAAGCAAGGTGTTTTTCACTGCCAGCCAGCTTGCTCGTCGCCATCCAGATACCCATCAGAATACCGATGAGCAGATACCGCAATAGAGAGAAGTCCGATGCTTAGCGTGTACGGAAATCCTCTTGCGATCAGTGTATTAACAGAAACGTTCTTTTTATAGGAAATGCCGAGATCTCCGTGCATCAGATTTTTCCATGTAAAAATATACTGTTTCCACATGGGTTCATCCAGTCCGTAGGTCGATTCGAGCTGTTCAATCGCGCTCTGGGAAAGATTATCCGCCTCGAACGGCTGCCCGGCATAACCGAATCAGGAAAAAGGTAATGGTGATCAGTGCCCAGATCGTCACCACTCAATGAATAAACGTTTTATGATGTATCTTACCATGCAGCATTCCTCCTGTTCCGGCTTTTTTTTTAGCTCAGAAGAGGCAGCCGAACGATCTGTTCTGGCTGCCTCTTTGCACCTTTTTACTTTTTGTTTTTTATAATGCTTCCTCGCCGCGCTGGCCGGTACGAACCCGATGACGTCTGCCACTTTCTCGACAAAAAAATCTTTCCGTCTCCGATATTCCCGGTACACAGCTTCTTTCCAGAAAGCCTTTTAATACTTCAATTGTCTTATCGTCACCGACGGTCTCGAATTTACATTTCATCAGTACATTCGGTCCGCTCATGGTTCCACGGTACATCACCCGGTAACCCTTCTGGTTTCCATATCCGGTGATATCCGTTTCCATCACGCCGTACACGGCACACGATTCCATGATGTCGATGACATCCTCCCGGTTCGCGGGTTTGACAATAACTGTCAGCTTTTTCATATCCGCACCACCTTTTTTATTGATCCTTTTTTTATCATTATGGAAGTGGAAGTTTGCATAAGCGCTGCATCCGTGCTCGTGCATATCCAATCCGTCGATCTCTTCCTTCTCGGTTACGCGAAGTCCGATGGTCTTTTTCAGGACGAAAACAGAATGAACGCCAGGATCAGGGTATATGCTGCAACTGCTACAAAACCGATCAGCTGGTGATAAAGCTGCATCCTCGCCGAAAATACCGGTGAATAAGGTTCCGAGTGCTCCACAGACACCGTGTACACTGATTGCACCAACCGGGTCATCGATTTTACGACTTTATCAAAGAATTCAACTGCGAATACAACGACAACACCTGCAACCGCTCCAATGAACAGTGCCTTGTAATCATTGACTACATCACAGCTTGCTGCTTAGCTACCAGTCCGGCCAGTGCGCCGTTCATTGTCATACTGATATCCGGTTTTCCCATAACGTACCCAGGTAACAATCAGGGTAACAAAAAGTGTTGCTGCTGCTGCCGCAAGGTTTGTAGTCATGGCAATGTCGCCAAGATTATAGGTTGCTGCTGGGTAGATCCACAGTTAAATCCGAACCAGCAGAACCAGAGTGATAAAGACACCAAGTGCTCCAAGCGGAAGGTTATGACCGGAATAGCAACCGGTTTTCCTCTTTTGTGTATTTTCCGGATACGAGGTCCGACCATTTTTGCACCGGCAAGGCACACAGACCGCCGACCATATAGAACTGCAGTAGATCCTGCAAAATCATGGAACCCGATCTGGCTTTTAACCAGCCGCCTCAGATCCAGTGTCCGGTGATCGGGTAAATAAAAACGCTGGATCGGCTGCGGATGGTAAATCAGATAAGAGATAAATTTGGTTCTCTCTGCCATTAGCTCCTGATACAATCGTTGCCGATGTTGCACAGAACACGGTCTGGAAAATCATGAATACGCCGATCGGCAGTCCGTTGAACATGCCATCTGCATCTGCCAGCGATTTCGGATGAAAGAAACCTGCTGTTCCGATAAAGGCATTGCTTCCTCCGAACATCAGCGCAAATCCAATGATAAAGAAGAAAATAGAGCCGAGCACGAAATCCATCATATTCTTCATCAGAATGTTTCCGGAGTTTTCGCTCTTGTAAATCCTGTTCCACCATGGCAAATCCGGCCTGCATAAAAATACACCAGAAAGGCTCCGACCATGGTCCATACGATATTGAGTAATACCTGTGTGTTTCCATAATAAGTTCCTCCTCATTCCCATCTTACCTGTTCCCGTCTGCAGATCTTCTGAAACGGTCATCTCTCTGAAACGGTAGCTTTCAGATTTTTAAAGTGCCTGTTCGCCGTGCTCGCCCGTTCGGATCCGCACTGCATCTTCAACATCGTAAACGAAAATTTTCCATCGCCGTAGTTTCCGGTTGACAGGTTTTTACAACAAAATCAACGATTTTCGAACCTTGTCATCCTCCACAACGGTTTCCACTTTTAACTTTCGGAAGCCATTTTGGCCACGATTTCTGCCCAAGCGGTACATCTGACGATATCCCTTCTATTTCCATATCCAAGGATATTTTGTGATCATCATACTATTTGCCTTTCTCTTGCTCCCTCGAGTGAGTAGCTCCAGGTTTCGAGGCTCTCCGGGACGAATTTACAATTTCCAGCTTTTTTCATGATTTTCCCTCCCTTTCCGGAACCGGCTCCTGTACAGCTTCTGATTTTTTCCGGCTCGGATTTCTTTTTATCCGCCTTCCCGGTTTTTCTCTTCATTCATTTACCGGCTCTGCTGCTTCTATATAGAAATCTGTTTTCTGACGAATTTTCTAACTTTTCTTTTCATGCCTGACTGTTCCGCAGCTGCTGTTTTTACAGTTGTTTTTACAGTCGTTTTTTTGTAGCTGTTTTCACAATCCGCTGTTTTTTAATTAATCACACCTCGTCGGCATTCCCTCCAGGTAAGACCGGAAGTTTTCTTTCACCGCCAGATCGACTGTCGCGAGTCTTGCTGCCTTCGGTGCCAGGCGATATGGGAAGAATAAAGGTGTACGGCGACTGCATCAGCGGAATTGATACTGCGGCGGCTCATTTGCGACAACATCAAGTCCTGCCATATAAACCTTTCTCGATTCCAGCGCCTCAAGAAGCGCCTCCCATCGATGATGATTCCCCGCGCGGTGTTGATAATGATGACACCGTCCTTCTACCTTGGCAATGCTTCATTTGTTCAGCAGGTTTTCTGTTTCCGTATGCGGCATACAGTGAATGGAGATCAAGCATCCGACCGTTCGAAAATTTTCCATGCTGACCTGCTCGATGCCGCTCGCTACTGCGGCCCTGTCTTTGTGATTTACGTTTGCGATGACTTCATGTCAAAGCCGGAAAACAAAAATAAGTATTTTTGATGATGTTCAGCGCATTCATCACGATGGAAGTAACCATTGAAATATTTGAGTTTCCATAACCCGAAAAGCGCCGCCCCCCGCATTGTAGATTCCAAGAAACGGAACGAAAGCGATGTAATGAAGAAGTATTCCACCGCGTAGGCCATAACCTGCTCTTCCACCGATCCGTAGACTACCCGGAGAATCCAACGGTTTCCGAAGGAAATGCCGCAGATAACAAGTGCAATCAGTCCGCAGATCATCACGAGCTGTTCGGTCTGCGTGACACGCTGTTTTCTTATTTGGTCCCCGCTTTCCGAGGAACTGTGCTCCGACAACGGAACCTCCGCCTCTTCGCCATCGATGTGGAAAAATCACGATCAGCAGTACACAGATCGTATTGACAAGTGAGATTCCGAAACAGCCGTTTCACCGGCCCCGATACCATCACCATATCTCGCCATACCGACGGTAACGGCCAGCACCTGTTCCACAATCAAGGGAACGATCAGCCGGACCAGACGCTTTCTGGTCAAATAAGACGTTTGTGTTTTCCATCGGACTTTCTCCCTTTCCGGTAAATCAAAAGCGACCTGGAAGTCTTCCTTCAGATCGCCCCGCGAACTTTCTTTACCTGACGTTTCTCCTTTGGATTGAAAAACGCGGCACGAAGCTTTCCCTTCGTACCGCCTTCGCGAATCCATTACTTATATGGAGTTTATCTTGAAAAACAGACAGGCGTTTTCCGGTTTTCTGAGGTTTTTTGGGAGAAATAAAACCTTGGAGAAAGGGGTAAATTACAAACGGAGCGATTCTATTCCCAGAACCGCCCGTTGCGTTATCTTTACTCTATTCTTTTTTCTCTGCTGTTTTTCAACATAGGGCATATTCTAGCGGAATTCTGGGGCTTTTTTGTCAATCGCCGCACCGATGATTTCCGGTCTTTTTGCATCAGTTCCAAAGTCAATTTTACACAATTTCACCGATGTTTTCGGTTGTTCCTGAACATTTTTCTCATGAACCTTTGAAATTTCTTTTGTTTTCTTTTAAAATCGCGGAAAAACTCCGGCAAAATTCTGTGAAAATTCAGAGCGATCACCGGACTAAAAACCGGGACTCCGCAACTCAGTCGAAAAGCCTTTTCAAACACGCTCTGGTATGTCAGATCCAGTCAAAATCTCCGCCGGTAATCGCAAGACTTAAGAGTGCATCCATCTTTTCCACTTCCTCTTCGCCCTCCCTGATTTTTTGCAGCAGCACACTTGCGGTGTCCAGCACATCCTCCAAAGATTCGCCAGGTCCGATTTCATAATCCACCTCCGCCTCGCAGTCCGGGCATGGGATTTTTTCCATCGTCTGAAGGGATAAAAAGCGGTTGCCGCATTTCTTGCATTCATAATAACCACATGTTTTGGTTCCGTCTGGTACGTAATACATCTTTTCATACTCCTTTTGATTTTTCTATACTTCTCAATGATACACTGATGTTCTTTTACCGCATCCGTGAACTCGCTGCGGATTTCTTCATTTGGAATGTACGCCATCTGTTCTCTTCGATCGTATGCCAGATAGCCTAAGTGAATCAGTGCAGTTAAAACGTCATCTTTATTTTTAAATGTCACCATATATCATTCTGATACGATTTCGTTTTTTTACTTTCACTCGTTCCCCGGACATCATCGTAATAATGTCTGTTATAATATGCATCCAATTACGTATCGGATTCTACATCTTAATTCCGCAGTATTCCCATGTCACTGTATCGAGCAAGAGGAACTCCTCTGTTCCAATCGGCTTTCCATCTCTGTAAGTTGAAAACACATCCGTGCTAATCAGATTTCCCTCTTTCGTAATTGCATCCATAGGTGTATGGCCTACAACCTGCAACAACTTACGTGGCTTATATAATCTCATTTTTTGAATGCTGTGGTCTCAGCCAGATCGGCGATGCATCATTCCACATCTCGATTCTTCCGAGCTGATTAATCGTCTCTAACACAGCATCCACATCATTATATTTTGCTCGCGGAACATATTCCTCTACAAAGAAATTCAGTACGCCTCCATGAGAAAAAGAGAACATTGTCTATTCTCTGAACATATTTAATGGGATTATCTTCTGGAACAGCCTCTCCTGCAAATCCAACAACTTTCTTTTGCACTGTCAGTGAAGCCATGGAGCTATAACCGCTCTCCAGACAATGCCACAGATAACTCAAATCGTGATTCCCGTAGCACCAGGCTGTTTCCGGAAATGCTTTTGCAAACCGAATAGCCTCATCATAAGTTTCTTCATAAAGTCCGACATTATATTGCTTGTCCCAATCATCAGGGATGTCCATCAGACATACCGCTCGATCAGCAATTCCCTGATGCATAAGAGCTGTAGCCTGTTTAAACATCTGCGGTTTAAGATGAACATCAGGAATTACTAATATCTTCATACCATCATACCTTCTTATACTATTCTACTGGATATATCACCCTTTGTCCGGATATCTTCCAACTGATACCGCATTTGCAATGTCTTAATCCAATGAACTGCTGTTTCATAGCACCACCACAGACAGGACATCGTTTTGCTTTTGATCTCATCGCTTCTTAGTAAAGCCTTTTGCGCCTGCAGGAATCTCATCGCTTACCATGCTCAAGTTAAGCTTCTCTTCTCCATTTACCTGAGGTACAGCTGATCAAGATGCCGGCGATGACACAGCCGAACGTTCTGGCAAACAAAACTTTCTGCACATCATCGGGGTAGAATTTGACCCAAAAACATTACAAAGGAAAGTGACCCTGTACGACAAAAACATTATACAACAAAAAACACTGATTGGTAGACTTCATCAATATTTTTTTCTACAAATATTTTTATATTATATCATCCACACATGAAATCAAATACATAGTACTGTAAAATCAAAGTAAATATTTCGATCAACAGAACCTTTTATGACAACATCTCTTTCACACAAGTACTCCGATAATCACTTGGTGATATTTTATATCTTTCTTTAAATACTCGGTTAAACGTTCTCTGACTTTCAAATCCACTATCCAGACAAATATTTGTAATAGAATCACTCGTATTTTCCAAACGATGGCATGCATAGTTCAACCTTGCATCATTAAGATATTGATTGAAATTTCTATGGAATATCTTGGAAAAGAGTCTGGATAAGACATATTTACTCACGCCCAGGTCTTTTGCCATCTCTTCCAATGAAAACTTTTTCTTGAAATTTGCTGATATATAGGAAACTGTCTGGTAAATAAGATCGTTGCTCCCCACACTGCTCTTTTCTACCAAATTTAATTTTCCTATGCAGCGTGCAAACACAATTTGAAGATATGCCTGTGCAACAGTAATATCCGACTGTTCTGTCTCTAAAATTGCATTTATAACCCTATATACCTCTGATTCAACCTTTTCCGCTGTGATGATTGGGTATTCAGGAGCCATGGATTGCATGATATCTGCAAATTTGGCAATCATAAATGGCGATGCAATCAGATAAGTTGCTTTATTTACACCGGGTGTCAGTACCTGATAGTGATGAATAACATTTGGAAATACAAAGCCTATATCTCCTTTTTCCATATGGTATAGTTCCTGTCCGACACCAAGTTCTAATGATCCACTTGTTACACAAACGATCTCCAGTGCATTATGAAGATGTGGTTCAATATGTTTTGACTTCCTATTTATTGCTATAATCTCCTCTTTTGTGTCAACATATTTTAACTGCATGAAATACTCCCCTTTGCAACATTTGTCTATATCTTCTTTCGATTTGGCAAGCAATCCTTTTACACCTATCTTATAATCAATTTGTAAATAAGGAAAGGAGGAATTGCAAATGAGCAACCTAAAAAAATATCTGAATGACCTTTTAGTATTCTACACTGAATATTTTGAGCATCCTTACCATGTATAAATACTAAAAGGACTATTTTGTGAAAACTGAATATTTTCTTAAGGCCATTTCACAAAATGAAGTGGTCCTTTTTTATTTTCAAAATACAGTTCTATCACTTTATATATAGAAAAAAGCACTGTCTCATCGAGCAATGACCAGACAACGCTTTCTCCTGTCAATTCTAATTTATGTCTAATGCATCTGTTACTTCATCTGCAACAATTCCTTTTTCTGCTTTCAGTTTTTTATTTGCATCTTCAACATTCATTCTTGAAAGTGCAAACATAATCAATACATCAAAGATTAACGGAAGCCAAAGATACATGAACTGCATCATATCAAGTGCAGACTGTGGCTGAGTTGCATTTGTTCCGACATATCCACTGAGCTCAAGCATCCATCCAACAACAGCGGTTCCAATACCTCCACCGATTTTTACACCAAGAGAAGTACAAGAGTACATCGTTCCATCAATTCTCTTTCCCTGTGTAAGATAAGTGTATTCAGAGCAAGATGCAATAACTGCATTCATATCTCCCTGCCATGGTCCCTGACCTAAGGCCGCAAGAGCTGTAAACGCCATCATCAGCGGAACACTACCCATATATCCGGCAACAACAACAAGTGCTCTACCGATGACTGCTAAGACGTAACCTCTTAAGTTCAGTTTATACATACCTTTCCACTTACCAACTAATGTCGGTGTGAAAATCAGGGCAATAATCAGTGGAATATTTACTGCCCATGCAAATTGTCCAAACAAATTCTTATTTTTCAGTACCCACGTCATGTAATAAATGCCAGCTCCAATCATGGCACCATATAACTGCTGTAAAATATATGTTCCACAAATCATCATGTAATATTTGTTTTTGACAAGAAGCTTGAATGCCTGTACCATTCCGTACTTTTCATTATCATTCTTTACTTCTCCTTCATTAAGTTCCTCCTCCGGAAGTTCCTTAACAGAAAGTGCTGAAATCGTATTTACGACCAGACCAATGATTGCATAGATAATAGCAACCGTTCTCCATGCTGCAGCATCTCCACCACATTTATCTACAAATCCAACTGTAATCGCCTGAATCAGAAGACTTGTTGAAAATGCAAAAATAAAACGGTAAGATCCCATCTGTACACGCTCTTTGCTGTTCTTTGTAATCAGTGACGTAAGTGCTGAGTAAGCAATATTGTTTGCTGTATAAAACACGCCATTTAACAGTGTATATGAAATAAAGAACCATGCATATTTAGCCGTTGTTCCCAAGCTGACTGGTACTGTAAAGCAGCCGACCAGCGTAATGGCACAACCAATATATCCATATAGCATCCATGGCTTCGCTTTTCCCATTTTACTGTGTGTTTTGTCAATCATTGATCCAAAAAATATATCCGTAAAACCATCAAATAGTTTTGATGCGGCAATCAGGGTACCTACGACACCTGCAGCAAGTCCTACTGAGTCTGTCAAATAGAGCATCATGAAGGATGTCAGGAACGCATAGACTACATTACCTGCAATATCACCCGAACCGTATCCGATTTTGTTATACCACTTCAAATACTTTTTTTCTTCCATCGAATTTCTTTGCTCCTCATATTCATTGCACTTAGAATCTCAATATGTCTAACCGTATGATGCCTAATTCTAATTTTTTCTCTGTTTTTGTCTGATTGCTCTGTATATCCGGACTTTACATAACAATCAGACTTTTTTTCCTTGTTTACGAGTTACATGAAACTTTATTATCCCTTTACATACGGTATCAGCGTAAACTGGAACCGGAATAATACATCATCAAATCGGTACTGATCCAATACAACTGGACCACAACTATTAGAACCAATGCCATTTAATGCGTAGTCAACGCAGAATACTACACTATCTGATTCTATCAATTCATAATTATGCGTTTTCTTCTCAAGTTCTTCCTGTGTATAATAAGAAGCATTGAATGAGAAGGCATTTTCTGCGGATACCACAATTCCATATCGGCTGTTGTTAAGCTCTACATATTCACAATCATAATGGCTTCCATTTTCCTGTGGGCGAATATAGTCCTCATGCAAATCCCCTACATCTGCCCGATACAAACCGTGGCTCGCAGCCTGATGTTTGTCACAATAGCTTTCCTGTGGTCCCATTCCAAAGTATCTTGCAGCTGAAAGTTTTTTATCCAGGAACATCCTCACACCAAATCTCGGAAGGTCCGGGAATTCATCGTCTTTTGTTACTTCAATATCTGCATCAATCTTTCCAGAAGCATCTATTTTCCATGTAATCGTCACATCAAGAATCTTCTGTACTGTCTCTGCCACAACGGAAGCATGGCTTGTAATCTTCACACCATGCTTTCCCTGCACAACCTCTGTCGTGTAAGCTCTTGTAAGCCTTATCATAGTGGGCTTTCTTCCATTCAGACTTGATGTACATATCGTTATCTGTTGGTGCTCTCCAAATATTTAATTCCATCGGATGGTTCAAGTATTCCCGCCCTGCGAATTTCATCTCTGTAAAGAGTGTAGTACGTTTGTCTACGGTATAAGCAAATTCACGCCCCTTGATATGAATCTGTGTATCATTTTCATTTACCTGTAATTCAGAGTCCACTGCTGTTTTTTGTAGCCATTTCTCTGCAAGTTTACATTTTGCACCGTCTTTACTTACCTCAATTTCATCAAATCCAAGAATATGGTCTTCATCCAACAGTGGCAATTCCTTTTTCAGATGGTAAATAAGTTTTAAATAACATTTCCCACTCTCTGGCACATTGATCTTAAGGTTTATTTTTCCTTCCCCGTGTGGTGCCACAGAAAACTCCGGAAGTATGCCTTTGCTGATTACAAGACCGTCCTGCGTCAGCTCATAACTGATCTTCACATAATCTTTCAGGTCATCAAAATCCATGTAGTTGTGAAGCACCAGTTCTCCGCTTTCTTTGTTATAGGAAATAACTCTTGCCGGGCGATAAACATTCTTGTATTCCAAAAGTCCTGTATGTACCGTTCTGTCCGGATATACTAATCCATCCATACAGAAATTGCCATCATGGATTTCTTCGCCATGATCTCCTCCATAAGCATAGATTGTCTTTCCATTCTCGGCAGTTCCATGAGCAATCGCATGGTCACACCATTCCCAGACAAAGCCGCCGCACATTTTATCATTATCCTGAATCATCTGGAAGTAATCTTCAAAATCTCCAGGTCCGTTTCCCATGCTGTGACAGTACTCTACTAGAAGGAATGGCTTGCTTCCATCCTTGTCCAGATATTCCTGAATTTCGGAAAGTGCTGGGTACATCCGGCTGTACACATCCAGATTGCTGTAATCATATGTTTTATCATAATTACGGTATCTTGCACTCTCATATTGTGTGATGCGGTCTGGATCAAAATTCTTTGTCCATTCCAGTGCTTTTTCAAAGTTGCAGCCATAAGCACTCTCATTTCCCATTGACCACATAACAATACAGAAACGGTTTTTGTCACGTTCCACCATGAGTTTTACTCGATCAACGATTGCCTCTTCCCATACCGGATCATCTGCAATCTTCTCATTCCATCGTTTGAACCGATTGTAATCAGTGTCTTCTTTTCTGTAGATCATAAATGGACCATGAGCTTCAATATCTGCTTCATCTATTACCATGAATCCATACTTGTCACACATTTCATAGAAAAATGGTGCGTTCGGATAGTGGCTGGAACGGATCGCATTAAAATTATGCTGCTTCATTAACGTAAGATCGGTTGTGAGCTGTTCCAGACTGATTGTAAATCCAGTAACCGGATCGGAATCATGTCGATTGACTCCACGGAATTTAATCTTCTGTCCATTTAGATAAATGACCTGGTCTTTAATCTCTATCTTTCTTAATGCAATGTGATCCACAATTACTTCATTTTCTGTTTCAAGAATCAGTTTATACAGATATGGATTTTCTGTATTCCAAAGTTCCGGACTTGCAATTTCTAATACAGCTGTTCCTTCTTCGTCAATACTTCCTAGTGCTACAACTGCTCCATTTTTATCTTCAATCGAAATTTTTACATTTATTGGAGAGTAGAATTTCATTTCAATTTCTACTTTCGCAAGCATATCCTCAATTCTTGTTTTAATATGATAATCGCTGATTGCCTGCTCTGGACGTTTCAAAATGTACACATCCCGGAAAATACCACTCATACGGAATTTGTCCTGATCTTCCAAATAGGAACCATCACACCACTTCATTACCAACACTGCCACCGTATTTGTTCCATCCTGAAGTACATCTGTAACATCAAACTCACTGGTCATATGGGAAACCTGGCTGTATCCTACATAAGAACCATTGATCCATACGTAAAAGCAACTGTCTACTCCTTCAAAGTTCAAAAAAGATTTTGACGCTTTCTCATCTCTACTGTACTCAAAAGTATGTACATAGGCTCCACACGGAATGTCCTGCGGCACATATGGTGGATCAAACGGAAATGGATACCGGATGTTTGTATACTGGTGTGTATCATATCCAGCCATCTGCCATACACTTGGAACCTGAATCTCATCAAAATTTTCTGTATCATAATTCTTCTCAAAGAAAGAATCCTGAATATCATAGATGCTGTTAAAATACTGGAATTTCCAAGTTCCGTTTAATAACTGCATACGGTCTGACTCTTCCCTGTGTTCCACCAAATTATCCATTCTTCTGGATGCTGGAATATAATAGGCTCTGGCTGGCATTGTGTTTTCGTGCAGTACGCTTAGATTTTCATAATAACGTGGTACGATCATAAATAGCTCTCCTTCAATACATATACATTTTTGTTCTTTGTTTTCCTAAAGCAAACCTTATACTTTACTTTTTGTTTACGTTCCTTAGTTATGTTATATATAGCTTATCCTTATTTCGCAAAATATGTCTATGAATTTGATTGGATAAAATATGCACTAAATGATACAATAATAAAAAGTTCTGAAAAGAGGTGCTGCTCCCATATGTATATGAATACTGGTTATCTGAATCACTCCCACATGGATTTCAAAAACAAAAGTCGTCCGCTGATTGTAGGAAGCTGTGGTACTTATCGTCTTTCCAGCCATCCAAAGTTACCGACCTACCGTCCAAGGGGACGCCTGGATTATCAGATTATCTATATCACTGCTGGTTGTGGGCATTTTCATTTTGACAATGTAGATAATGAAACGATTGTCCAGCCGGCAACATTGTACTGTACAGACCGAAGGAACTCCAGAAAATATGAATATTACGGAGAAGATAAGACAGAAGTATACTGGATTCACTTTACAGGTAGCAATGTGAAAAATATCTTGCGTCAATATGGATTTCCGGATAAAGAACGTGTCTTTCAAGTGGGTACGTCTAATGAATATGAACAAATTTTCAAACGTATCATTATCGAGCTTCAACGCTGTCAAGATAATTATGAGGAAATGCTTGTCCTTCTGCTCCGTCATCTTCTTATCAGTTTCCACCGGGAACTGACCAGAGAGCACATATTGAAAAATGAATATCTTGATTATGAGATGGATAACGCAGTTACCTTTTTCAGTGAAAACTACAATCAAAATATCAATATTGACGATTATGCTGCCTCACGAGGCATGAGTGTCAGCTGGTTTATCCGAAATTTCAAAAAATACACAGGTTCCACACCAATGCAATTTATTGTAGGAATCCGAATCAACAATGCTCAGATGTTACTTGAAACAACAACTTATTCCATCAATGAGATTTCTAAGATTGTCGGATATGATAACCAGCTTTATTTCAGTCGGCTTTTTCACAAGTTGAAAGGATATTCACCGAGAGAATACCGAAAGCTGAGAAACAAATTCTGAAATCCACAATATCATAAATCCAGTTTCCCCCAAAAGAGGATGACGCTCCATAAGCGCCTGACTTAGTTCCTTGCCCGACTGCATTTTTTATGCCACTTTCGGATGCACTCCCTGCAGCATGTTGCCGGATTGTGTCCAACCCTTTTTCAGATTCGTGATTTTTTCAAAATCCGGCTTTTTATAATCAAAAAGTACTCATCTCAGACACCTAGTATCTTTTACGCAAAAAAACCAGATACCATTTTCGAATGATATCTGGCTTTTCTCTTCTTATACATCTCTTATCAGTCTTTCGTTTCCATAATAACAATCCGACCATTTACAAAACTGATCTTCACTTCATCATCCACAAACTGGTTGCTCACCGTCAGACTGTCGCACGGCATCAGATCATGATGATTGAGTGGCCATTTCGTACCCTCCAAACTGAAATCATAAATCTCGCCTTCCAAAGAAAATACAGAAAGATATGGTCCGTATGCTTCTGACTTTTTTTTCAGCACACAGGATTTATTCGTTACCCAGATTTTTATTTTTTTCATCCAGAATGCAGGCATTTACTCCAGCATCACATGCCACACTAAGTGTCTGGACATTCGCCCACAAATGATCGATTCTTCCACCGGTTGCCCCAAGAAGGATCATCTCTTTGCTTCCCAATGTAATTCCCAGCCGAAGAGCAATCTCTGTATCCGTCGCATCCTTTAACCGGATTATATTCCCGGATCGGAATATTCGTCTCCCTTGCGATAGTAATCAATCACCTTTGGATCAATACTGTCAAAATCCCCAACAATATACTGAGGCTCAATCTTATGGTTATACAGATACTCAAGCCCCTTATCTACTGCGATAATATAAGCCTCCGGATTTGCTTCAAGAACCTTCTCTGCAAATCCCCTCGTCAAGCATTCCCCCCACTGATAATGACTGTCTTACTCATAATTCTTTAAAATCTCCATCAATTCTCTTGTGTTTTTCTCCTGCATTCCCTTTGAATACAGCTGATCCCGCAACAATCACATTTGCTCCCGCATCCAGTGCTTCTTTCACATTGAATGCATAAATTCCTCCGTCAACCTGAATATCAGTCTCAAGTCCATCGTTCATTCAGCATTGCCCTAAGTGTTCTGACCTTATCCAGCATCTCAGGAATCAGCTTTTGTCCGCCAAATCCCGATGGACTGTCATCACAAAGGAACATATCCACTTCACCAAGGAATTCCTTCAGGACCTCCACCGGTGTATCCGGTGAAATTGCCAGTCCTGTCTTCATGCCACACGCTTTGATCTTGTCCAGAGTCGCACGTATATCCTTGCATGCTTCATAATGTACAGTAAGAATATCCGCTCCTGCCTCTGCAAATGCTTCCACATAACGGATTGGTTCCGTGATCATCAGATGCGTATCTATCACCTGCTTTACCGCCGGTTTGATTGATGCAAGCACAGGCATTCCAAAAGAAATACTCGGTACGAACACGCCATCCATCACATCAAAATGTAAATATACCGCTCCATTTTCCTCTGTCTGGCGGATACCTTCTTCCAGATTACAAAAATCTGCCGATAAAATAGATGGTGATAATTTATATTCCATTTTAGTACCTCCTTTTTCCTTCTGTTCCAGTTCCCGATACATCTCGCAATAATCTTCATACCGCACCGGATGCACTTTTCCTCTTCCAGAGCCTCTTTTTACCAGACACCCCGGTTCACTGATGTGATTACACCCCTGAAACCTGCAGCCTCCCTGATACTGATCAAACTCCGAAAATAATATTTCAATTCTTCCCTTGCCAAAATCATTGGTATACAGTGACGAAAATCCCGGTGTATCCATGATATAGGAATCCTCGTCGATCGGGATCAGTTCTGAATGGCGGGTAGTATGTTTTCCCCGCTCGATCTTTCTGCTGATACTTCCGGTCTCCATATTGACATTTTCCTGAAGACAGTTGATCAGAGAGGATTTTCCAACTCCTGAAGGTCCGGCAACAGTTGTTGTCTTTCCTTTTAGTGCCTCTTTAATCTCCAGAATATTTTCTCCTTCTCTGGCACTTGCAAAATCACACGGTACCCACAAGCCTCATACGTCTTCTCCAGAGACTCGATTTCCGGCTCATCTGCAATATCCTTCTTGTTGAAACAGATAATAACCGGAATCTCCTGCCGCCTCCATCATGACCAGAAACCTGTCCAGCAGATTAAAATGCGGATCCGGCTTCTTCACTGCAAATACAACCAGTGCCTGATCAATATTTGCCACTGCCGGTCTGATCAGTTCATTCTTCCTTGGAAGGATCCGGATGATATTACCGGTCTTCTCTTCTGCATCTAAGATCTCATATTCTACCAGATCTCCGACCAGTGGTTTAATCTTCTCCTTACGGAAAATTCCCTTTTGCTTTACATTCATAAATGACAGATTCTACTACGTCATAAACGTAGTAGAATCCTGCAATCCCTTTTATAATTCTTCCCTGCATAAAACAGTCCTTTTAATTTCCTGTATTGTTGCCGTTATTTGAGTTGTTACCGGAATTATTGTCTGCCCGAATTGTTACTGTCGGATCCACTGCTTGCCTGTGAGCCATTGCTTACATACAGTGTGATCGCAGTTCCTACATCTACCGATGTACCTTCTCCCGGATCAACTTTTACAACTTTTCCAGATGGTTCTGCACTGTCAATATCAACTTCTGTATAAGTCAGATTTCTGGCATTCAGTGCTGAAATCGCATCTCCAAGTGTCTTTCCTGTCAGAGTTGGTACCTTCACCTGATCTGCAGGCTTTGGTCCTTTGCTGACAACATAACTCACACTTGTTCCTTCAGCCACCTTCGTTCCGGCATCTGTGCTCTGACGGATAATCATACCTTCTGCATAATCATCTGAATATTCTTCACTGCTCGTTCCGCCATCGGACAATCCGCTTGCACTCAGTGTAGATACCGCATCATTTACATACATTCCCACAATTGGCGGAACTGACACCTTGTCCGGCTGTTTTTCACCTTTACTGATATACAGTGTGATTTTAGAGTCAGCAGATACCTCTGTTCCCTCTGCCGGATCAGTCCTTGTAGCTTTTTCCACTTTCAACATCACTGCTGTATTCACTGGTAACAGTAATGTTCTTGCTCGTAAAAAGCCCTGTTTGATCAGTGCTTTCTTGGCTGCATCTTCATCCATTCCCTCTACACTCTGGATCATGATCTTTTCCGGTCCTGAACTTATTACAACCTTGATCACCGTATTTTTCTTGATTTCTTTCTTTCCTGCTTTTGTCTTCTGCTCAATAATCGTACCTGCTTTGCCTTATCTGATGCTTTCTCGGATTCTACTTCCAGCTTCAGCTGCTTCTTTTTCGCACATCGTCTCTGCAACATTCTGCGGCTGTCCGACCAGATTTGGCACTTCAATCTCATTGAAACTGAAATCTGACTGTCTGAACGCTTACCGAACACACCTTGTCGCTTTGCCGATCAGGAAAAATCAGCGCAAATGCAACGATCACTGCAACTGCAACCATGAGGATCTTCATCATCGTGTTCATCTTCGGATCTACGCCATTTTTACTGTTACCGCGTCTGCCCCGTTATAATTATCCCCTTCGTCATCCTCATCATAGTCATCATTTTCGTCATATTCTTCATCGTCATAGCCATCATCATACTCTTCGTCATCATAACCATCGCCCTGACGCTTTTTCATACGTGCCATCCGCTCCGGCGAGATCATCACCGTATCTCCCATACTCCGGATCGGAACCATATCTACAAATTCGCCACTCGGATCGACCAACGCCCTCTTCAGATCCTGGATCAGTTCTCCGGCACTCTGGTAACGTCTTTCCGCGCTCTTCTGTGTACACTTGAGAATAATCTTCTCCAGCGCCGGATATAAATCCGGTGCATACTCAGAAGGCGGGGTAATATTCTCCTGTAAATGCTTCATTGCAACCGAAACAGTAGAATCGCCATCGAAAGGAACCCTTCCGGTCACCATCTCATACATGGTGATACCTGCAGAATAGATATCACTCTTCTCATCACAATAGCCGCCCCGTGCCTGCTCCGGAGATACATAGTGTACCGATCCCATTGCACTGGTGCTGACTGTCTGCGATGTTGTCGCCTTTGCAATACCAAAATCCGTAACCTTTACCTTTCCGTCCTTGGAAATGATAATATTCTGTGGTTTGATATCTCTGTGTATGATGTGATGATTGTGAGCTGCCTCAATACCAGTACATCTGAATTGCAATACTGATCGCTTCCTTGAAGAAAGCTTTCCCTTTTTTATGCACATATTCTTTCAGAGTGATTCCTTCTACCAGCTCCATGACCATATAATAGAGTCCTCGATCCTCCCCTACATCATATACATTTACAATATTCGGGTTCAGAAGCCCTGTTTTGCTCTGTGCTTCTGACCGGAATTTCTTTACAAAGTTTTCATCTTCCCTGTATTCTTTTTTCAGGACTTTCACTGCGACATATCTGTTCAGCATACAGTCCTTCGCCTTATATACATCCGCCATTCCACCGGCTCCGATCTTGCTCAGAACCTGATAACGGCCACTTAAATAAATCCGTCTTTTACCATATACTCACCTCATCAGAAAACGGTTCTGCAAGAACAACACTGATATTGTCATTGCCCCCATTCTCATTCGCCCGGTCAATCAGATTCTGACCGGCTTCTACGATATCTCTTGCCCCTTTAACTATCGCAAAAATTTCTTCATCCTCTATCATATTACTGAGTCCATCGGAACACATCAGGATGATATCTCCCTTTTTGAGGCTGAATTCATAAAAATCCACCTCTACATCCTCTTTTACTCCAATTGCTCTGGTAATGATATTCTTATCCGGATGATGTCTTGCCTCTTCCTCATTGATTCCTCCCAGACGAACCATCTCTTCTACCAGGGAATGGTCTCTGGAAAGCCCTGATATCCTTATTCAGAAAGATACAGACGGCTGTCACCTACATTTATAAATAAAGCGTATGATCGATCACAGTTGCCGCAACCAGAGTGGTTCCCATCCCCTCCAGATTAATGTCTTCATCTGCTTTCTCGATCAGCTTGTGGTTCGCTGTCTGAGCCGCATCTTTTAAAATCTCTTCCGGCCCATCCTTTAATGTATGCTTCAGTTCTTCTTTCAGAACTTCCACCGTATATTTTGACGCAAAATCGCCTGCCTTGTGTCCACCCATTCCATCGGCTACTACCAGAAGATTCGGCGGCGTACCTAATGACTCATCTGTGGCAAACACGTAATCCTGGTTCATTTCACGTTTTCTTCCAACATCTGTCATAGAAAATATTTTCATATTTTATACTCCTTGCATCGTCTTGCGCCGTAACTGTCCACAAGCTCCGTCTATATCAGAGCCATTTCTCTTCTTATAGTAACATTTATTCCGTTTTTTTCAAGTTTATTTTTGAAATTCTCGGCACTTTTTTGTCCGGTTTTCGTAAAATCTCTCCTTGATCGGGTTCACCGGAATCAGGTTTAAATGGCAGTTTCTGTCTTTTAAGATTCCCATCAGCTCTTTTTGCATCCTCCGGTGTATCGTTTACGCCGTGAACCAGACTGTACTCAAAAGTGATCCTCCGTCCGGTTTTTTCAAAAATAATAATCACACGCTTCCAGAACCTCATGAAGCTCGTATTTATTTGCCACCGGCATCAGCGATCTTCTTTTTCCCTGGTTGGAACCGTGCAGGGAAAGTGCCAGCGTGATCTGCGGCTTTTTCTTCTGCAAGTCTCCGGATGTTCGTTCGGTACAATGCCACAGGTAGACGCCGTGATATTTCTCTGGCTGACATTGAGCCCGTGCTCATCACTGACCATGTGAATGAATTTCAGAAAATTGTCATAATTATCCAGCGGTTCTCCGGTTCCCCATGATCACAATATTAAAAACTCTCTCTCCAGTGATCTTCTGGATCTGGTAAACCTGTCTTAACATCTCTGACGGTGTCAGGTTTCGTTCCAGCCCGTCCAGTGTTGATGCACAGAAACGGCATCCCATCCGGCAGCCAACCTGCGAGGATATGCATACCGAATTGCCATGTTTATATTTCATCAGAACACTTTCTACCATATTCCCGTCTTTCAGACAAAACAGGAATTTATTGGTCCCGTCAATCTTTGAAATCTGTCTTTTTTCCATTTCGACTCTTCGTATTTCGTATCTTTTTCTTCCAGTTTCTGGCGTAAAGTTTTTGTGAAGATTGGTCATTTCTTCAAAAATCATCCACCAGCTTTTCATGGATCCAGGAATAAATCTGTCGACTGCGGAATCCTTTTTCTCCAATCGCCAGCATTTCTTCCTGTAACTCTTCAAATGAATACGAAGCGATATCTTTTTTTTTCCATTATCTGCCCCTCCGGATAAATTTAGCAATATAGAAACCATCGGTTATATCAGACGGAAAAAATCTGTTTCTCCCATTCCAGGTCAAATTCCGGATGTTTTTCGGCAAACCATCCGGCGTTTTCCTCGTTCTCTGTCCTGCTGATCGTACAGGTGCTGTACATCAGTGTTCCCTCCGGCTTCACATATCGGCAAACCGCATCCAGGATCTCTCTCTGAAGTGCTTTGCAACTTCAGTCTCCGTCTCCCGAGTTCATCTTATACTTCAGATCGGTCTTCTTCGCAAGAACACCAAGGCCGGAACACGGAAGATCCGCGATCAGAACATCTGCTTTTTTCCTCAGAGTCCGCATCAAAGCAGGTTGCATCCTGCTGCACTGCACGGATATTTTCAAATCCCATCCGTGAAATATTTTCCCGAATCAGCTCTACCTTCATCTCTGTCAGATCCCTTGCCTCTACCATACCTGTCCCATTCAGGATCTCAATGTGCATGGAGCGCTTTTCCTCCCGGTCGCGCACATCCAGTATGTAATCTCCTTCTTTGATTCCTGCCTGTTCCGCTACCATGATCGAAGCTGCATCCTGTACCTGGAATTTTCCTTCCCGGAACGCCGGGATTGCTGCGCCAGATAATCATAGCCTGAGATCAGAAGCGCAGACGCAAGAAGCGGATGCTCTTTTTACCTGAATGCCTTCTCCTGTCAGCTCTCTGATCAGCTCTTCTTTGGTGGTTGCATTTCCATTGATCCGGATTGTTGTTGCACGTTCTTTATAAAAACCTTCCAGGATGTATTTTTCGTCTTCTCTTCTCCATAATCTCTCACCCACATACGGATGATCCATTGTGGCATGGAATACTTTATTGAGAGAAATTCTTCTGTATTCTCCGGATACGCAATCTTATCAATGTTTCGCGCGATATTTCTGAGTACCCCATTTACAAATCCCGCAGGTTCTTAAAGCCTTTCCGGATAGCAAGGTTGACTGCTTCATTGCATCTTTTGCCGAATCCGGAACCTGATTCATGTATTTGATCTGATAGACCGCACAGCGCAGGATATTGCGGATCACCGGTTTCATTTTTCTGTCTTTACTTTTTGAAAACTGGTTGATAATATAGTCCAGTTCTATCCTCCGCTCTGTTGTCCCTTCTGCAAGCCTGGTCAGAAATGCACGGTCCTGCTTGGACAGATACTGATATTTTTCCAGCACCTGTCTGAGCACGATATGACTTTTCTCTCCACGCTCGATTTCCAGCAGGATCATCAGTGCAATTTCTCTTGTACCTACTCCCCTGGTTATTCGTCGTCATTTCTTCTTCCTCCTGTCAGGATCAGTATTCTTAAAAGCTGCAGTAGTGCAGATGCTTTGCACTCGCCACATGGGTAAAGCGCTGCCGCTGTAAGAACACTTCTTGCCTCACGTACTTCTGATTCATATAGCATGCCTGAATTTTCAGGATTTTTAAGTGCTCTTCCCGATGCATTAAACTCTACCGGAAGCGTGATGATCTGGAACAGCACTGCCAATGAAAACATCAGGATCCCAAGATTGATAAACAATGTAGACATTTCTCCTCTGATAAATAATCCCATTATGATCAGCGGCCATGAAATCCCGGATCCAAAATTCGCCACCGGAACAAGTGCTCCGCGTATTGTCAGCGGTACATAATGCCTTGCATGCTGGATCGCGTGTCCACATTCATGTGCTGCAACTCCAAATGCCGCAACCGATGTCGAACCGTAGGTGGAATCTGAAAGCCGCAGTACATGGTTCGCCGGATCGTAATGATCGGTCGTTTTCCACTTACTCTCATCACCTGTACATCATAAATCCCTTCCATCCTGAGGATCTGCTCCGCAGCCATCGCACCGGTGATCCCGGCGTGGTTGCGAACCTGATCGTACCTGGCGTAGGTGGAATTCACTTTGTGCGGATGCAAGGGCGCAGATGATGACGCCGATGATGACAAGGAAATAAGTTGATCAAAATAATATGGGTAGTACATGTTTGCCTCCTTGTTGAATAAGGGTCCGCCCGGAAGCGAAATATATTCGCACGCAGGCCCGCTCGCGCTTTGCTTTGCATGCCTAAATAAACGTCCGGTGGACGTTTATTCGGCTAATCCGAAGGAAACGGTATAAGCGCGACCTTCGCTTGCGCTCGGTCTTGCTAAGTGCCGGCGTTTTCGATGACCTGCTTAGCGAATATATTTCGCTTCCTGGCTACATTTTTCAATGGGTGTCGGCTGTTTGTCCTATCGTGGGTGCACGATGGGACAAATGCGCCAAAGGCGCGAAAAACGCTTGGCGTTTTTTTGGCGCCAATTAGATTTGTTTGGCAGACCAAAAACTATTTATTAAATTTGCAAACTCAAATTTTTATGGGATTGTAATTCTAACCTAATTTTTTCTCCTTCTTCTATGTGGTATCCGCGTAGGAAGGCATCGGCTTCCATGCGTTTTTGCCTGGGATCTGAGGGACTTGATGGCTAGTCTGCCTTCGCCGGTCTGAACTTTGAAGCCGTGTTTTGTGACTTCTGTGATCGTTCCGGGCTCATGAGTATCTATGGTTTCTACAACATCCTCTACTTCTGCTTCCCAGCTTTTCATCGGTTTGCCTTCCCACTGGGTGTAGGCACTTGGCCATGGATTTAAGCCGCGGATCAGGCGTTCGATTTCTACTGCTGTTTTCGTCCAGTCGATCTCACCGGATTTTTTGTTGAGCATTTTTGCGTATTCAGTGGTGCTTTCGCCCTGTTTTTGTGGAGTAATGGTTCCTTTTCCAGTTCTGCAAGGGTATGGACGCAGAGTGCGGCTCCTTTGCGGAAAGTTTATCGAAAAGGCTTCCTCCTGTTTCTTTTTTTTATCTAATGTGATTTCTACTTTTTCTCCAGCATATCACCCGTCGTCAAGTCCTTCATCCATCTGCATCGTTGTGACACCGGATACTTTTTCTCCATTGATGACCGCCCATTGGATCGGTGCAGCACCGCGGTATTTCGGAAGCAGGGATGCATGGACATTGATACATCCGTACAGTGTCATTTCCAGAATCTCTTTTGGAAGGATCTGTCCAAATGCCACAACGACGATACAGTCCGGCTGGTATTTTTTCAGATATTCGATGCTTTCTGCTTCTCTCACACGTTTGGGCTGGAATACCTCTATATTATGTGCAAGAGCGGCCTCTTTTACCGGCGGATATTGCAGTTTTTACTTCTTCCACGCGGTTTATCCGGCTGTGTGACCACCAGAGCCACCTCATGTCCTGCCTCAATCAGCGCTTCTAATGTCCCCACCGCAAAAATCCGGTGTTCCCATAAAAAATCAATCTCATGTCTATTCCTCTTCTTCCTCATAACGTACATCAAACAGATCACCTTCTACCAGCTCTGTATACAAGATGTCCGTCTAAGTGGTCTATTTCATGGCAGAATGCTCTTGCCAAGAAGCTCTGTACCTTCTAATTCACGCTCTACCATATTTTCATCCAATGCCCGCACTTTGACATAATTTGGTCTGGTGACTACTCCTGCTTTTCCAGGAAGGCTTAAGCATCCCTCATCTCCGGTCTGGCTGCCTTCTGTCTCTAAGATCTCAGGATTGATCAATACGATCGGTCCGTCTCCTACATCAATGACTACGATACGCTTTAAGATGCCGACCTGGCATGCCGCAAGTCCTACGCCGTTTGCATGATCCATCGTTTCTATCATATCCTCGATCAGCGTTGCTATTCTTGGAGTCATCTCCGTTACCTCTCTGCATCGTTTATTTAATACTTCATCTCCCTGAATGCGAATGGTTCTAAGTGCCATAATGTCCCTCTCTTTCTCCTGTCTAAAACCCGTTTACCGGATTGAAATCAAACTGTATGCCAATCCCGTTCCCAAACGGTTCAATTTTTCTAAATATTGTTCTAAACTGTCCTTTATCTCCACTAATGTATCATAATTTCCGCATTTTAGATAGAGGATCTTGCGATAAATATCATTGATCTTTGCAACTGCCGGCTCTGTCGGTCCAATGACTGCCACGGTCTTTAGTTGCATCTGTGCGATCTTTTTTTTCTATCTGCTCTGCCGCTTTTGTAGCGTTTTCTTCCTCTCTCGAAGAAATCAGTATGACTAAAGATTCCAGACCGGCGGATAATTCAAAAGGTCACGATAACGGATCTCCTGTTCATAGAACATCCGGTAATCCTGTTCTTTTGCCGCCTCGATACTGTAGTGTTCCGGTGTATAAGTCTGGATGACCACCTCGCCCGGTTCACTTCCCTGCCTGCTCTTCCTGCCGCCTGCGTTAAAAGCTGGAATGTACGCTCTGCGGAATGATAGTCATGGATATAGAGTGACATATCTGCCGCTAGGACTCCTACTAAGGTCACATTTGGAAAATCATGTCCTTTTACGATCATCTGCGTTCCGACAAGAATATCTGCCTCTTCATTTGCAAATGCAGATAGAATCTTTTTCATGTCCTTCTTTGGATCTTGTAGTATCCAGATCCATCCGAAGTACCCTTGCCTGCGGAAATTCCTTTTTTTACCAGTTCTTCAATCTGCTGTGTTCCTGCGCGGAAACCTCCGATATGAGGGGACCGCAGGACGGGCATTTTTTTGCAACCGTTTCTTCGTAGCCACAATAGTGGCACACCATTTTCCCATTATTGTGCGCTGCCAGTGAAACATCACAATGAGGACATTTTACTACATATCCGCAGGACCTGCAAGAAAGGAATCCGGCATACCCTCTTCGATTCAGAAACAAAATGATCTGTTCTTTCTTTTTCAGACGGTCTTCCATCAGCTCATGGAGCCTGTCACTTAAAATAGAACGGTTCCCTTTTTGCAGTTCTTCACGCATATCCACCGTGTAGACCTCC
>VOFK01003293.1_pt1 | contig 24739 bp, 39 predicted proteins | sample 5384121 | NCBI WGS metagenome assembly VOFK01 (sample SAMN12384730, study PRJNA508395) | human gut metagenome | isolation source: healthy gut J | host: Homo sapiens | reverse complement strand
CTAAAGTTACGTATTGCCAGGTCACGGCGGACGGCACGCTCTCCGCGCACTACGAGAACACCATTGCGATCACCGACGGCGAGGCAGAGATACCTCACAATGGCAGAGGACCTTTTGACGCAGCGCGTCACACCGACTTTGAGGAAATTTACTTTGGCAAAAGACGATGTAATAGAACTCGAGGGCACGGTCGTTGAATCCCTGCCCAACACCATGTTCCAGGTGGATATCGGCAAGGGGCACATCATTCTGGCGCATATTTCCGGAAAGCTCCGGATGAACTTTATCAGGATCCTTCCCGGTGACAAGGTCACGGTTCAGATGTCTCCGTACGACGTCACCCGCGGCCGGATCACGTGGAGAAGCAAGTAGGAGGTATTCAAATGAAAGTCAGACCTTCCGTGAAGCCCATGTGCGAAAAGTGCAAGATAATCAAGCGCAAGGGTAAAGTCATGGTTATCTGCGAGAACCCCAAGCACAAGCAGCGCCAGGGTTAATTATCGCAGAGACTGGGGGAAAGCTCCCCTTTATCAACACAGGAGACAAGGTAAAAACCTGTCCTCATAAGAAAGACCCGCATGGAACAGGGACTCCCTCCGGCGGGATCAAGTCCCCGCTTCTGAAAATGCGGAAACAATTATCGAAAGGATGATCGTATAATATGGCACGTATAGCCGGCGTTGACCTGCCCAAGGACAAGAGAATAGAAATCGGTCTCACTTATGTCTACGGTATAGGCAGAACCAGCGCAAAGAAGATTCTCGAGATGCAACCGGAATCAACCCCGACACCAGAGTCAAGGATCTCACCGATGAGGAAGAAGCAAAGCTGCGTGAGTGCGATCGACCACCACTACATCGTGGAGGGCGACCTCCGCCGTCAGACCGCGCTTGACATCAAGCGCCTGACCGAGATAGGCTGCTACCGTGGTATGCGCCATCGCCGCGGCCTGCCCGTTCGCGGACAGAGAAGCAAGACCAACGCTCGCACCCGCAAGGGTCCGAAACGCACCATCGCAAATAAGAAGAAGTAAGGAGGGATATGAATTATGGCAACTCACAACGCTAAGAAGAAAGTCAGAACTCGCAGGAGAGCGCAAGAACATTGAAAAGGGCAGGTTCATATCAGCTCTTCTTTCAACAACACTATGGTCACCATTACCGACACTCAGGGCAACGCGATATCCTGGGCATCCGCAGGCGGCCTTGGCTTCCGCGGAAGCAAGAAGTCTACCCCCTTCGCCGCTCAGACCGCAGCTGAGACTGCCGCAAAGGCAGCCATGGAGCACGGCCTCAAGTCCGTCGAAGTGTTCGTTAAGGGTCCCGGTTCGGGCCGTGAGGCCGCTATCCGCGCCTTTCAGACCGCAGGTCTCGAAGTGACGATGATCAAGGACGTTACCCCCATTCCTCACAATGGCTGCCGTCCTCCGAAACGTCGCCGCGTCTAATTGAAGGAGGGTACAGATAATGGCAAAGAATACACAGCCCATAGTTAAGCGCGCAAAGGCGCTGGGCGTCACCCCTGCCTCTCTGGGTTACACCGGCAAGAGCAAGGTCGACACCATCCGCAACCCCAAGGCTCAGGTTCGCAAAAAGCAGAGCGAGTACGGCATGCAGCTCAATGAGAAGCAGAAGGTCAAGTTCATCTACGGCGTCCTCGAGAAGCAGTTCCGCCTGTACTATGAGAGAGCCGAGAAGATGCCCGGCATCACCGGTGAAAACCTCCTGGCTATCCTTGAGCAGCGTCTTGACAACGTCGTGTTCAGACTTGGCTTCGCCATGACCCGCCGCGAGGCGCGTCAGCTGGTCAACCACGGTCACGTCACCGTCAACGGACGCAAGGTCAACATCCCCAGCTTCCAGGTCAAGCCCGGCATGGTCATTTCCCTTACCGAGAAAGGCAAGAGCATGCAGAAGGTCAAGGAGAACATTGAGGACAACGCTTTCCGCGCCGCGCCGAAGTGGATCGAGTATGACAAGAACAATATGACGGCAAAGATCGTTGCAGTTCCTGCGCGTGATGACATTGATATGCCTATCGAAGAGCATCTTATCGTCGAGTTGTACTCCAAGTAATAAAGACACCCTCAAATTGGTAAGCTGAATCACTACGGCGCACCGCAGCGCCAGACTTAAAAGGAGGGTTATATAACAATATGATCGAAATTAAGAAGCCGCGCATCGAGTGCATCGAGACTCCCGCTGAGAGTTCCTACGGCAAGTACATCATAGAGCCTCTGGAGCGCGGCTACGGCACAACTCTTGGTAACTCTCTTCGCAGGGTACTTCTCTCATCTCTCCCCGGCACCGCATGCACCAGCATAAAGATCGCCGGTGTGCAGCATGAGTTCTCCACCATCCCCGGTGTGAAGGAAGACGTGACGGAGATCGTCCTCAACGTCAAGAGCATCATTGCCCGCCTTCACAGCGAGGGAGCAAAGACCGTCTATATCGAGGCCGCAGGCGAGTGCGAAGTCACCGCCGGCGACATCAAGACTGACGCCGAGGTTGAGATCTCAATCCCGAGCAGCACATCGCCACGTTCTCGGCCCCGACGGCGCTCTGAATATGGAGCTCGTTCTTGACCACGGCAGGGGCTATGTCTCGTCTGAGAAGAACAAGAAACCCGCAGATGCCCATCGGCACCATCCCCGTGGACTCTATCTACACCCCGGTCCTCAAGGTCAACTATTCTGTCGAGAACACCCGTGTGGGCAACCAGACGGACTTTGACAAGCTGACGATAGAGGTGTGGACAGACAAGACTATGACTGCCCGTGATGCTGTATCTCTGGGTGCCAAAATACTCTGTGATCACTTCACGCTCTTCACCAATCTTTCCGACACCATCGGCAGCAACAACTCCACCGTTGTCGAGAAGGTCGAGAAGGAGCCGGACACCATGCTCAAGATGACCATCGAAGAGCTGGATCTCAGCGTAAGAAGCTTCAACTGTCTCAAGCGCGCAAATATCAATACTGTCGAGGATCTGGTAAACAAGACTCAGGACGAGATGATAAAAGTCCGTAATCTGGGTCGCAAGTCCCTTGAAGAAGTCGAGCACAAGCTGACGATGATGGGACTTACCCTCGCCGACGACGACAATAATCAGTAAGCTCTCAAGAAGGAGGAAATGCAATTATGCCCGGAACAAGAAAGCTCGGCAAGGCCACCGCTGCACGCATGGCAATGCTTCGCCAGCAGGTCACTGATTTTTTCTGGACAAGGGTCGTATGGAGACTACCGTCACCCGCGCCAAGGAGATCGCGCCCATGGCCGAGAAGATGATAACTCTTGGCAAGGCGAAGGATCTGGCTTCCTATCGTCAGGCTCTTGCCTTCATCACCCGCGAAGACGTGGCAAAGAAGGTCTTTGACGAGATAGCGCCCACAGTATGCAGAGCGCAACGGCGGCTACACGCGCATCACCCGCGTCGGCGTCCGCCGCGGCGATGCAGCCGAGACGGCTGTCATCGAACTGGTCTGACAAGCACAACAAGCGTTAAAATCGGAAGTGAGCTTTTCACTTCCGATTTTTTCAAAAGAAGGACGGTTATACATGAGGGAAAACTATAACGAGGAATACGCGCAGCTCAAGGAGAGCCGCATTTCCGGCACGGAGACCTACCACGGGCCGCCGCTGCACGTATATCACGACCGCGTGCGCCTGCCGAACGGGGACGAATCCGGCAGGGATTATATACGCCATCTGGGTGCGGTGTGCATAGTGCCGCTGACGGATTGAGGGCCGCGTCGTCGTAGAAAGGCAGTTCCGCTATCCGCTGGACATGGTCATAACGGAGATACCCGCGGGGAAGCTGGACAGCGCCGATGAGGACAGGCTTTCCGCGGCCAAGCGTGAGCTGCACGAGGAGACGGGCCTGACGGCGGACAGGTGGACCTATATGGGCGACTTCTTCCCGGCTGTGGCCTACAGCACGGAGAGGATAAGCATGTATCTGGCGCAGGGCCTGCACCAGGGCGAGCAGAAGCTGGACAAGGACGAGTTTCTGAACGTGGAGACAAGGCCGCTCAAGGAGCTTGTGGACGAGGTAATGGCGAGTGAGATCGTGGACATCAAGACGCAGGCCGCCATACTCAAAGGCCGCGCGGCTGGTGGGCGTCTGACGAAGAGGAGGAGCAGCATGAAAACGGTTCTTTGCCTGCTGCCGGTCGAGCAGCGGCACAAGGAGAAGCTGGAGCGCGCCGCGGGCGCGGAGTGCAGCTTTATATACGCCGGTGAGCACGGCGCAACGGCGGAAAACGTCGCCGCGGCAAATATCATCCTCGGCACGCCGGCGCCGAAGCTTATAAACGCGTCGGAGAAGCTGGAGCTTTTTTTGCAGCTCAACAGCGCGGGTGCGGAGCAATACGTCAGGCCCGGCGTACTTGCACCGAAAACGAAGCTCACCAACTCCACGGGTGCATACAGCAAGGCAGTGGCGGAGCATGGCGCGGCGATGCTGTTCATGATGCAGAAGAAGCTGTATCTCTACCGCGACGCGCAGAAAAGGCACGAGTGGGCGGACTTCGGAACGGTCACATCCATCACGGATGCGACGGTGCTCGTCGTCGGTCTGGGGGACATCGGCCGCCACTTCGCGGGGATAGTCAAGGCGCTGGGCGCACATGTCATCGGCGTGAAGCGCCGTCCTGGCGAAAAGCCCGACTGCGTTGATGAGCTTTACACGATGGAGAAGCTGGACGAGGTGCTGCCGCGCGCGGATGTAGTGTTCTCCGTGCTGCCGGGCACGCCTGCGGCGACGCACCTTTACAACGCCGAGCGCTTCGACTTAATGAAGCCGGACGCAATATTCATCAACTGCGGGCGCGGCGCGGCTGTGGAGAACAGCGTGCTGTACGACGCGCTGAAAAACACGGCAGGATAGCCTCCGCCGCGATAGACGTGAGCGAGGTGGAGCCGCTGCCGCCGGATAGCCCGCTGTGGACGCTTGACAATCTTATGATAACGCCGCACGTCTCGGGGTATTACCACCTGCCGCACACGCTGGGTGCATCGTGGACATCGCGGCGGAAAACCTCGCGCGCTTCATGCGCGGCGAGAAGCGATCAACGTCGTCGATTTCACGACGGGGTACAAAAAGTAAAAAGAAAATAAAGCAGATATGGAATAATATAGCCCGCCCGTGTATGCACACGGGCGGGCTCAAAAAAAGCCTCGCAGAGTTTCGCGTCCGCAGACGCGAAAGCAGTATAATTCTTAGATTGTCAAGTTAAGTGCAACAGGGTGTCAAAGACCTCAAAGGGAGATAGCCAGTTAAGGCATTTGCGAGGGCGGAGATTGATTTTTGCAACAATGTCCGCAAGCTGAGCATCGGAAACATCATCATAAGATGTTTCTTTCGGGAAATATTGCCGCAGCAAACCGTTGGTGTTTTTTCATTGGTTCCACGCTGCCATGGTGAATAAGGGTCAGCAAAATAGAATGGTATTCCGCGTAGAGCAGCACTTACGTCGCTGTGCTTTGCAAACTCATGTCCTCGGTCAGGTGTTATGCTCCGGAGCTTCTCTGCCGGAAGTGCACTAAACATTCGGATCAAAGCGTCTCTGACTGCCTCGGCAGTGCCGTTTGGAACCTTCACTGCCAGCAAAAAGCGGCTTTTCCTATCCACCTGGGTGAAAAACGCGCACCACCTTTTCGACCAGCCACCGTATCGCCCTCCCAGTGCCCCAGTTCACTGCGTTGTTCTGCGGCTTGTGGGCGTTCGGAAATGCTGTATTTGATCTCGTATTTCCCCTGCTTGTTGGTTTTGCCGTTTCTTTTTCGCTTTTTCCCTTTTCTGCGCAGATGAAACGAATAACGGTCACATTTGCGGATATAGCTCGGTGAGTATCCATCTATATGTCCACTGCTCAGAGCTCGGTAAATTGTAGTATAACTGATTTGCAGTGAATTCTTCTCATGCCTCAGACGATACTGGATTTCCTCCGGTGACCACTCCTCTTGAAGCAGTCGCCGGATCAATTGCAGATTTTTCTGATTGGCTAAGATCGGCTTGCGCCCGCAGTTCTTTTTACACCTTTGGTAGCGACGCTGCGCCCGCGATGGACTGTACGGGCTGTGGCTGATTTTTATTTCGACTCAATTCCCGACTGAGACTTGATGCCGAACGCTTCAACTCCCGGGCTATCCTACGGATACTTTTTCCCTGATTTACCCCGAGGTATAGACTTTCTCTTTCCTCTATGCTAAGATGTTTGTAGTGGCTCACAGTGTCATCCTCCCTTCTGGTTGTCCGCAAACACCATTTTAGAGGATTTCAACCTGTGAGTCCACTCTTTTATTTGTTGCACTTATATTGTATATCCAAGATTTGTTTTCTGCCGCGACATGTGCGTGGCAGAAAACACTTTGCGCGGAGTGAGCGTCGAATTGTCCGCTGTCAGCGGACAACAGAGGCGCAGAACGCAGCGAAGCTTTCTCGAAAAAGTGGCAATGCCACTTTTTTTCGACAGTCAGCCCGCCCGTGTATGCACACGGGCGGGCAGTTTTCACTTTATGCCGTTATTCTTCGACATGCGCGCCGTCAAGCTCCGGCAGGAGGGGGATAACGCGCCAGCCGGGGAGCGCCGCGGCAAGGTCGGCCTCAATGCGCGCGGAGAAGCTTTCATCCGCGGACACGCACAGAAGCGTGGAACCGGCGCCGGAGATACACATGGCGGCCTCCGCCCCGCACTTGTGCGCAAAGGCCGCGCGCGGTGTCGTAGCCGTCTATCAGGGGATACGGTTACGGCTCATGCAGGCGGTCGGCCATGGCCGCGCGGAGAAGCTTCACATCGCCGCTGCCGAGGGCGCTGATAAGCAGCGCGGCGCGAGAGACGTTGAAAATAGCGTCGGCACGCGGCACATCATGCGGCAGAACGCGTCGAGACAGCGCCGTGGACAGCTCATACGGCGGCACGAGCGCCGTGAAAATGCAGCAGCGGACTGAGCGGATAACTGACGGAGAGGGGAATACCGGCCTCGACCGCAGAGGCGGTGAGGCCGCCGAACAGCGCCGGGGCGACGTTGTCCGGGTGCCCTCCAGTGCGGTGGCGAGGGAGAAAAGCTCATCCCTGTTCATGCCGAGGGAGTGCAGGGCGTTCGCGGCGATGACGCCGCCGACGAGCAGCGCCGAGGAGGAGCCGAGGCCGCGCGATATGGGGATATCCGAGCGCAGGAAGTTTATGCGCAGAGGCTCCGGTTTAAGACCGGCGCGCTCAAGCACGCTGCAATAAGCGCGCGATAGGCCAGATTATCCGCGCCGCGGTACTTCTCATCACAGCCGGTGATCGTAATACCATTGCCGCCGGGGATAAACTCAAGCTCGTTATATAGCCGCCACGCAACACCGAAGCAGTCAAAGCCGGGGCCGAGGTTGGCGGAGCTGGCAGGAACAAGGACCTTCATATGGAATCAAAGCCTCCGTTGAAAGAATATCGGAAACATAGCGCGTCAGATCAGCCCTGTTGATAACGTCTGTGTGGCGCACGGGCAGAGACCGGAGCGAGGCGAGGTTTTCCGGCACGGCGCGGCCGCTCATACGCGAGAGGGCCGCCATATCAGCAAATTCATCGCCTGTCACATTGCCGCCGATGGCGGAGAGAGCACGGCCGCGGGGAACTTGAACGGGGGAGGCCGTGGACAGAACGACGCACTTGTTGCCGGTATACTCCGCGCCGCGGCGGTATTCCGCCAGCACGGGAGAAGGCGACGGCGGTGTGCGGGTCGCACAGATAGCCAGACTCCGTCCAGACGCGCGATCGCGGCGCGCACGTCATCCTCCGAAGCGAAGCCCGCGGAAAAGACGGCGCGGATATTGGCAAGCGTGCCGGCATCCACGCTGTACACCCCGTCGCGCCGCAGCGCCTCCATCCAGCCGGAGACGGCGGAGCAGTCGCCGCCGGAGGCGAGGAACAGAAGCCTTTCAAGATTGACGAGACGAGGATGTCCATCGACGGAGAGGTCGGGCGGATAAAGGGGCGGCGCATCATAAACGCCCGTGCGGATAAAATCGGCGAGGACGTTATTCTCATTCGAGGCGCAGACGAGACGACCGACAGGGAGGCCGAGCAGCCGGGCATAGTAACCGGCCAGAATATCGCCGAAGTTGCCCGTCGGCACGATGAAGTCCACCTTATCGCCCACGGAGATCGCGCCGGAGGCGGCGAGCTGGGCGTAAGCGGAGAAGTAATAGATAAGCTGCGGGGCGAGGCGGCCGATATTGATGGAGTTTGCGGAGCTGAGCCGCGTGGAGCCGCCGCGCAGAGCGGCAAAGGCCTCCTTCACGCCGCGCTGGCAGTCGTCAAAATTGCCGCGCACGGCACATACGCGCACATTGCGCCCTGCCTGCGTGACCATCTGCGCGCGCTGCACCGGGGAAACGCCGCCGTCGGGATAAAAGACGATGATGCCCGTACCGGCGACGTCGTGGAAGCCCTCCAGCGCGGCCTTGCCGGTGTCGCCGGAGGTGGCGGTGAGGATGACGATATCGTCGGGCACGCCGAGCTGGCGGCGGGCCTGCGTGATAAGCGGCAGCATGGACAGCGCCACGTCCTTAAAGGCGCTTGTCGGCCCGTGGAAAAAGCTCCAGCACGTGAACATCGCCGCAGGGAACGAGCGGCGACAGCCTGTCGTTTTCAAACTTGCCGAGATAGGCCCGGCGCACGAGCGCGCCCATATCCTCAAACTCCGGAAGGAGGAAGCCGAGCAGCATTTCCGCCATGCCCAGCTCGTCAAGCGAAAGGCATTTGCGCCAGTCAAAGGGGGCGCGCGGCGATGGACGGGTCTATATAAAGTCCGCCGTCCGGCGCGATGCCGGTGAGCACGGCCTCGAGCGAGGATTGGCCGCGGCGGCGCTTCTTGTACTCTGATAGCTCATAACATTATCCCCCCGGCTCATTCAATGGCGAGAAGCTTCGCCTGCTCAACGCCGGGCGTGTTGTTCACAAGCCCGATAAGGCCGGACAGCTCACAGCTAATGGAGCTGACGTCCAGCGAGATGGTGACACTGGCGCGGTCGTGGATGGGCAGACTCTGTGTGATGGTCAATACGCTGGCCCCGGCCTCGGATATGCAGCTCAAAAGCGCGCTGAGCACGCCCGGCTCATGCGCAAGCATCATGACAGCACGCGCCCGCCGGCCATTTCGGAAGGCTCAAGTATATAATCCTTATATTTATAATACTGTGCTGCGGAAATGCCTATCTCCTTGACGGCCTGACTGACGTCGCGCACGCGGCCGGACTCCATCAGATGGCGCACGGCGAGGACCTTTTCGTAATACTCCGGCAGAATGCTTTTGTGTATGATCAGATAATTTTCAAGCATGACTCCAACAACTCCTTGTGAAAATCGGCGAAGAAAAGACTCTTGTTTTTCTCCGACACATATGATACACTGTCCACGTCAAAAAACAAGTGTTTTTTTGACAAACGGACTAAATTTTTTGGAGGTGGACTTATGAAGGTCGCAGTATTGGGTTACGGGACAGTCGGAAAGGGAGTGTATGACATGCTGCGAACCGGCAGCCTCCTTGAAGCGGGGCCTGTAAGCTGGTGCGTCGCGGGAAGGCGGACGAGGCCTTCAAGTGCGACGACATGGCGGCGATATGCGCGGATGAGACCATCGACTGCGTCGCCGAGGTCATGGGCGGCGTTGACACGGCGTACCGCTATGCCGTGATGGCGCTTAAGGCGGGGAAGCACTTCGTCACGTCGAACAAGGCGCTCGTCGCGGCGCGGGGCGTGGAGCTTGCAGCTCTCGCGCGCGAAAACGGCGTGGGCTTCCTTTTCAGCGCGGCCTGCGGCGGGGCGGTGCCCTTTCTGCACAACCTTGAGCTTGCGCGCGAGAATGACGAGATATACTCCCTCGGCGGGATACTGAACGGCACGACGAACTACATGCTGGACATGATGCAGTCGGAGGGGCTTGATTACGACGCGGCGCTGAAGGACGCGCAGGAGCTCGGCTATGCCGAGGCGGACCCCACGGCGGATGTGAGCGGCCTTGACGCGCTGAGAAAGATAATGCTGGGCTGCGCCGTGGCATACGATATACTGCCGGAGGACGGACTGCTGAACGAGGGATAGAGAATTGCGCGCCGCCGACGCAGCGGACATAAAAAGCGCCGCGGCTCACCTGCCGCCTGCTCGCCAAGGGCGGGAAGAACGCCGACGGCAGCATATATACGCCTATGTGCAGCCGGTGCTGCTGGGGGCTGACGCGCCGGAGTGCGCGGTGAAAAAGAACTTCAACATGGCCAAGTACACCGGCAGAAATTCCGGGCTGATAGTCCTGATGGGGCAGGGCGCGGGACGCTATCCAACGGCGTCGGCCGTGATACGCGACATTGAATGCCTCCGGGCGGGGCAGAGAGAGATGCTGACGGCGGCGTGCCGCGCGGGCGCGGCGGACAACGCGCAGAGCGTGCGTGCCGTACTACGTGCGCCTGCCGGAGATATACGCACATGAGCTGCCGGCCGAAAGCGCGAGCGTTGAGGACGGCGCGGCGCGCGTGATAACGAAGGAAATGAGCGTGCGGGATATGCACGCGTTCTGCAAAGCGCATAAGAAAGGCCGGGCGGCCGTGTTCTTTGCGGAAATGGCATGAGAGAAGGGCAGAAAATGCTGAAAACAGTGAAATTCGGCGGCTCGTCCGTTGCGGGGCGGAGCAGTTCAGAAAGGTGAAGGCCATAGTGGAGGCCGACCCCGCGCGGCGGATAGTGGTATCTTCCGCCGCGGGCAAGCGAAGCCCGGACGACCACAAGCTGACGGATCTTTTGTATCTGTGCCACGCGCATCTGAAATACGGCGTGTCCTGCGACGATATAATGGACGGCATAGAGGCGCGCTTCAAGGGGATAAGAGACGAGCTTGGCATTGAATACGATGTGGAGGCCGCCTTCCGCGCGCTGCGGGCGCGTCTGACGAAGGACATGAGCGTGGACGAGCTTGTGTCGCGCGGGGAGTACTTCACCTCGCGCCTGCTGGCGGACTATCTGGGCTACGCCTTTGTGGACGCGACGGACTGCGTGTTCTTCGGCTTCGACGGGCAGGTGGACAGGGAAAAGAGCTACGCCGCGATAGCGAAGCCGTGGAGAGCATGGCCGCGTCGTCATTCCGGGATTTTACGGCCTGTCACCGACGGGAAGATACGCGTGATGAGCCGCGGCGGAAGCGACATAACCGGCGCGCTGGCGGCGGCCGCCGCCGGGGCGGATGTGTACGAGAACTGGACGGATGTGTCCGGCATACTGATGGCGGATCCGAAGATCGTGAAGGACCCGAAGCCCATATCGCGCATAACCTACGGCGAGCTGAGAGAGCTGGCCTTCATGGGCGCAAGCGTGCTGCATGAGGAGTCCGTGCAGCCGGTGAAGGAAAAAAAGGGCATCGCACTGAACATAAGAAACACCAACGCCCCCGCCGACCCCGGCACCATGATAGTTGACAGGGTGGAGCGCGAGTCGGGCGAGGAGGAGCGCTTCATCACCGGCATTGCCGGGCGGCGCAACACGATAATATCCGTGTTCAAGCACAACATGAACACCAGCGAGACGCTGCGGCGCACGCTGGAGATACTCGACAGGTACAAGGCGAGCGTGGAGCATATCACGCTGGGGCTGGACAGCTTCGCCCTTGTCAGCTCCACGGCGGCGCTGGGCGACGCGGTATACGACGTGATAAACGAGATACAGAAGAGCTGCCGACCGGACGACGTGCGGTACAAGGACGATATATCACTCGTGGCGGCGGTCGGGCGCAAAAATGCCGTTCAGGCCGGGCGTGTCGGGCAAGATATTCAAGGCGCTGGGCGACGAGGGGATAAACATCCGCACCATCGCACAGGGGCGGATGAGCCGAGTATAATAGTGGGCGTGGAGAACCGCGATTTTGAAAAAGGCGATACGCGTCCTGTATGACGGCTTTGCAGGCTGAAAAAGGAAAGGAGCATTGAAAATGAAAAAATACAATGTGGCTATACTCGGGGCGACGGGCGCAGTCGGGCAGGAAATGCTGAAGGTGCTGGAGGAGTACGACATCCCTGTGGAGAGGCTTCTGCCGCTGGCAAGCGCGAAGAGCGCGGGCGGCACGGTGTCCTTCAAGGGGGAGGACGTGAAAATAGAAGAGGCGCGCGAGGACAGCTTCGCGGGGATGGACTTTGTGCTGGGCGCGGTGAAAAACCCGATGTCCAGGCGCTTTGCCCCCGCGATAGTGAAAAGCGGCGCGGTGTACATAGACAACAGCCCGCCTTCCGAATGGACCCGGAGGTGCCGCTGGTCGTGCCGGAGATAAACGGGGAGGACGCCTTTAAAAATAAGGGCATCATCGCAAACCCGAACTGCTCCTCCATCATCACGCTTATGGCCGTGGGCGGCATCGCAAAGCTCAGCCCCATAAAGTCCATGGTGGCGTGCACTTATCAGGCGGTGTCCGGCGCGGGGCAGGCGGGCCTTGTGGAGCTGGAGGCGCAGATGCTGGCACTGGCGGAGGGGAAAAAGCCCGAGGCGAAGGTATTCCCCACGCAGATCGCCATGAACGTCATCCCGCACATCGGCGACGAGCTTGAGAACGGCTACACCGATGAGGAGATGAAGATGCAGAACGAGGGGCGGCGCATACTGCACCTGCCGGAGCTGAAGGTCACGTGCACCTGCGTGCGTGTGCCGGTGATGCGCTCGCACTCCATCTCGGTGACGCTGCGCACGGCGCGGAAGGTGTCCGTGGCAGAGGCGAACGAGGCCATACGCGCGTTTCCGGGCTGCCGCCTCATAGAGGACTACGACGGGCGCAACTACCCCACGCCGCTTGACACGAGCAATCAGGACCTCGTCTGGGTCGGCCGCGTGCGCGAGGATCTCACGCATGAAAACGGCCTTACGCTCTGGTGCTGCGGCGACCAGATACGCAAGGGGGGCGCGGCCGCGAACGCCGTGCAGATACTCAAGCGGATGATAGAAGCGTAATGCCGGGGATGCAATATACATAATATTGAAGTACTAAGGCCGCGCCGGTATAAAACGGCGCGGCCTTTGACATCCCCAAAAGCGTGGGTTACGGCGATTTTAAACTGATGGTATATTGACACGTCAGGAAGATACTGTTAAACTTGAATACAGTACAAGTGCCGGAAAAGGCACGGAAAGGGAGAAAAAGATATGAAAAAGATGATCGCGGCAATATTGGCGCTTATCCTTGCGCTGGGCCTGTGCGCATGCGGCGCGGCCCCGGCGGAGAGCACGGCAGCAGAGACGGCGGGCACGGACGCGCAGCCTGCGGAGGAAACAAACGCGGACAGCTTCGAGGCGGACAAGGAAAAGGGGCTGGCGCTGTTCCGGGATGAGGATTACGAGGGCGCATATGAGGTGCTGGCGCAGTACGCCGATTCCGGCGATGCGGAGATATCCGGCGTGATAGGCTACTGCTATTACGGTGGCTGGGGAGTTGAGCAGGACGACGCGAAGGCCGCGGAATACCTCAGCATTGCGGCAGACGCGGACATAAGCGAGGCGCAGTACATGATGGGCATACTCTACGAGTACGGCTACGGCGTTGAGCAGGACGACGTGAAGGCCGCGGAATATGAGGCAAAAGGCCGCGGATGCCGGGTACGCCGACGCACAGCTTGAGTTGGGGTATTTCTACGCATACGGCTACGGCGTGGAGCAGAGCTACGACAAGGCGCTGGAATACTACACGCTGGCATCCGAGCAAGGCAACACGATCGCAATGACGAACATCGGCCTCATGTATGAGTATGGCAACGGTGGGATAAAGACCCGAAGCGCGCGGTGGAGTATTACCAGAAGGCGGCGGACATGGGCGATGCGAGCGCGACGGTGAACCTCGGCGTCATGTATGAGTACGGCAACGGTGTTGATAAAGACCCGAAGCGCGCGGTAGAATGCTACCAGACGGCGGCAGACATGGGCGACGCGAGAGGCCAGGCGTACCTGCGATCATGTACAGAGACGGCAACGGAGTGCAGAAGGACTATGCAAAAAGGCTGTGGAGTACTACACGCTGGCGGCGGAGCAGGATAACCTGACGGCGCTTAACAACCTTGCCATACTGTATCTTTGAAGGCAAAGGCGTAGAGGCCGACGAGACGAAGGCCATAGAGCTGTACACAAGGGCGGCGGAGCTTGGAGAGCCGTATGCACAGTATCGCAACCTCGGCTTTTTCGTACTTCATGGGCAAAGGCGTTGAGAAGGACTATGCAAAGGCGGCGTACTGGTACAATGAGTGCGTCAACAACCCGAATGCCGACGAGAAAATAATCAAGGATGCTTCGGAGCAGCTTGAAAACCCGAACGTAAAAGCCGCGCTGAAATAATATATATAATATAGACAACAAATGAGCCGTGATGCCTCAATTGAGACATCACGGCTTCAGCATGTTGATGGGAGACAGCCCGGCTTTCGGACTATTATAGGTGATGCGGGGCTTATTCCAACTCGAACGCGCCGGTGTATAGCTGATAGTATACGCCCTTTTCGGCGATGAGCTTTTCATGACTGCCGCGCTCAATGATGCGGCCATGGTCAAGCACCATGATAACGTCGGAATTCATGACGGTGGACAGCCGGTGGGCGATGACGAACACCGTGCGCCCCTCCATAAGCTTATCCATGCCGCGCTGGACGATGGCCTCAGTGCGGGTATCGATGGAGCTTGTGGCCTCGTCGAGGATCATTACCGGGGGATCGGCGACCGCGGCGCGCGCGATGGCGATCAGCTGACGCTGCCCCTGGAGAGAGGTTCGCCCCGTTGCCGGAAAGCTCGGTGTCGTAGCCGCGCGGCAGGCGCGTGATGAAATCGTCGGCCCCGGCGAGGCTGCGCCGCGGCGATGCAGTCCTCATCCGTCGCGTCAAGCCGGCCGTAGCGGATATTCTCCATGACGGAGCCGGTGAAAAGATTGGTGTCCTGAAGGACAAGGCCGAGGGAGCGGCGCAGATCCGCCTTCTTTATCTTGTTGACGTTTATGCCGTCATAGCGGATCTTGCCGTCGGCGATGTCATAGAAGCGGTTGATGAGGTTGGTGATGGTGGTCTTGCCGGCACCCGTCGCGCCGACGAAGGCGACCTTCTGGCCGGGCTCTGCATAGACGGAGACGTCGTGCAGAACGTCCTTCCCCTCTTCGTATAGGCAAAATCGACGTCCACCATGCGCACGTCGCCGCGCAGCTCGGTGTAGGTGAGGGTGCCGTCGGTATGCGGGTGACGCCCACGCCCAGTGGCCGGTGCGCTCCTCACACTCGGTGATGCTGCCGTCGGGGCGATGCGGGCGTTGACCAGCGTGACATAGCCGTTGTCCGCCTCGGGCGGCTGATCCATCAGGGAGAAGACACGCTCCGCACCGGCACCGGCCATGACGATGGCGTTTATCTGCTGGGAGAGGGTATTGACGTTGCCGGTGAACTGCTTTGCCATGTTGAGGAAGGGAACAAGGATGGTCACGTCAAAGGCCATGCCGGAAAGACTGAAATTGCGCACGCCTGTGAGCAAAAACACGCCGCCTACGAGGGCAAGCACAACGTACAGCACGTTGCCGATGTTGCCGATGATGGGGCCGAGGGTATTCGCGTAGGCGTTGGCGCGGTAGCTGTCGTTATAGAGCGCGTCGTTGACCTTGTCGAAGTCCTCAATGCTCTGACGCTCATGGCAGAACACCTTGATGACCTTTTGGCCGTTCATCATCTCCTGCACGAAGCCCTCGGCGCGGGCAACGGACTTCTGCGCCTGAAGGAAGTAGCGTGCGGAGCCGCCGCCGATGCGCTTGGCGACGAAGGCCATGGCCACGACGCCCAACACCAGCACCAGCGTCAGCCAGATGCTGAAATACAGCATGATGGCAAACACCGTCAGCACGATGGCGGCGGACTGGATGAGCGCGGGAACGGCCTGAGAGACGAGCTGGCGGAGCGTGTCGATATCATTGGTGTAATAGCTCATGATATCGCCGTGCTTGTTCGTGTCGAAGAACTTGATGGGCAGATCCTGCATCCCGCCGAAAACCTCCTGACGGAGACTTGTCAAGGAAGCCCTGCGTCATTATGGCCATGAGCTGGGTATAGGCAAGCTGCGAGAGGATGGACAGCACGTACAGTGTGCCCAGAAGCACGAGATAGGGCACGATCTCCGCCTTCGCGGAGGCCCAGTCGCCGGTGGTATACCACTTTTCGACGATGGCGAGCACGTTCTGCAGGAAGATAGACGGAACGGATGTGACGATGGATGAGAAGCAGGATGCAGGCGACCGTCAGCGGCGCGAGAACGGGATAATAGCCGAAGAGCTTTTTGATGGTGCGGCCAAGGGCGCTCATATCCGGCTTTGCCATGGTTTTATTCATCGCGCTCACCTCCGTTCGTCTGCTGCTGCTGTACACCTCGCGGTATATGGGGCTGCGCGCGTAAAGCTCGTCGTGCCGTCCCATGTCGGCGATGCGCCCGTTGTCCATGACGATTATCATGTCCGCGTCCTGCACGGAGGCGATACGCTGAGCAATGATGATCTTTGTCGTCTCTCGGGGATGAAGCTCTTGAAGCCCGCGCGGATGAGCGCGTCGTCAGTGCGCGTGTCAACGGCGCTGGTGGAGTCGTCAAGGATGAGTATCTTCGGCTTCTTGAGCAGCGCACGTGCGATGCACAGCCTCTGCTTCTGCCCGCCGGAGACGTTCGTGCCGCCCTGCTCGATATAAGTATCGTACCCGTCGGGGAAGGAGCGGATGAAATCGTCCGCCTGTGCGAGCTTGCACGCGGCGATCATTTCCTCATCCGTCGCGTCCGGGTCGCCCCAGCGGAGGTTTTCCTTTATCGTGCCGGAGAAGAGCAGATTCTTTTGCAGCACGACGGCCACGGCGGAGCGCAGAGAGTCAAGGTCATACTCGCGCACGTCGCGCCCGCCGACACGCACGCAGCCCTCCGTCACGTCGTACAGGCGGGAGATGAGCTGGATGAGCGTGGATTTGGACGAGCCTGTGCCGCCGAGGATGCCGACCGTCATGCCGGAGGCAATGTGCAGGTCGATATCCGACAGGGCGTATTTCTTCGCGCTGAGCGAGTATTTAAATGAGACGTGGTCAAAGTCCACGGAGCCGTCCGGAATGTCATAGACGGGCTTCTCGGGGTTTTTTTAAAGGGTGGATTCCTCGCACAGCACCTCGCCGATGCGCGCGGCGGACTCCGCCGACATGGTGAGGATGACGTAGATCATGGAGATCATCATAAGCGACATGAGTATCTGGAAGCCGTATGTCAGCATGGCGGATATCTGGCCGACGTCGATGTAGCTGCCGCCGCTGGTGATGATGAGCTTCGAACCGACGGTCAGGATGAAGATCATGTTGAAATAAAGACACAGCTGCATGAGCGGGTTGTTGAGCGCGACGATGCGCTCAGCATGGTGAAGTCGGCGCAGATGTTCCCCGACGCGGCGGCGAACTTCTGCTTTTCGTACCCCTCGCGGGCGAAGCTCTTGACGACGCGCATGGCGCGCACGTTCTCCTCAATGGATTCGTTGAGCTTGTCATACTTGCGGAACACGGCGCGGAAGGCGGGCATGGCCCCTGCGCGCGATAAGATACATGCCGAAGCCCAGAAGCGGCACGACGACGACGAAGGTCAGCGCGAGCGGGCCGCCCATCACAAAGGCCATGACGATGGCGAAGAGGAACATGAGCGGCGCGCGGATGGCCGTGCGGATGAGCATCATGTACGCGAACTGCACGTTCTGAATGTCCGTTGTAAGGCGCGTGACGAGCGAGGCGGTGGAGAATTTGTCGATATTTTCAAACGAGAAGCCCTGCACGCGCGCAAACACGTCATGCCGCAGATTTTTGGCAAAGCCGGCGGACGCGCGCGAGCACGTGAAGCCGCCGAGAGAGCCGCAGGCGAGAGACAGAAACGCCATGCCGACGAGGATAAGCCCCGTCTTTACGACGCTGTCAAGCGCCGCACCGGCCTTTATGGCGTTGACAAGGTCCGCGGTGATAAACGGGATGAGGACTTCGATAAAGACCTCAAAGACCATGAGAATAAAAGTGATAACAGTCGGCTTCCTGAACTCACGGACGCTTTCAAGAAGCTTTTTTATCATCTGCATCAAACACATCCTTTCCCGGCGCGAACGCCGAAAATTCAAACGGGGCGGCATGCCGCCATGCTAAAAACAGCCTGAGAGGCCGGGGCCGCGCCCTCACCTCTCAGGCCGTCTGTCGGAACTGCCGCTTACTTCAGCCTTTCCAGATAATCGACGATCTTGCGCACAGTGTCGAGAGCTGTGCCGCGTCCTCATCGGTGATGCTGATGCCGAAAAGATCCTCAAGGGACATGATGAGCTCCACGACGTCGAGCGAATCCGCTCCGAGATCGTCGACGATGCTGGTGTCCATGGTGATGGTCTCGGGGTCGATCTCAAACTGCTGGGCCAAGGCGTCTCTTACATTTTCAAAAATCATGATAATTCCTCCAATGTGCCGGGCACATAAAGACTTTTAAATAACGGGAAAAAGACCTGAATTCACGCCCACTCGCGGCTCTGCGGCTTGTTGGCGGACGGATTGGCCGGGGCGGCGGGCTTGACCTCCGCCGCGGGGGCGGAAGCGGCAGGCGCGCTGGGTGCGCGGGCGCTCACGGCTGCGGGTGTCGCGGTGATCGTCGCCCCTGACGTAGGACACGACGACGCGGCGGTTAGGCTCAACTCCGGTGGAGCTTGTGGTGACGCCCTCATAGTTCTGGAGTGCCGTGTGGATGACATGGCGCTCGTAGGAATTCATCGGCTCAAGCGCCATGCTGCGCTTGTACTTGATGGCCTTTGCGGCCATCTTCTCCGCCAGCTTCGTCAGCGACTCCTCGCGCTTGCTGCGGTAGCCCTCGGCGTCCACGCTGATGTGCATGCGCTTGTCGCTGCCGCGGTTGACGGCGTAATTCACCAGGTGCTGGATGGCGTCGAGCGTTTCGCCGCGGCGGCCGATTATCGCGCCCATGCCGCTGCCGGAGATGTTGACGTTTATGCCGCCGTTGTCGCGCGGGCCGATGTCAAGCTCCGCCTTGACGCCCATACGGTCGAGAAGGCCGGAGAGGAAGGCGCGGACAGCCGCGTAATCCGGCAGGCTCATCCACGGGGAAGCCGCGGGCGCAGCATTGGGGAGCGGGGAAGCGGAAACGGGGGCCGCGGGCGCTTCGGCCTTGGCGGGAACCTCGTCGGGCGCTTCATAGCTTACGCGCACGACAGCGGGGGAAGCGCCGATGCCCAGAAAACCGGACTTGGCGCGTTCGATTATTTCAACGGATACATCGTCTCTGTCAAGCCCAAGCTCACGCAGGGCGGCGGCGATAGCGTCGTCCTCGGTGCGGCCTGACTTTTCCAAAGGTTTTTATCATAGTGTATTACTCCTGTTTTTTCATCGTTGGCGCTGCCGTCATCTTCGGCAGTCTCCGCGGCCTCTTCACCGACGGCCTCGGGCGCGGCTTCGGAAGCATCCACGGCCTCTTCAGCGGCGGTCTCTTCCACGACAGCTTCGGTCATGACGTCGTCGGCCACGGTCTCGTCGATAGCGGGGGCGAATTCGGACTCGGCAGCGGCGGCGATAGTCGCGGCCTCCGCCTCATCGGGATTGGTGAAGCGATCCGGCACGTAGGCGCGGCCGCGCGCATAGCGGCGGTTGCCGACCTGAGAGGCCGGGACCTCGTATTCCTTTATGCCGAGGCGCTCACGGCGGGCGGCCCGCTGTCGGCGCGGTCAAGCGCGGCCTTGCGCTCGTCGCTCTTCTGCTTTTCGACGGCCTGCATCTTCTTCTTGCTGGTGTTGACGTTCTTCTCGGTCTTGCCCTCGGCGCGCAGCCGCTCGGTCTCAAGGCGCTTGGCCTCGATCTCCGCTTCTCGCGCGCGTTCCCTTGCGGCGATACGCTCCGCATCCTCGGCGTCAAGCTTCTTGGTGTAGATCTTGGTGAGGATGAAGTCGCGGATGAGGCCGAAAACGCTGTTCGCTATCCAGTAGATACCCATTGCGGCGGGCATGACGAAGCAGATCCACACGCTCATGAGGGGCATCATGATGTTCATGCTCTTCATGGAGGCCTGCGCCTGCTCGGTGCCGGCCTGCGGGTTGGTGGCGCTGGAGATCTTCATGGAGAGCCCAGGACAGGAAAGTGGAAATGAACGGGATGAGGAACAGGCCGAAGGCCGGCAGCCAGACGGGACGTCGCTCCAGTCGGTGTGGGAGAAGAAGTTCCACTCCGGCTGCTGGCCGAGATTGACGCCGAGGAAGGTGAAGTCTATATCCAGCAGCCCCTCAAGCTTGCCGGGAAGCGCGGCCTGGAGCTGATCCCAGTACTTATGGGCAAGGTCGGTGAGCTTTATTTCAAAGTACGCGTCGGCCTTGGCCGGGGCGACGTAAAGCCCCGCCTCGACGAAGTAGTTCTGCACCGCGTCCACGACCTCCTGCGTGACGAACATCATCCTCGTCAGCGGACGGCGGATGACGCTGTAGAGTGCGATAAGGATAGGGGAACGGGATAAGGGACCACAGACAGCCGGACATGGGGTTTGCACCGTTTTCCTGGTACAGCTTCTGCATCTCCTGATTGAGCTTCTGGGGGTTGCCCTCATGCCGGCGCTGGAGCTCCTGCATCTGGGGCTGGAGGCGCGAGGTGCGCATCATGCCTTTCTTGCTCTTAGCCATGAAGGGCGTCAGGATAAGGTTGACGACAAGGGCGAAGAATATGACGGATACGCCGTAATTGCCGGTCAGCTCATAGAGCTTGACCATAAGCCATGCGAAGGGCTTAGTGATTGCGCCCATAGGGTTTCTCCTCAAATGTGTTTTATTTGTTTTTCAGGGGACGGGGTCATAGATGTCATGCCCTTCCCGTGATAGAACGGATGGCAGCTGCAGAATACGCCTGAAAGCGAGCCAGCCGCCCTTGAGGGCGCCGTACTTCTCAATGGCCTCAAGCGCGTATTGGGAGCAGGTGGGGATAAAGCGGCAGCAGGGCGGCCGGTTGGGCGAGATGTCTTCCGGTAAAACCGGATGAGCGCGAGCATGAAGGCCTTCATTGCGCCATCCCCGCGTAAGCGATAGCTTTTCGCACGCGGAAAGAAACGCAGCGTCCATCTTCCGGTAGTCCCGCGCCGACGCAGCGCGAGCGCGCCACGATGACGATGTCCCACCCGGAGGACAGCGCGGGGGAGTTGAGCCGGTATATCTCACGCAGACGCCGGCGCACGCGGTTGCGCACGACACGGCATGCCCGAGCTTGACAGACACGGTATAGTCCACGCGGTTCACGCCCCTGCCGTTTTTCACGGCTGCGGCGGCAGTACACCACCATATACGGCGTGACCGCGCTTTTGCCTTTGGAGTACAGCCGGCTGAAATCGCTGTTCTTTTTTAGCGTGCATCTGGCGTCCAAAAGTCGCTCTCCTGCCTGTCTGCCCGGTTATCCGGACAAACACCTAAAGGGCGGATCACTCCGCCCTAAAAATTATTCTCGATAAACCTGCTTCACCGGGGGGTGTCTCAGTAGCTGAGCTTCGCTCTGCCCTTTGCTCTGCGGCGTGCGAGAACCTTGCGGCCGTTGGCGGTCTTCATTCTCTTGCGGAAGCCGTGCTCCTTCTTGCGCTGGATCTTCTTGGGCTGGTAGGTACGAAGCATGATGTGCACTCCTTTCAGGTTGATACTCAACATCGGGCAAAGCCCGAAGTAGTTGACAAAAGTAACCACTCGGCGGACAGTGCCGCCGAGTGGCTATTATATACTAAATTATCTCAGCCTGTCAACAGAAAGTTTTCGCCGCGGTATCGCTCCCCGGCATGCGGCACAGCAGTGCCGCCATTATGCCGCTCTCAAGGCTTATGTGTGCCTCGCCGCGCCACTCGTTGCTCGTGCCGATAGGGAAGCGGTTTGTTATCGTCGCGTGCTCGACCGGGTACTTTGACGCCTGTGATGCTCACGCCCGTGCACCGGTCGGAGAGCGACAGCACCGACAGCGAGCAGCCCGCGCGCGCCGGGATGCGGACGCTCCCGCCGGAGAAGATGTACGCCTCGCAGCCGCGGCTGAACAGCTGCACCGGCACTCCGCGCTCCGCCGCGTAGGATGCGGCCTGGAGGTTTGCAAGCATATGGTCGAGCCGCCCGCCGAGCGCGCAGTAAAGGCTGATGCGCGTAAAGCCCAGCTCCAGCGCACGGCGCACCGCATGCATCGTGTCCGTGTCGTCCTTCTCCCGCGGCAGGCGTTCGACTGCCGCGCCCTCGGGGAGCTTGCCCGTGTAGGAGTCAAAGTCGCCGAGCAGCAGGTCGGGGACAATGCCGCTGCGCTTAGCGTAGCTGTACCCGCGGTCGCAGGCGATGATGTACTCCGCCGCCTTTATATCGTCCATCGGCGAATATTCTCCGCCGGAAATTATCGCGCACAGACCTTTCATGCCGTCTCCCTCCTTGTTTTTGGCATAAAAATTTACCGGCCATATAATACCTGTTGAGGGTATTATAGCACATCACGGCCGGTAAATGTAGAGATAAGCGGTATTTATTTGCTCAGCGCTTCGATGTCCTCGCCGCGGATGTACTTGCCCAGCGGCTTCCAGGCGAGCCAGCCGAGAAGCAGGCAGAAGACGAGGTCAAGGAGCATGTAGCTGCCGTTATAAAGCGCGGAGTAGAACCAGGGCGTTGTCATCGTCATGCCGAAGAAGGTGTCAGGCATGTACTCGCCCCACACCGAAAACGCCGACGAGGTAGTGCACGAGGAAGCGCGCGGCGCAGCCGACGCAGCAGCCGGTGAAGAAGCCGTTTTTCTGCTTGCTGAAAAGTCCGGCAAGACCCAGCACGGAGTAGGCGATGATATAATCGCCGAGGACGGACTGCCAGCCCCAGGCATACGCGCCGTCAAGCAGGAGCTGAAGCACGCTGTGAGGCGATGCTGGCCAGCATGCCGGGGCCGAAGCCCCAACGTGCGCAGTAGATGAATATCGGCAGCATGCCTATGCCGACCGAGCCGCCCTGCGGCAGCTCGAAGAGCTTGACGTAGCTGAGCACCTGCGCCAGCGCTACGAAGATGGCGCCCTCGCACAGCGCGCGGAGCTTGAGATGGGAAGAGTTTTTCATTTTTTTCGACCTCCATGAAAATTTTCGCGGAAGCACAGACACGGAAAAAAAGCGCAGGGAACATTACTGACCCTGCGCTTTACTGACGTAACTGATGTTTCCTACGCCGGCATTATCCGGATCAGGTTTGAGGGTTTCGGCGCTTCACTTCGCGCCGTCTCAGCCGGGAAAGGACCCAGCACCCCTTTGTTGAATTGTCCGGCAGGGCATACCGCCCCACTGCCGCTTATAATATAACGCCGAAGCCGCTTTGTCAACACAAAAATCAACGCCGCGCCGCGTTATTTCAGCGTCTCCGCCTTGTCGATGATGAACTGGCGCAGCCACTCGCCGGCCTCGTCGTTTTTCAGTGCGAAGTCGATGATGGATTCAAGATAGCCCTTGAGGTTGCCGGTGTCGTAGCGCCGGCCCTCGAAGTCCACAGCGCACATCGGCTCGACATGGCACAGCTGCTTCATGCCGTCGGTGAGCTGGATCTCGTTGTTGCGGCCGGGGGCGGTGTGGCGAGAATATCGAATATCGCCGGGGTGAGACATAGCGCCCCATGATGGCGAAGTTTGAAAGCTTCTCATCCAGCGTGGGCTTCTCGTTCATGTCGCTGATGCGGTAGACCCTGTCGGAGAGCTTCTGCTCAAGCTTGACGGAGGAGTACTTGGTGATGAGGGAATCCGGCTGCTCACGGATGGCGATGGCGCTGCACTCGTTGGCCTCCGCCGCCTCGACGAGCTGCTTGAGCACCGGCTTTTCACTGAGCATGATATCGTCGCCGAGGAGGATGGCGAAAGGCTCATCCCCGACAAAGCTCTTGGCGCGCCATACGGCATGACCCAGTCCCTTCGTCTCCTTCTGGCGCAGGAAGAAGATATCCGCCATGTCGGCCACGGAGCGGACGATGCGCGCGTCCTTCTCCTTACCGTCGCGCATAAGGCGCTCTTCAAGGTCGGGGGCGTAGTCAAAGTAATCCTCGATAGGGGATTTGCCGCGGTTGGTGATTATGAGTATTTCCTCAACGCCGGCGGACACGGCCTCCTCCACAATGTACTGGATGACGGGCTTATCCACGAGCGGAAGCATCTCCTTGGGGATGCTTTTGGTGTTGGGCAGCAGACGCGTGCCCAGCCCTGCGGCGGGGATAATGGCTTTCCTGACTTTCATTAGGACAGCTCCTTTCAAGCATGTATATTTACAGTCTCAATTCATCAACTATTTTTATTTGCATTTTTCAATGAGCTCCCGGAAGAATGCCTTTTCCGGCAGCAGACGCGTCAGCGGGTAGCCCACCAGCAGCATCACGCCGGCCTCGCCGCCGAGGCCGACCTGCGCGGCGTTGAGCGCGAACACGCCGAGGTGGGGAGAAGATATCCATGCCGTTATACGCCTGCGTGATGACGGCGCCCACAACGACGGCATTGAAGAGCACGGGCATCAGGCACGCGCAGAGGGCGAAAGCGCCGTATGCCCGCGGCGGCCTATGCGCGCCGTGCAGAACGCGGCGAGCAGCGTGGCAAGAGAGCCGAAGATGATGTCGAATATATTCCCCGTCATGAGGGTTGGCAATGCAGCAGCCGGCCGCAAAGGCCCCATGCCGTGCCGGGGATGAAGTAGGGCAGGATGCAGAGCGCCTCAGAAAGAC
>VOFK01001901.1_pt1 | contig 24747 bp, 50 predicted proteins | sample 5384121 | NCBI WGS metagenome assembly VOFK01 (sample SAMN12384730, study PRJNA508395) | human gut metagenome | isolation source: healthy gut J | host: Homo sapiens | reverse complement strand
TCCACCGACACGACAAGGCAAACGCGCGGCATCGAAGGCCGCTGCAGAGGCTGTGCGGCTTTTTGCCAAGACCGATGTGCTGGCTCCGGCGCTTCCGGGGAATGTGACCATCACCGTGAAGAAGAGCATTTGCGCACCTACGACGCAAACAACGCCAAAGACCTACATTCTGGATGCCGGTGACTACTACTTGCCGCTGCTACCGATTCTCACAGTATAGTCAACAACATCCTTGCTGCCAAGGGCTACACCGTATTGCGGCTTTCAATGGCCGCATGACCGAGGACGGCGATGGCTTCTCTGGTCTGAAGTGGACGAGGCACTGGATACCACCACCTATGCAGCCGAAAGCGCCAGCGGCACTGCCATCACCAACCTGTTTGATGAGTCCGGCCCCAGCAAAAGCAGCGATGCTCCCGGCAGCCTGGATGAGCCGCTCTGACTGGACCCATTTGCGGTTCCCACCGGCGCCTGCTGCCTGACCCGCCAACGAGACGCTGGCTTGAATCTGGCGCTTTACCCAGTACGACAGCACCGGGCCGACAGCGTCGAGATGCCCTGCGGTGCCAAGGTAACCCTCGCGCTTCCATGATCGGCAGGACTTCGGCAGTCCCCGAGTGAGAACCCTGCTGGATCGGCGCTTGCGCTTCAGGCTAGGGCCATTCAACACCATCACTCTAGCCGGGCTTCCACAACACTGCAGCGGCTGCTTCATCAGCAAGACCACCGCTGCAGGGACGAGAACGGCCCGCAGGACTTTGACCCTTGCCCTGACCGGCAGTGCATCCGCCAATATTGCACCTCCGGGAGTGTCATGTTGCCACGCTTCAATGGCGGAGGACCTGATCGGCAATTGGGCAAGGTCGCTCGGTGAGGAACTTTGCCATGGTTCTCCGGGGCATGCGCGGCATGCATCATCGACTTCTCGGCTCCAGCCAGTACATGGATCTGATGCGGACCGGCGTCGCCGGTTCACGACATCACCAGGCGGCCCGATGCCCAAGATCCACACCACCAAGGCTGCCAGCTACGAGAACGATGCCACATCGTGGCCCAGATGCGCAATGCAATGCATCACATCCTGTACACCGTGGTCAACTCCAGCGCCATGAACGGCTGGTCTGCAAGCGATACGCTCAAAGACCGTGCTGCTAGTGGCAACGCGATCTATGCACTGATCGCCGTGCTGGCTGTGCCCCGACCGTGCTGTGCGCATGGCGGCTTTGAGCAAGGCCCTCAAGCGCAGGAGATGGCGGGCACGCTTTCACTGCTTTCGACCAGAAATGTTCCGGTCTGCGTCCCTGACCCCATGTTACGGCAGCCTGCCCCGAAGGCAGGGCACAGGCCTGCCGCTTTTATCAAAGACAAAGGAGACCGCAATGGGCGAACAAAAAACAAAGCGTCGAGAAATTGTGAACCGCGCAAAACCTACCAGCTGGTGCTGTTTCCGCTGAACAACGGCGCGACCAGCATTGTACTATGTGCTGGTGCTTTCCTACATCGCGACCTTCGGCAGCAAGGTGCTGGCCCCTGAAGCATGCTGTTTGCTTCGGTGATGGTCACCGGCATGCTGCGCCTGTTCGATGCCGTCACCGACCCCATCATTGGTGCCCTCATGGACCGCACCAACGGCGAGTTCGGCAGTTCCGGCCCGCTTCATGGTCATCGGCAGCCTCATGCTTGGCAGCAAGCGAATTCTGGAACAGCTGCTGCTCACCCAGCATCCCCGCCGGTGCCATGGGGCGCGCGCTACACTTTCACGTTCATTTACCCTATGCCAATGTAAGGTCATCAACTGTTGCAGCCGAGACCAGCTGCACCCGCTCCCGACTGAACCGTGCTGACCAATGACTGGCAGCGCCCTGTTTACCATCTTCAACACGGTGGGCAGCCTGCTGGAGCATGGGTGCCATGCAGTTCTTTGCCCCCATCCCTTGCCAAGAACTATGAGGGCGGCTACGCGCTTCCGCCGGGTTCTTCCGCACGCTGGCTCCGGTGGGCATCACGTCATCTCCATCCTGCTCACCCTGCTGGCTGTCATCGGCATCTGGAAGGACCAGCCAGAATTGCTTTGGCATCGGCGGCGAAGACCGAGAGATCAAAGTGACGAGGTACATCAGATCATCAGGAACAACGATCCCATGCAGCGGCTGATGATGACCGGTGCAGGCTGCAAGCTAACTTTTTTCCTAAAGCTCGCCACCAACACCACCGTGCTGTATGCGCATGCTGTACGGCTGCATGATGAGCGGCTTCGACAGCCTGTACTGCCCATGATGGTGCTGGGCTATGTGTTCAACGTGCCCTTCTAACCACTGCTCACCGTCGCACCAGCCAGAAGGAAGGCCAAGAAGGCCAGCTGATGAAAGTACGTCAGCGTGGCGCTGGTGTGCTATAATGGGCGATGCTGGTGCTGCTGCTGCTCTCTGGGAGCCGCGGTGATACTTGCTACTGTCCATTCTGGTGAGAACGACGCTTTCATCAACCTGTACACCATCCTGTTCATCGCCTTCTTCGGCATCGGCTGCAGTGCCCCGCTACGCCACCGCCGATGCCCATCCCCATGGTGGCCGACTGCTCCGACTACGAGACCTACCGCGGCACGGCAACTACATGTCCCCGGCATCATGGGCACCCTGTTCAGTCTGGTGGACAAGCTGGTGTCCAGCCTGTCCGCTACCGTTGTGAGCATCGCGGTCAACTTTTGTGGGCCTGCAAGCCTGCCCACCCAGTATTACCCCGGGCATGAACTGGGTGGTCATTGTGCTATTCTGCATCACATCCCCATGGTGGCATGGGCGGCTACCCTCATCGCCATGAAGGGGGCTACACCCTGACCGGTGCCAAGATGAAGGAGATCAGGCTGTCCGCGCCTGCCGCCGCGATGTCACGGTGGCCAGGGGCATGAAGCTGGAAGAAGCCATGGACAGAGTGGCGAACCATGGATCAGCTACCGCGATTACCGGAGCTGAGACTTTATGGAACTGAATACTGATCTCATTTTCGGCAAGGTGGCTGTCGTCACCGGCGCAAGCGTCACGCTGCCCACGCAGGGGGGCTGTTCCTAATTCTCCACAAAAAATCCTCAGACATTCGTCTGGGGATTTTTTGTTTAACAACCGGTACAGGACTCGAACTATTTCTCCCCGGATACAGGCAAAAAACGGCAAAGGAAGCGGGGGTACCATGAGGGTGGTATCCTGCCTTTGAATCTTTGTGTGGAAAACCTGCTTACAGCTTGGCAAGGATGCCTGCTGCTTGGCGCAGGCTTCGCGGGTGGCTGCGTCCCAGACGCTGGCCTGCACTTCGCCAATGTGGGCGCTGCCCAGCAACTTGGCATGCACAGGCGGCTCTGGCCGACGCCGCCGATGGAGTAAGGCAGCTCACCGTTCGAGTACGGCCTTGTGGAAGGGCAGGGGCGCGGCAGTCGTCACCCAGCCAGCCATGGTCGCTGCTTGTCCATGCTTTCAGGGCACGACGCGGATGCCGCTGCTTACTCTCAGCTCATAGCTGCACTGCAGCGGGTCGTTCCAAGACAACCAGGTCGCCGTTCAGATCCCAGTCGTCGTAGTCGGGGGGCACGTCCGTCATGGGGCTTACCGCTCTTCAGCGGGCGCCGATCTTCATCCAGAAGGTGGTGCCGTGCTCCTGCACAAAAGGCGTTCTCACGCTCCTTCGGGGTCAGGTCGGGTACTGGTCACTCCAGCTCCTGCGGCGTGGTGATGAAGGTGACGTTGAAAGGCAGCAGCTCCTGCAGGGGCATGGCGTGCAGGTTCATCTCGGTGGCGCAGACAGCGGACACGATGGAGCGCACCACGCTCTTGAGGTAAGCCTCGTTGCGGTCTTCCAGACGGATCACCCTTTTCCCAGTCCACTGATCCCACATAGATGGGTGCAGGTTATCCAGATCTTCGTCGCGGCGGATAGCGTTCATATCGCAGTACAGGCCGCACTTACACGAAATCGCCCTTCAGGGCCTTGCGGCACCGCTTGCCAGAAGTGACTGCACCACCTGTGCCTCAATGCCGCTTTCTTGATATCAAAGGTGACCTTGCGCTCAACACCGTTCGGGTCGTCGTTCAAGACCGGTGGATGCTTCCAGAAACAGTGGAGCAGACACGCGGTACAGGTTCGAATGGCGCACAAAGATTGTCGGCAAACGGGCAACGACCGTACCAATGGCGCTGCGTGTCGTACAGGTTCAGCGCGGGCGTATGATTTGCCGGGATGATGGTTTTGCTCATAACAAAATGCCTGCTATTGGATTCCGGCCTGATCTCCCAGTACAGGGCACGGCGGCTTTTGAACCGGAAAATAGCGTTTCATTATGGCATATTTTTTTAAGAAAGTAAAGTGAGAAGGCAAAAAAAAGGGGGCTGCCGGTAAAGGCGTCCGTTTCCAGTGAAGGGCGGCTTTGCATCAGCCGAAAAGCCCTTCGCTTGGGATGGCAGCTTGCTTTAAAATCGCCGGTGCCCAGCAGCTTGTACAGAGATCAGAGTGAATACTTTGGAGTGTTTGCTCCTTTTTGCAATTTCGGACAAAATGCCCGGCATGCATGGAATACGGCTGGGCAGAGCAGCAGATTGCAGGAAAAGGGGAGAAAACAAAACGGCACCGTGCCGCTGCAAAAGCAGCGGTACCGGGTGCCGGAAGATCATGATTTTTCAACCGCTACGGCGCTTTACGTTGAAGGCTGCCATGCCGGGGTAAACGGCGCTGCCGCCAACTGCTCCTCAATGGCAGCTGGTTTTGCTTTACAGCTTGCGCTCGGTACGGCTGGGAGCACCGGTCTTGATCTGGCAGGTGTTCCAGCGCCACGGCCAGATCGGCAATGGTGAAAGGGTGTCCTCCGGACCGGCCTTGTGGAGCCATCTTGATGGCCTCCAGCGTCTCGGAAACAGAACCGATCTGGATTCCAGCGATCGAGATCGCGTTGCCTGCACTGGCCCGATACCCTTGGCCAGACGCTCGGTAGTGGTGCAAAGGGTCGTCGCCCACCAGCGGACGCTTGCCGCCCAACTCACGGGTCATCTCCTGCCCAGCCTTCCCGGTCCCTCTTCATCCAGGCCGTCCTCACGATGGAGATGATGGGGTACTTTTCCACCAGACTCTTCCAGTGTGTCCAGAATCAGCTCGCTGGAGGTGAGGGCAGTGCCGGCCTTGGGCAGCTTGTACTTGCCCCGCGGGCTCTTTCCACTCGGAGGACGCGGCATCCATAGCCAGCATGAAGTCCCGCCGGGCACGTAACCGGCCTTTTCGATAGCGGCCAAAGATGGTCTCAATGGTCTCACTCGTCGCTGGACGAGGTTGGGGGCAAAGCCGCCCTCATCGCGCCCACGGAGGTAGCCAGCCCCGGCCTTCAGGATGGAAGCCAGCGCATGGAGAACACCTCAGCGCACCAGCGCAGCGCACTCTTTGAAGGAAGGTGCGCCGACCAGCATGATCATGAACTCCTGCGTATCCACGGTGTTGGTGGCATTGTGCGCCGCCGTTCAGGAAAATTTCATCATGGGCACGGGCAGGCGGTTGCCGTTCACACCGCCCACGAAAGCGGTACAGCCATATCCGAAGCAGCGGCTGCGACGAGCAGCAATGGACACGGCCAAAATGGCGTTTGCGCCCAGATTGGATCTTTTGGTGCGTAAGCCTTCATAACGGCGTCGATGGCGTGATGTCAGGAGGCATCCATGCCCACAACAGCATCAGCAATGACGGTGTTGATGTTCTCGACACCAGCGAAGGTCACGCCCTTGCCCAGATAGCGGCCCCCACTTGTAAGCCGTCCCGCAGCTCCAGAGCTTCAAACTCACCGGTGGATGCGCCGGAAGGTGCGCACCGCGTGCCACAGTGCCGTCGGCCAACGTAGGTCTCGCTTCCACGGTGGGAATTTGCCGCAGGGTCAGGATTTCGCGGCCAACAACAGATTCAATTTTCGAGATAGTTTAAATCTTGAAAACCTCCCTGAATATCATTTCCATCCCGCTGTGCTGCGGGGCGAGGCAGACGGGTGACAGCAATTATGATAGTTATGTCTAACTAACCAATAGTATCTACCGCTTTCCGGCCTGGTGCAAGAGCCGATGCGCATGTTTGTGGATGTAAACTTTTAAGGAGGGGCAAAAAACGGCGCTGATGGGGGCAGAACATTCCGGCAAAGCAGAGAAGCAACTGAAGATGTACAGTCTGCCCACTGGCAGCAGCGGGGATGCATCATGCCTATCATCAGTGACCAATTTCATATGGCAGATATACTAAAATTTTTTCTTTACTTTTTGTCAGGGCGACTCTATACTGTTTTTTGGTTCTAATATGTTTTTATGGTGGTGAGGAGGATTTTCTATGAATAAGGATCTGACGGTCAGCAAGCCGTCACAGGTTTATAAGCTTATTTCTGCCTGCCCATGTTCGGCAGCATCATCTTCCAGCTTGGCTGGCCTGCCGACAGCCTTGTTGCGAGGCAAGTTGTCGGCGAGAATGCACTGGCTGCTGTGGAGCAGCGGCAGCTGCGAGATCACCCCTGGTCTTCGTACATTTGCCTTTGGCTGCAACATTGGCTGCTCGGTCATGTGGCCGCTACTTTGGCGCAAGGGACACGATGAGATGAAAACTTCGATCACTTCCCTGATCGGCTCTGCCGTGCTGTGCGCCGTGCTGATGGGCATCGGCCTTTTGGTTGCCACAGCCTGCTGGAGCTCATCAACGCACCCGAGAGATTCTTGCAGATTCTGCGCTGTATCTGGATATCGTTCTGGGCCTGCCCTTCCATGTTCTTCTACAACATTGCCACCGGCATCTTCTCTGCCCTGGGCGACAGCAAAACCCCCTTCTACTTCGCGCGATTCGTCCCTTTCCAACATCGGCGTGGACATCCTGTTCGTGGCGTTTCAAGATGGGCATCATGCCGGTGTGGCATGGGCTACCTTCCTGTGTCAGGGTGTGAGGCTGCGTGCTGGCCGCCAATTGAGGTGGTGTTCCGCCATCAGCGCCTTCAAGAACAAGGTCGTGCTGTTCGCCACTGGAACATGCTGAACTGAGGTAGCCATGGTCGCCATCCCGTCACGGCGGAAACTTCGTCTCTGTGAACATCATCACCCACAGGCATTAGTAAAGCACCTTTGGTGCCAGCGTCTGCATTGCGAGCTGCTGCAGCCGTCAGAAGCTGAACAACATGGTCATCACTTCGCTTTACGCGCTGGGCAACGGCATCTTTCCGGCTACCTCCCGGGAGGCATGGAGGCGCCAGGCAAGATGGACCATTACTGGGGCTTTGGCACCAGGCACCAATCTGGTATTGGATAATCTGCGTCATCGTAACCACACCAATACCGCTTTAACGCTTTGCGGCCGCTGCTGCTGCTGCTGTTCATGAGGCAAGCCCGCGAGGTGCGGCCATCGACACCGGTAGCCATGATGCGCATCCTGTCTCCTTTATTTGTGGTGTGTCGCTCAGAAGCTGGTCACACACGACGGCATCCTGCGCGGCTGCGGCATGATGGTGCGCTTTTATGATCGCCACCTTCTCCATTCCTGATCCTGCGCGTGGGCATCGCCATTGTGCTGAGACGGCACTGCTCTGGGCAGCACGGGCATCTGGATGGCTTTGCTTAGCCCGTGGGCTGGTGCATCGGCACCGGCCTTACTGTCGCTGGTGTTCTACTTCGTTTCATCCGCAAGGTCGCTTGCAGAGTCTCTGGCCAAAGGCGGAAGCAGGGGGCAAAGCTGCCGAGCACGTGCAGGCCGAGTTTCGCCGCAGATGCCGAAAATGGAGACCTGGCAAACCGCTTTGCAACTTTGAATTGTGTTTACTTACGACACACAAACAAAATGAAAATTGAAATAGTGCACAAAACAGACCCATTGCTTTTGGCTATTTTGCGACAAAGTCCACAAAAATGCCCCTGAAAGTATGGACAGTTTGTGAATTGCGGAATTACAGCTCACAGGTCTATAATGATAACAAACAGGTCGCTTTGAAAGGGCGCGCTTCCGTTTTACTCTGGCGGTATGGGGAGGGAGATATTCACTGAAAAGATGATTTCGTCGTAATTTCCTGGCCGCTGCAGGAATTTTGTTGCTGCAGCCGGCGTTCTGACTGCATGCGGCACGGTTGGCTTCCAACTTAACGCTGCTGCTTCCCGCCTCTACCGCAGCTTCTGCGGTGCCCGCTGCTTCCACGGCGACACCATCAAGGTGGGCGTGCTTGGACCTCACGACCGGTGATGTTTTACGGTCGAGGCCGTTGTCGGCGGCTACCTGTACCTGAAGCAGGTCGGCGAAAAGAAGAGGGGCGGCGGCATCGGCGGCAAAAAGCGGCTGGAGATGTCAGCATGGATAACGGGCGATGCAACTCAGGCTGTTACCAGCTACCAAGATGTGCGATCGGGGGCATCACCATGGGCGATGTTACCACCGACTCTGGCTTTGCACCGAGGCACAGACTTCTAGCTATGCCATGGTCACCGCTTCCCGCTTCACCGCTGAGGGCTGTCACCTACGATGCCGAGACCGACACCGTGAACGAAATGTGTTCCACTTGCGGCCCATTCAGGAGGCATCCCAAGATGGCTGAGCTCGCTTGCTGGCAGTTTGGACTTTCGAGGCGGCCGCCATCCTTCCAGAAGGGCGCGCTGACTGCCAACGAGGTCTGGCAGAGAACTCGTCAACGAAAGTTTAAGAAACCTGGGCGGCACCATCGCTCGAGGAGACCTACTCTGAGGGCGATGTGGACTACCAGGGGCCAAGCGACCGCCATTCTGGGCAAGGCTCCCGAAGTGGTGTTCTGCCCCAACTACTATCAGGAAGTCGGGGGTCAAGATCTGGCTCAGGCTGGAGAGCATCGGTCTGGCAGTTCCTTCCTGGGATGTGGTCTGGAAGGCTACGCAACTGCCGACCAGCTGAAGGATGCCAACTACGCAAGGGGCTTTCAGCCCCGACTTTGGGGATGCCTACTACAAGGCTGAAGGTACGGTAGAGGTACTAACGGCTGGCTCCTCGGGCTACGATGCTGCATGACCAGAATTTGTCTGCTTGGCATTCAGGCTGCTAGGGATGCCGGTCACGGCTGCCAGTGACGACGACTATAAACTTAAGGCCCCAATCTCATCGATGCTATGCCAGGCGGCACATATCGATGGCATCACCGGCACCTTCTTCGAAATGAAGCACAACCGTCGGCAGACCGCTATCCTGTTCGCTTCGACGGTGCAACCCGTTCTGAAGGAAATGTTTGATCTGCTTTGATCCTGCGCACCGGTGTGCGGCATAAAGGCAGCACTCAGAAATAAAAAGACCCATTGCGGAGACCGCCGGAACAGGTTTTTGTCTCGGCCGTCTCCGCTTTTTTTGAAAAAGTGCATTCCCCAAAAGGCGTGCAAACGCCGCAAAGAAAGGAAGTATCAGTCCATGACAGTGTTTTTAGCCAGCTGATCAACGGCTTGTCCCTTGGCAGCATCTATGCACTGATCGCACTGGGTTTTTACGCAGCATGGTGTACGGCATCATCCTGCTGCTGAACTTTGCCCATGGCGATGTCATTATGGTTGGTGCGTACATGTCCTGGTTCGTGATGAATCAGCTGGGCCTTGGCGGTCACTGCTATTGTGCGCCACCATCATCACCTGCACGCTGCTGGGCGTTGTGATCGAGAAGATCGCCTACACCCGCTGCGCAGCGCACCCCGTATCTCCCTGCTGATCACGGCAATCGGCGTGTCCCTGAGCTGAGTACACTGCAGAGCTGATCCTGGTTCCTGGTGCAAAGGTCATTCCGGCCTACTACACCAACCAGACCTTCCGCATCGGCTCTGTGCCGCTGGCCTCACCTCTGTCATCACCCTGCTGGTCACGGTGCTGTCCATGCTGGCGCTCACCTTCCTTTGTGCAGAAGACCAAGCTCGGCAGGCCATGCGTGCCGTGTCTGAGGATATGGACGCTGCCCGCCTGATGGGCATTAACGTCAACAGCACCATTTCCCTTTTACCTTGCGGTGGGTTCCGCACTGGCGGGCATCGGCTCGGTGCTGTACATGTGCGCCTACCCCCAGGCCAGCCCCACCATGGCTCCATGCTGGGCCTGAAGGCCTTTGTGGCTGCCGTGCTGGGCGGCATCGGTTCCATCCCCGGTGCCATGATCGGCGGCATTGCCATCGGTCTGTGCGAGTGCTTTGTTTCCGCCATCGGCCTTTCCGCATGGAAAGATGCCGTCACGTTTGCGATCCTGATCATCGTGCTGCTGGTCAAGCCCACCGGCTTCCTTGGCCGCAAGGTTCAGGAAAAGGTGTAAGGAGGGCATGAAGATGAATACCAAACGCAAAACGCTCAAAATGCCCGTGCGCTACCTGATGAACGCCGTGCTGGTGGCTCTGCTGTTCGTGGGCCTGTCCTTCCTCACCGCAGAACGTGCTGTCCACCTACCAGAACAAGGTGCTTCTCACCGTGGGCATCAACATCATTCTGGCTGTCTCGCTGAACGTTGCCACCGGTTATCTGGGCCAGCTGCCGCTGGGCCACGCCGGTTTCATGGCCGTGGGTGCTTACCCTGCGCCCTGTTCACGAAATACAGCAATCTGCCCTCCGGTGTCGCTTTTGTCGTGGGTCTGGTGCTGGCCTGCATCGTGGCGGGCCTGTTCGGCGTGCTGATCGGCATTCCTGCTCTGCGCCTGACCGGTGATTATCTGGCCATCCTGACGCTGGGCTTTGGCGAGATCATCCGCATCACCCTGAACAACATCGATGATGTTGCTGGGCTTCAAAGCTGTTCTACGGTGCCAAGGGCCTGAAGAACATCCCCAAGTATTCTAACTTCGCCAATGTGTTCATCTGCGTGGTCATTACCTGCTTTGCCATCCACGCCATGATGAAGAGCCGCCACGGCCGTGCCGTGCTGGCCATCCGCGATAACGAGATCGCTGCCGAAAGCTGCGGCATCCAGACTACTTATTATAAGGTCATGGCCTTTGCATTCTCCGCCGCCTTTGCCGGTCTGGCCGGCGGCCTGTACGCCTGCTATCTGGGCGTTCTGGACCCCTCCACCTTCGGCTTCATGAAGTCCATCGAAATTCTGGTCATGGTGGTTCTGGGCGGCATGGGCTCCATGCTGGGCTCCATCCTGTCCGCGACCGTGCTTTACCATTCTGCCCGAGGCGACCCGCAGCTTTGACAGCTACCGCATGGTAGTCTACTCGCTGGTGCTGGTCCTCATGATGATCTTCCGTCCGGGCGGCCTGCTTGGCAGCTACGACTTCTCCATGAGCCGCATTGTGGAAAAGATCATGAACGGCGAACTGTTCCAGAAGAAAGCAAAGGAGGGCAAGGACCATGACTGAATACCAGACTAAGCTGCACAGTGTGCCCTCCGGCGGCTTTTTGACCGACCGCGACAAGGACAAAAAGCCCATTCTGGACGTGCGTGAGCTGGGCATCGACTTCGGCGGTCTGACCGCCGTGGATGGCTTCAACCTGATGATCGGCCGCACCGAGATCACCGGTCTGATCGGCCCCAACGGCGCGGGTAAGACCACCGTGTTCAACCTGCTGACCAAGGTCTATCAGCCGACGCGCGGCACGATCCTGCTCGATGGTATGCCCACCGCCGGCAAAAAAGACCTATCAGGTCAACCGCATGGGCGTGGCTCGTACGTTCCAGAATATCCGCCTGTTCAAGGACCTGTCCGTCATCGACAACATCAAGGTGGGCCTCCACGAGTCTATGAAGTACAATCTGGGCTCCTCTCTCATCCGCCTGCCCAACTACTGGAAGGTGGAAGAGAAGCAAGTGCACCGAGCGTGCTCTGAGCTGCTGGACATCTTCCACATGGCCGACCTCGCCGATGCACAGGCCGGCAGCCCTGCCCTACGGCGCACAGCGCCGTCTGGAGATCATGCGCGCACTGGCCACCAGCCCGAAGCTGCTGCTGCTGGACGAGCCTACTGCCGGTATGAATCCCTCCGAGACTGCAGAGCTGACCGAGACCATCCGCCGCATCCGCGACGAGTTTAACATCGCCGTGCTGCTGATCGAGCATGACATGAGTCTGGTCATGGGCATCTGCGAGGGCATCGCCGTGCTGAACTTTGGCCGCATCATCGCCAAGGGCACACCGGATGAGATCCGCAACAATCCCCAGGTCATCGAAGCCTACCTGGGCAAGAAGGAGGGCTAAGCGATGGCACAGACTTTGCTGAAAGTTGATAATATCAACGTCTTTTATGGCAACATCCACGCAGTCAAGGGCATCTCCTTTCGAGGTCAACGAGGGCGAAATCGTGACCCTCATCGGTGCCAACGGCGCCGGTAAGTCCACCACCCTGAAGACCATCTCCGGCCTGCTCCACCCGAAGACTGGCGACGTCCTCTACAAGGGCAGCAGCATCAAGGGCATGCGCGCCCACAAGATCGTGGAAGCGGGCCTGCCCATGTGCCGGAAGGCCGTCATGTGTTCCTGCACATGACCGTGGAAGAAAATCTGGACATGGGTGCATACACCCAGCCTGCTTCCACCATTGCACCCAACAAGGAGAAGGTCTTTGAGCTGTTCCCCCGCCTGAAGGAGCGGCGTAAACAGCTCGCCGGTACTCTGTCCGGCGGTGAGCAGCAGATGCTGGCGATCGGCCGCGCGCTGATGAGCAACGCCTCCATGCTGCTGCTGGACGAGCCGTCCATGGGCCTTTCGCCGCTGCTGGTGCAGGAGATCTTCGACATCATCCAGAACGTGCACAAGGAAGGCATGACCATCCTGCTGGTGGAGCAGAACGCACAGATGGCTCTTTCCGTGGCAGACCGTGCCTACGTCCTTGAGACGGGCCGTGTGGTCATGGAGGGTACCGGTGCTGAACTGCTGACCAACGAGCGCGTGCGCAGCGCATATCTGGGCGGCTAAGCAAAAAATCGTATAAGAAAGGGGCTGTTGCACATGCAACAGCCCCTTTTTGCAGTATTTGTTATGCCAGCAGAGCATTATGATATTTGCGGTGATCAGGCCGCCTGCCGTGCCAATGACGTAGCCCATCAGAGCCATCAGAACGCCAACAGGCACCAGAGCGCCGCTGTAGGCACCAGCCAGAATGGGGAGCGGATGCGGAACCGCCGATGTTTGCCAGAGATGCAACACCGCAGGTGAACATATCCAGATGGAAGATCTTTGCCAGCAGCACCAGAATGATGCCGTGGATGGCCAGGATCATAAAGCCCGCCAGGATCCATGCGGGTGCATCGGTCAGCTCCAGGAAGCTTGCGCGGGAGGCAAGCAATGCCACCACAGAGTACAGCAGCAGGTTGGACAGCTCGGTGCTGCCTGCCATGCGGCCCACGGGGTGACAGCGCCGATCAGGCCGGACAGCGTGATGAGCAGGACGGTCCAGGTGGCCTTGTCCAGGAAGGGCATTGCGCCGTTCAGGGCTGCGCCGATATCCTGACCGAAGGCGGAGATCACCAGAGCCAGACCCAGCAGGAAGATCAGGTTGACAAAGCTGGCCTTATCCTCGTTGCCCTTTGCGTCCTCTTCCAGACGGCGGGACACTTCGTCCAGCGTGGTGGTGTCGGCCTTGACCCACTTGTTGAACTTGGGAGCAAGGTTGATGGCCCAACAGCAGCAGGAACATGACCCAGATGGAGTAGTCAATGGAGTCCACCACCAGTGCGTAGGCCATGTCAGCTTCGCCGATGTCCAGCGCAGCCTGCACGGCGATCATGTTGCCGGAGCCGCCCATCCAGCTGCCGCACAGAGCGCCCAGTGCCTTCCATTGCTTCGGCGCGGGCCTTCATGATGGCGAAGGTGGCAATGAAGGCCAACGAGATGGAGACGGAAGCGGCAAAGAAGCCGCCCAGCATCTTGGGACCCAGCTTGATGATCTTGCGGATGTCGCAGCGCAGCAGCATCAGGAAGATCATTGCATACAGCAGGTTGTTTTTCAGCACGGAGTAGGCAGGCTTGGTGGCCTCCATGTCCCATGCACCCAGCGTGCAGAGAATCATGGTAATGAGGTACAGCAGAACGATAGGTGGTGCATAGTCGAAGAATTTCGACTTCGTGTAGCGTTGCAGCCACACCAGCAGTGCGGCAATGAACACCAGCACGGCGATGTAGGTGAAACCGTTTGTGATCATGAACCCAATCCCCTTTCTTTTTGTGCAATTTTTTGCGGACAATTGTCTTTACAACATCGACAACTTCGTATACAATGTTACCATAGATTTCATAATCTGGCAATATTTTTTTATCGAAAGGGGGTAGGTTTTTGCATGAAAATCACGGAAGTACGTCTCGGTTTGATCTCTGTGCCGCTGCGCGTGCCTTTTAAGACGGCTCTGCGCTCGGTCAGCAGCGTGGAGGATGTGATCGTAGAGATCCACACCGACACCGGCGCTGTGGGTTATGGTGAGGCACCTCCCACCGGTGTGATCACCGGCGACACCACCGGTGCCATCATCGGTGCCATCCGCGACCATATCGCAAAGACCATCATCGGCCGCGATGTGGACGACTTTGAAGACCTGATGATCGCACTGAATGCCTGCATCCAGAAGAACACCAGCGCCAAGGCTGCTGTGGATATGGCCCTGTGGGATCTGTACGGCCAGCTGTACAAAAAATCCCTGTGTACAAGCTGATGATGGGCGGCGCAAAGAAGTCCATCGTCACCGACATCACCATCAGCGTCAACGACCCCGAAGAGATGGTGCGCGATGCCCTGAACGCCATCGCCCGCGGCTACGACTGCCTGAAGGTCAAGGTGGGCATGGACCCGGAAAAAAGGATATTGCACGCCTGAGCGCCATCCGCGGTGTGGCCCAAGGAGACCTGCATCCGCATCGATGCAAATCAGGGCTGGACCCCCAAGGAAGCTGTGCGCATCCTGAACGGAATGCAGGAGAAGGGCCTTGATCTCGAATTCGTGGAGCAGCCGGTCAAGGCCCACGATTTTGAAGGCCTGAAGTATGTTACCGAGCGCTCCTATGTGCCGGTACTGGCCGATGAGAGCGTGTTCTCCCCGCAGGACGCACTGACCATCATGCAGATGGGAGCCGCAGACCTCGTGAACATCAAGCTGATGAAGTGCGGCGGCCTGTACAACGCCCTCAAGATCGCATCCGCTGCCGAGGTCTACGGCGTGGAGTGCATGATCGGCTGTATGCTGGAAGCCAAGATCTGCGTGAATGCCGCCGTGCATCTGGCCTGCGCAAAGCAGATCATCACCCGCGTGGATCTGGACGGCCCCGTGCTGTGCAGTGAGGACCCCATCCTCGGCGGTGTGCAGTGTTCAACGAAAAAGACATCACTGTTTCCAACGAGCCGGGCCTTGGCATCAAGGGCATTGAGCCGGGCAAGATCAAGTATTTGGACTGACCCTCTCAGCTTCACTTCGTTCAGCAGCTCCCCCGAAAGGGGGAGCTTTTTGCGCTTTACAGTCAGCACAAAGAAAGCTCCCCTTTCGGGGGAGCTGGCAGCGCAAGCTGTGACTGAGAGGGTTTTACTCTTTGTAAGCCAGAATAGCCTTCAGGTATTCCCCACACGGCCACTGATGCAATGTCGGCGCGCGCTCATTGGGGGGTGTGGACATGCAGCAGGTTCGGAGCAAAGGAGATGCAGTCCAGCCCTTCGATCTTGCCGAGAGGATACCGCATTCCAGGCCCGCATGAATGGCAACGATCTGGGGCTTTGCACCGTACTGCGCCTCGTACACAGCTACGCAGCGGTCGCGCAGGGCGCTCTCACGTGCATAGGTCCAGGCAGGGTAGTCGCCATGGAACCGCCACACGCCGCCGCCCAGCAGCTCTGTCAGGGGTCTGTACCTTGCAGCACAACAGCTCCTTGGCCGAAGGCACCGAGCTGCGGATGGAAAAGCGCAGGATGGCTTCCTGCTCGTCCATCTCGGCAACGCCCAGATTCAGCGAGGTCTCCACAAGGCCCGGCACATCCATGCTCATGGCCTGCACGCCCCAGGGCATCAGCAACAGGGCCTTGCGCAGGCGCTGGGTGGAATCGGCATCCAATGCGCTGAACGCGCCGCAGCCCTGTTCGAGCTGCAGGCGGATGGCGGGGTCTGCCGTGCCGTATTCGGCCTTCATCTGAGCGGCAAACTGGGCAGCGGCCGCACGGACGCCCTCCGTGATGCCGGTGGGCAGCACCAGTGTGACGCTGCTTTCTTTGGGAATGACATTCTCCTTTGCGCCGCCGGACAGTGCCAGAGCGGCGTAGTCCACGCCATTTTCGGTCAGCAGTGTCAGCCAGCGGCCCAGCAAAAGCAATAGCGTTGGCACGGCCCTTGTGGATCTCGGTGCCGGAATGTCCCGCCCGCAAGGCCGATCACATCCGCCTTTACGGCGGTGCCGGTCACAGGAACACGGGCAATGGGCAGATGGCATTCAACGCGGCGTCCGCCTGCACAGCCTGCGGTCAGCACCCCCTCTTCCTCGGAGTCGATGTTCACCAGCATCCGGCCCTCAAGGTCGGGAAGATCCATGGCAGATGCACTCCAGCAGGCCCACCTCCTCGCCGACGGTCAGCACGACCTCCAGCGCAGGGTGGGGAATGTCCTTTGCGTCCAGAACAGCCAGCGCATAGGCCACGGCAATGCCGTCGTCGCCGCCAAGGGTCGTGCCCTCGGCGCACACATAGCCGCCGTCTACGACCGGGTGGATGGCATCCTTCTCAAGATCCAGCGGGCAGTCGGCGGTCTTGTCGCCCACCATGTCCAGATGGCCCTGCAGGATCAGGCCCGGCTCCTTCTCGTATCCGGGTGTGGCCGGTGCCTTTGATGAGCACTATTGCCCATCTCGTCCTGACGGCAGGCAAGGCCGTGGGCCTTGGCGAACTGCACGCAGTAGTCGCTCAGTGCCTTTTCGTGGTGGGAGGTGTGCGGAATGCCGCAGATCTCCTCAAAGTAATAAAAAAAACCGAAGCTGGTTCCAGATTGGATAATACGCCCATAATGTTCCCTCTCCTTTGTGCTGTATTTTTAAGAAAGAAGACCGGCAGAGCTGTGAGCCATGCCGGTCTTTCGGGTCTTTACCTGCCTGACTCAGGCAGTCGTCCATGGCGGTGAACACAGCGTCGCTGGTCATGGTAGCACCGGCAACAGCGTCCACCACCGCTGGTGGAACCGGCCTTGGTCAGCTGGTCTGCCAGAGTTTCAGCAGCGGTGCCGCCCAGTTCGGGAGTCTCGCCGGATGCATCGATCTCCACCCGGTCACCCGGCCGCCGGTGACGGTGACGGTGACGGTCACATCACTCAGGCAGCCCTGAGCGCTGGACGGCAGATGCCATCCGTTAGGCTGGCGGCGTTGTCGGCAGCGGGCACAGTGCCGGTGTACTTGATGTACAGGCCGAGCACAACTGCCATAATGACAGTGACAACAGCCATGATGATAACATTCCGGGTGAGTTTCTTCATAAAAGATCAAATGCTCCCTTTTTGACGTGATATATTTTTTACTTTGCGGGTTTGAAACTGTCGCGCAGGGGTGACGACGCGGTTGTAAACGCCGGGGTTCTTGGAGTCCGGGGTAAAAAGCCGGTGCGCACGAACTGGAACTTCTCACCGGGCTTTGCATCCTTCAGGCTTTCTTCCAGCTTGCAGCCCTTGCACACAACAACGCTTTCCGGATTCAGGTAGTCCTTGTAATCGCTGCCCTCGGGGATGGCGTTCATGTTGGCCTCGGTGAACAGCTTGTCGTACAGGCGCACCTCGGCATCCACGGCATGGGCGGCACTCACCAATGGATGGTGCCCTTGACCTTGCGGCCGTCGGCGGGATTGCCGTTGCCCATCTCAAGGTCGGCGGTGCAGTGGATGGCGGCAATGCTGCCGTCGGCATTCTTCTCCACGCCGGTGCACTTGACGATGTAGCGCCCATCAGACGCACCTCACCGCCAATGGTCAGGCGCTTGAACTTTGGGAGGCGGCACCTCGGCAAAGTCCTCATTCTCGATCCACAGCTCTTTGGTAAAGGCCACCTTTGCGGGTGGTGGTATCGTTAACTTCGCGGTTGGGGTTGTTGGCTACATCAAAGTACTCGGTCTTGTCCTCCGGGTGGTTGTCTACGATCAGCTTTACGGGGTCCAGCACGGCAATGCGGCGCTGAGCGGTCAGGTCCAGCTCGCTGCGGATGCAGGCTTCCAGCTGGCGCATGTCGATCAGGTTGTCGGATTTAGAAATGCCGGCCTCCCGCACAAAGTTGAAGATGGCGGTGGGGCTGTAGCCCCGGCGGCGCAGGCCGCAGAGGGTGGGCATCCGGGGGGTCGTCCCAGCCGTCCACAATGCCCATTTCCACCAGCTCACGCAGGTAGCGCTTGCTCATGACGGTGTTGGTCATGTTCAGGCGTGCAAACTCACGCTGCTTGGGGAAGGCAGTGCCGAAAAATGTTCTCGATGACCCAGTTGTACAGCGGACGGTGGTTCTCGAACTCCAGACTGCACATGCTGTGGGTGATGCCCTCAATGGCATCCTGAATGGGTGTGCGAAGTCGTACATCGGGTAGATGCACCACTTGCTGCCCTGACGGTGATGCTCGGCGTACTTGATGCGGTAGATAGCCGGGTCACGCATGTTCATGTTGGGGGCTGGCCAGATCGATCTTGGCACGCAGGGTCTTTTTCGCCCTCCTGAACTCACCGGCACGCATCCGGCGGAACAGGTCAAAGATTCTCTTCCGGGGTGCGGTCGCGCCACGGAGAGGACGGAAGGTTTTTGCCGGCATCGGCACCGCGGTACTCGCGCGCATTTTCGTCGCGGGTCGTCGTCCCACGTAGGCCTTGCCCTCCATGATGACTTTTCGGCATACTCGTAGCACTTGTCAAAGTAGTCGCTGCCGTAGAAGATGCCGCCGTTGGGGGTCGGCACCCAGCCAGTGCAGATCCTCGATGATGCTGTTCACGGTACTCCTCACCCTCGCGCGGGCAGGGTTGGTGTCGTCCAGACGCAGGTTGAAGACTTTACCGCCGTACTGGTTTGCAATGGACCAGTTGATGTAGATGGCCTTGGCGCTGATCTTGCAGGCCGTTGGGCTCGGGCGAAAAGGTATGAATTCCATCTGCCATGTCCGCGTTTTCCCTGCATGTGTTTTCCCCCTGTCAAGGCACAAAATGCCCTATGTATTCCATAATACTATATAATACACTATTCTTGCCGATTTCTTCAAAAAACCCTCTCAGTCTCGCATACGCTCGCCAGCTCCCCCGAGAGCAACTTCCAGTCACCGGTGCCAGCCCCCTCAATGGGGCCCTTGGCAGCCACAATAAAGCTTTCTCTCTTTGCCAAGATCCCCCCCGAGGGAGCTGGCAAAGCGGCTGACTGAAGGAGTTCTGCTCATCCGAAAATCCCCCAATTCATGTTGTTTTCCCAACTTTTTCCCTATCCCTTGACACCGCCGTGCAAGGATATATTTTTGCATGGCATACAGCGCATTTTGCCGTGTTTAAAATAGGAGGAACCCCCATGAACAGTTTAAAAAGAAGCGTTCAGCAGGAAAAATATGCTGAAGAATTTAAAATTTCTTCGGTGAGCTGAATCTCGGCCTGATCCCCACGGCGGTCGGCATCGTTTACTTTAAAAAAAACCAATCATTTTGCATTTGGCGGCACCTCGGGCTTGTCCATTCTGCTGGCAGACCATTTCCCCCGATCAACGTGGGCGGCTTTATGTGGATCATCAACCTGATTCTGGTGGTGCTGGGCTTCGTCTTTCTGGCATCAAGACCATGGGCTGGACGATCTATTCTTCCCTTTGCGCTGTCCTTTTTTGTGTCGGTGTGCGAGTGGGCTCTATCCCGTCAACGCCGCAGGCGATGCCATGCTGGATCTGGTGTTCGCCGTGTTCCTGCCGGCTTGGGTGCGGCGATCGTGTTCGACATCGGTGCATCCACCGGCGGTACGGATATTGTGCCCTGATTCTGGCAAAATATACCTCTATGAGATCGGCAAGGCCCCGATGGTCAGCGATATCCTCATCGTGCTGGCGGGCGCATGGTGGCGGCGGCTGGGCACCCCTCGGCCTGTACTCGCGGGTCTCAGCCTGACTGCCAAGAGCTTTGTGGTGATGGTGCCATCGGAGTCATCTGCCTGGGTGCAAAAAATTCATCGTACGGCTAACCCGCAGCCCATTCTGACTTCATCATCATGACATGAACCGTTCGCTACCGTGGCGCTTCATGCGCTGCACCACCACGAGCTGAGCGCGCGTGCTGGTGACGAAGCGCGACCCGCCGTCAGGGCCCTGCAGCGGCGCACCCCCCGCGGAGAACGACCCCGGAGCTTTATCACCATCGTCACCTCCAGCGAGATCATCGGCAAAGGGCTTCCGCTCCTTTAATTAAAGGCACGGCAGGGGCCACGCCGCTATTGACTGAACCGTTCAAAAAAACGATATACTATATTCGGCGGTGGCAGCAGTGCCGCCGGATGCCGGTGTTGCGGCCTGGGAGCAGGGAGGCCGTTGGTGCCTGAGTCTCGCCACTCCGATATGACAAAAAGCCACTTACGGTTCATGGTTTAAGCTCTTGGCTTTATTTGTTGCAAGTCCCCCCTGAGATCCCGGCTGGAAGATGCCTTTATTTGTGCGTTACCGTCTCTTAAAACCATCATCCCTGCGCTTAAAGGGCAAATGCGCATCCGGCAGCCTGATTTTGTTCTTTATTTTTGCCAAACAGCACTTTCGACACCGAAATATCCTTTTTGTAACTGGTTATATTCTGAATCAGCCTTTTTTTTCAGACGACAGGAAGCCCGGCGTAACGTCCTGGTACCCCGCCGCCACAGGCAGCAGGTAAGTGACTGAAGTTCCGTGTTCGCAGAAAGCCTCCTGATGGCTCAAGTGAGCGCGCATTTGCAAATGAAAGCGAGCACCAACAATGGATCATCATTCGCAGAACGTAATGGGATACTTCGACCAGCAGCAGCTGCCAAAAGCCGAACATGACCAAAGCAAAGTGACCAAATAAGGAGTTTATGTTAAAGCGGCTCAAAAAGCGACGTGAAAACGGCAGGGCGTGTTGGCAGGTCGGACCAGTTATTCCGATATCCGCGCCTTCCAGTATGTGACGAGTGCGCCTGCCGACGGTCAGCTGCTCTACCGCGTTATCGTGAAAAGACCTGATCCGCGGTCCGGCAGCCGCTGCCTTTGAGGAAGCGCGGTTACCTGCTGCTGTTTGCGAGCCGCCCACGCAGTGAAAGCCGCTGAAGAAGTTCTGTGCCGCGTGCTGGATGAGTGCCGCACCCATGCCCACCCTCCTCAACTTTACCTCGTGATGGATCATGAAGGCCCCCAGCCGATATATCACAACCCAGCGGCCCGCAGCGTGCTCATTACTGGCATCCTACGACCCCTGCCGGTGATTCGAAATCTCCAATGTGCCGCCAGAGCACCAGCTGGCATTTCCCCATGCTGGCCGTGCGCTACCGGCGTTTATGCAACTACTACGCCGAAAGACGGCAGCATGTGGCCATCCATCGGCCGGACCCGGAGCTTTCCACTGCAGAGTAAACTTTTGCGGATGCGCTGCGCCTGATATGAAGCGCTACCGAGCTGAAGCCCGGCATGCTGATGTGGCATTGTTGCTGCAATGCGGCACTCACTTTACCACCTGGGCGTGGTCACTTTGTCTGGCAGCCCCGATAGCTACCTACTGGCTGGGCGGCGGCTGCCCCAGCTCCTCAAAGCCTGGCGCCACGGCAAAGCAACCTGATGGTGATGGTGATGATGCAGAAATTATCCTATGAAAACCCGTAATGACACCGAGGACGATGAAGAGCTTTGGAAGCTTGGCCTGAAAAAGGCTGCTTTTTTGGCGAAGCATTTGACCGCAGGCCTGATTCTTGCATGGGCCACGCGTATCAGTGACTCGTGAGGTGGTATTCAGGTTATGTGGAACAGCTGGCCCAGAGAAGCGGCTGGTCTCGGCCTCACAACAAGATGGGACATGGCCCCGCAGCTGATCGCGGAGGAGCGCAAATTTCGAGGGTGTCAGCCCTATTGGGATTCTACAGCGGCTTTTGTGTACGATATGCCATCCGCCTGGCTTACAAGAGCCTTTGGCGGCTTAATGAATATATCCGCCGCAATGAGCGGGAATAAAGGGAGGATGCGTGATGAGCGTGTGGAACTGAACATCACCCGGAAGAATGGTTTTTCCTGCAATGTAATTTTGATATCGACGGTGTTCAGCACCATCCAGCGGCGGTTTAGCCTGATCTTATATTACATCATGCAGGCCGAAATTGTTCCGGACAGTGGTTTTGTCTGGCTGACCTTGCTGCCGCGTTATGGGCCTGAAGGTGACAGAGCTTTCCAAGCGCCGTTGAAAGCTGCAGGACAATGTTTCAGGCATGGAAGACCGACCGTGAAGCGGCCGCACCCCATGTGGAGCTTTCAGCAAGGCTGTGTGGAGCTGATGGCGGAGTGAGTGTTCATGCAGCTGTTACGCCCGCCTGCGTGCAGAGTTTGGCGATTTAGTTACTGCATCGTGCAGTAAGCACCATGCAGAGCGCATTTGCCATCCTTCTGAAGCGATGAACGAAACACAGCGGCGTATGTGTCAGCTCAACAAAAAAATGAGATAGACTTCCCCAAAGGTTGCTCATCTCATTTTTTGTTGTAAACTGAGTGTTCCTCGACCGACAAATAAATTCTACTGAAAAAGCCAGCAATACCCGGCCACCGCAATGGAGCGTCGCTCATGGCACCCTTCCACCTCGCCCATCTGCAGAGCTTTGCTGGTGCCCGGCATGGGCCGAAGTTCCGATGCCCACGCCCTTGGCGATGGGGTCGTGATGGGAACATCTTGGCACAACACCGTCTCAGCCAGCAGCGCCCTTAATGATGCCGGTAACAATGACGATCGCACCACCGGTCGGAACAGCAATGCCGCCAACTCGCTGCGACCGCATCCATGCTGATGGCGGTAGTCACAGGATTGGGCTGGGAGGGTGGCATACTGCTCCCGGGTCAGGTCCAGCGCCAGTGCCAGTGCCAGGCGCTGCCAGGCTCCTGCGTGCCCACCGATACCACCCGCAATGATGGCGGCGGCGTTCCCTTTCAGCAGGTCGATCTTTTTTCGCCCACAGCGGAATGGCCAGTGCCACGGTGGCGGGCAGCAGCATAGTTCACCGGTTGCCGCGCTACGGCGCGTAGTCCGCATACGGATGCTGCACACCGACAGAAAGACGATTGCCCAGCAGCAGCGGAAATAAAATGAAGCTTTGCCTTGTCACCTTTATTGATAAGTGCGGGTGCCCAGTGCAAACGCGGCCGCGCAGAACGTCCTACGCCGCGGAGCGGACAGCAGCTGCGTTATCGCCAGGCTGTCAGCCTGCGTGGTCTTGCCTGCACTACCATCAGCCTCAGCACAGTGATCGGGAGCAATGCAAGCAGCAGTATCTCACCTTATCTCTGCTCATTGGAAGTTCCAGGTCGCCACCGGCGGCAGCGCACGAACAACAGCGGGAAGATGCCTGTGAGCAGTTCCCCACCTTTTCGCTATCGTCCAGCTTTTACCACAGTTTCTTTGAAGTTCAGCGCCGCCAGCAGCAGCACCAGATCGTGACGCGACGCCGCGACCGCAGCAGCACCAGCATTGAAGCGATCTCGCCCACAAAACGCAAGAAATGCGCGCGAACTGAAAATATATTTCTGTAGTAAAGTTCCCCTTCCTCGATCAAAGCTTTAAATGGCTTTATCATCAAGCAAAAGTAGACTGCGAAACGTCCCAATCCAACCGTGATTCCGATGAAGATTGCACATTTCAAGCCGAGAACTGTGTAGCACCGGTCAAGCTGAGCGCCTCATGTGTTATCAGAAATACCGCTCAGATCACAGCCAGTTCCCCGGCCTGATCAGGCCGGGCGAGATCGCCGCGCGATATTGCCGCAGCAGCTGGAGATCGTGGATCGTTCTCAGCCCCTTCCACATCTCGCGTGGTGTGCAGTTTGCCATGCGGGAGCGAAAATGCATTGAGCCAGGCAGCTCACTGGCGCAAGGCGGCGCCTCGGTCAGCATCACCAGATCTCGCCCACGGTGTACTGATCTTCGGCTGCGCGAGCCGGTAGCCGCCGCCCTTGCCGCCGCGCGCGAAGCCCTCCAGAAAGCCGTTCTTGCACCAGCACTCCAAGGGATGTTTTCCAGATGTCTCCGAGATCTCCCTGCCGCGCAGCGATCTCCCCTTGAGGCAGGGACATATTTTCAGACCGACGTTCGGAAAGGTCGATCATCGCGCAGTGCATAAAGCGCTCCTTTGCGTGGATCACATCATAATAGTGTGCCTTCCTCGGTGGAGATTGAAGTTTTCAACTCCATGAGGCAACAGGTAACAATATTTCAATCCCACTCAAAAATCCATTGACAAATCCGACAGAACGGGTCTATAATACCAATGCAAACCCACAAACAAATGTTGGTATAAAGGTTTGGAATCAGGTCGTTCAGTCATGGGCAACATGTGCCCATAATCGTATCAACAGAGGAAACCGCGAATGCGAGCAAGATTTATACTGCCGCAGATCAGCTGCGATCGGTTGCTACTACCCGCTGCTGGAGCTGACCCATTACTGAAAAAGGAGCAGGAGCCGCCTCGCCCACATCATTGCCAAGCTGGAATACTTCAATCCGGCCGGTTCTGCCGGGCGATCGCATCGCCAAAAAGATGACTCGACGATGCCGAGGAAAAGCCCGCTAGAAGGTTCCGGTGATCATTGAGCCTACCCTCCGGCAATACTGGCACGTCTGGCAGCAATACGTAACCGGAAACGAAGCGCTACTGA
>VOFK01004048.1_pt1 | contig 24763 bp, 35 predicted proteins | sample 5384121 | NCBI WGS metagenome assembly VOFK01 (sample SAMN12384730, study PRJNA508395) | human gut metagenome | isolation source: healthy gut J | host: Homo sapiens | reverse complement strand
ATCAAATTACTTCGTTCGGTTACGTATTGTGCTGACGGAGAAATGATAATATAACGGTAGAGTTCGAGTTGGAGGTCGACTTGGAGCGGCTGCTAACGATGTCCGGGATAAAGTTTCCGGAGCGATGCGCCGTTTGCCGAAAGACGTGGATCCTCCGACCGTGAGTAAAGGCGGATGCCGATGCTCAGCCGATCTTTGCGGTTTCGTTGCGGAGTGACCAGCGGCATTGTTGGTCGGCCATCTTTGAGTATGCCGATGCTGACTAGTACTATAAGGAACGCTTGCAGACGATCTCAGGAGTGAGTAGTGTCTCCATCTGGGGAGAAAAAATATTCCGTAAAAAAATGCGGATGGATCCGTCTTTGCTGGCTGCTTATGGAATCACCCTATGGATGTGAGGGACGCTGTGACCAGGAAAATGTGGAATTACCTTCCACGGACGGATCGAGGGAAAATACCAGAACTGACTATCCGTACCCACAGGACGACTGATGACGATTTTGAGAGTTTTAATAATCTGGTCATTAAAGAGGAGGGCGATAAAGTCATTCGTTTCCGGGATATCGGTATTGTAGAAGTAGATGCAGAAGATACCCGTTCGATTATGAAGCGGAATGGGGTGCCGATGGGTGGCTTTGTGCCATCATTCCTCAGCCGGGAGCCAATTATATTGATATTGTCGACCGGGCGTATGTAAGTGATGGCCGATTTGCAAAAAAGACTTGCCTGATGACGTCGAAGCCGGAATTGCTTTCGATAATACGTTTTATCCGCAATTCCGATCAATGAAGTGAAAGACGACGATCGTGGAGGCGTTTTATTCTGGTCGTGTTGATTATCTTCCCTGTTTTTTACGGAATTGGCGGACGACATTGATTCCCGTATTGCTATCCCATCTCTTTGGTCGTGATGTATCTGGCCGATTTACCATAAATATTCTGACCTTTGCTGGCGATTTGCTGGCGATCGGTCTGGTTGTCGACGATGCGATTGTGGTGATGGAGAATATCTATCACGAAGATCGAACAGGGAATGTCTCCGCTCGAAAGCCGGTTTCCAAAGGGGCTCGAATGGAGATCTTCTTTGCAGTTATCGCTACCACTATAGCCTTGGTGGCTGTGTTTTTCCCCCGATTGTCTTTTGCAGGGACGACCGGGCGGTTGTTCCGGGAATTCAGTATCGTGATTACCAGGGGCGGTCATTATTTCTTCATTTGTCGCACTGACTTTTACCCCGATGATTTCCAATTAAGTTGAAGCATTACCCGCAATGTCACCGATAACTGGTTTACTCGTACGACAGAACCTTTCTTCGGTGGTATGGTCAACTACTATCGCCGGGCATTGGAAGGTTTTTGATGAAATACCGGATGGATCCTTTGATACTGATCGGTTCGGGCGTGGTGATCTGGTTGTTGTGGCAGGCTATTCCTTCGGAAATGGCTCCCCTCGAAGACACGTTTCGAATATCCGGATCACCTCTACGGCTCCGGAAGGCGCTACGTTCAGTATATGAGCCGATATGCCGATGAGTTGAGTAGTTATATCGAACAAGAGGTCCCTGAACAGGAAAAAAGATAATCGAAATAAATGATCGGTGGGGGAAATACCAATCGTTCCAACTTGAACCTTTGGTTGGTAGATCCCGAAGAACGGGGGACGTTACCCAACAGGAGATTGCCGATGAATTGGGAGTACAGGTACGTAATTTCACCGGAGCCCGGACGATGGTTTCACAACAGCAGACTTTTTGGCGGACGTCGCGGAGGCTTGCCGGTAGAATACGTTATTGGGCGGAACTTTTTGACCTGAAACCGGGTTGCCCCGCTTTATGGACGAAGTGAATAAAAGTCCGTATTCTCGGTGGCCGATTTGAACCTTTAAATTTACCAAACCCGAATTGACCATCAATATCGACCGGGATAAAGCTGCCGTATTGGGCGTTTCTATGCAGAATGCACAGACTTTGCAGCCGACCATGAGTGAACAGCGGGTCGGTTATTTCATCCTGAACGGGAAGCAATATCAGATATTGAGTCAGATCGACCGCGAAAACCGGAATAAACCCTCTGATTTACAGAATATCTATGTACGGAATAATAATGGTGAATTGATTGCATTGGACAATCTGGTGACGACTTCGAGAGTTCTATGCCTCCGCAATTGTATCGCTACGACCGTTTTGTGGCCGCTACGGTTTCGGCTGGATTGGCTAAACGAAAAACGATATCAGAGGATTGGCTGAAATGGACCGGATTGCTGCCGATGTGTTAGACGATAATTTTAAGGGGACGACACTTTCCGGTAGTTCGAAGGATTTTGTGGAAAGTTCGTCCAGTCTGATGTTTGCTTTTGTATTGGCATTGATATTCATTTACCTGGTTTTATCGGCTCAGTTCGAGAGTTTCCGGGATCCCTGATCATCATGTTTACTGTGCCTTTGGCGTTGATCGGGGCGATGGTGTCCCTTTGTGGTATTTCGATCAGACTATGAATATTTTCAGCCAGATCGGTGTAATCATGTTGATCGGGCTGGTGTCGAAGAACGGTATTCTGATTGTAGAGTTTGCCAACCAGCGGAAAGCGATGGGTGAACCGATGCTGATAGCTGTGAAAAATGCTGCAGTCGCTCGTTTCCGGCCGATTCTGATGACGAGTTTGTCGACGGTTTTGGTATTCTCCCCGATGGCTATTGCTACCGGTGCCGGTGCTGAAAGCCGGGTGGCTATGGGGATCGCCGTTGTCGGTGGGATGGTATGTGCTACTTTCTTGTCCTTGTTCGTGATTCCGGCGATTTATTCTTATCTGTCGACAGAAAAAGGTGAACGTGATCGGGGAAGAGCATAAAGAGTAAAGAATTTTTTGATTATGATTATGGGAAAATATAGTTTACTATTCTTCATCGTTTGTTTTTATTTTTTATTCCAGGGTTTTTTCTTCTGCCCAGGTTAAAATTACATTGGATAGTTGTAGTCGCCCGGGCGTTGGAATCGAATTATTCGATCAAAATTATCCGCAATCAACAACGGCAGGCTGAAAATAACCTGAATTACGGGCCTTTTTCTTCCGACTATCGGTATCGATGCTGCCCAGAAACAATCGATTACCGATAGTAAAGTGGTCTCCGACGGAGAAGACAGAAGGGCCGATAATTCCCGTTCGGATGCTTTGAGTGCCGGAGTTTCTCTCAACTGGCGTTTGTTCGACGGTATGGAAATGTTTATGACTCACAATCGTTATGCCGAAATGCTGGCGATCGGCGAACTGAATACCAAGGCAGCTGTCGAGAACCTGATCGTCGAAGTAAGTTCTTATTATTACGATGTTGTACGTCAGCACAGTAAAGCTCGAAGCTGCACGGCATTCTTTGGAGTTGTCGAGTGCCCGTTACGCCGAGGCCCGTGATAAATATGTGATCGGAGTATTGTCGGGTTTGGAGGCCCAACAGGCAAAGCTCGATTTAAATGCCGACAGTTCGAATTATATGAAAGAAAAAAGAATTGTTGAAAAAGTGCTTATATTTCACTGAATACTACATCATGAATACCGATCTGCAAAAACATATGTACGTAGATGATTCTATCCGGCTGCATATGCCTTTGCAATATCAGGATTTGTTGACCGATCTGTTGCAATACAATTCGACCCTGCAAATCGGACGCTTCGGGACCGGAAAGTCTCTCGAATTGGACATGAAGATCCCCGGGCCGCTTTGTTCCCCTAAATTGGATTTCGATGCCGGATATAACTACAACCGCACCAAATCTCCGGCCTCGGTCACTTCCTCAACCGTTCGAACGGTCCGTATTGGGGTTTTTCCTTGAGTGTGGATATTTTTTTAACCGATTGGAAAACCGGAGGAAGATCAGGAAATGCGAAATGGATATGGAAAATGCCGCCCCTTTCTTATCAGGAAGCAAGGAACAGCAGGTAAAAGCCGATTTGGCACAGCTCTAGCCAATACCTACGAGAATAACCTAGATCGTAAGCTTTGAGGGAAGAAAAAAGCGAAGCAGGTTGCTTTCGATAACCTCGATGCGGCACTCGAAAGTATAAATTGGGAACCTTGCGGAATCGAATTCATTGGGGAATTTCAGCGCAGTTATATCGATGCCGTCGACCGTAAAGTTTCTGCCCTCTATCAGGCAAAAATCTCCGAACTGACCATTGCTCATTAGCGGAAAAATATTGAAGTGATTCCGTCATGGAGAATATAAATTTGTTTTCATTTTTTATTTTGTGCTCAAATCAATCAATAATTAAAAATGAAAACAAATTATTCCTGTATTGAGGGATAGGTAGGTGTTTACATATCGACTTTTCAACTAAAAAAGTCGAATGGTCTGATTTTTAAAAATATTGAAGCATTAGCTACTATAGAGACAGATGGTATACACAATTTTCAAATAGGAGAAAAACAAATTGCCACTGGCCGGAAATATTCTACGACAGAACCGGGATGGACCTGGGATGTTGGACTTCAGGTTGGGTTGTTTCATGGGAAAGTCTCTAAAGGACAGCCTAGTTCATACACGGAGGAGTCGAGTTCGGAGATAGTCAAGATAAAATGTTGTCGGGTCCAGGGCCCGGAAAAAGAATGTTGGTATGAGGAGTGTTAGTTTGGCCTATTTGTCCGGTTGTTTGGTTATTCTTCTCATCCTGATGTTATCAGTGAGGAGGGGGGTCGAATTAAAAAAAAAAAGGGTATACAGTCCTATATAGGGAGATCATCCTATTTTTATTGCTGTTTTACTTGAATGACTTGAATGAAAAAATGTTTTTTGGATCAAAAAAAATATTGTATCTTTGCTCAACTAGTAATAACTTAAAAAAAAAAAAATTGTCCATGTGTCGAGTTTTTAATTATCGGTGCCGGAGGCGTTGGTACCGTTGTTGCGCATAAAGTTGCAAAGAATAAGGTTTTTACCGATATTATGCTGGCCAGCCGCACCAAATCGAAATGCGACGAGATTGCTGCAGCCGTAGGGGTAATCGTATTCAGACCGCTCAGGTGGATGCAGATCATGTTGAGGAATTGACCGGACTTATGCGTTCATTCAAGCCGGATATTGTGATTAATGTTGCTCTTCCTTATCAGGACCTGACGATTATGGAAGCTTGTCTGGAAGCCGGAGTGAACTATTTGGATACGGCTAATTACGAGCCTAAAGATGAAGCACATTTCGAATATAGCTGGCAATGGGCATACCATGAACGCTTTAAAGAAAAAAGGATTGACCGCTATTTTTGGGATGTGGATTCGATCCGGGCGTATCGGCGATCTTTACCGCTTATGCTGCCAAACATCACTTCGATGAAATTCAATATCTGGATATCGTAGATTGTAATGCCGGAAATCACGGAATGGCTTTTTGCTACCCAACTTCAATCCGGAAATCAATATTCGGGAGATCACCCAAAACGGACGTTTTATGAAAACGGACAATGGGTCAAGACAGGACCGCTCGAAATTCATAAGACCTTGACTTATCCGAATATCGGGAAAGAGAGTCTTATCTGCCATGAGGAACTGGAATCTCTGGTCAAGAATTTTCCGACCATCAAACGGGGCTCGTTTCTGATGACCTTCGGACAGGAATACCTGACCCATTTGCGGGTGATTCAGAATATCGGTATGGCTCTCGTATCGACGAGGTGGAATTCAACGGGTGAAGATCGTACCTTGCAATTCCTGAAAGCCGTATTGCCCGATCCGAAATCCTTAGGCCACAACTATCATGGCGAGACTTCGATCGGTTGCTCGCATTAAAAGGGCTCAAAGACGGCAAAGAACATACTTATTATATTTATAACAATTGTGACCACGAAGCTGCTTTCAAAGAAACCGGTACACAGGCTGTCAGCTACACCACCGGTGTTCCGGCTGCCCTGGGAGCCGCGATGTTTGCAAAAGGACTTTGGAAAGGCGCAGGAGTGTATAATGTGGAACAATTCGATCCGGATCCATTCCTGGCAGAATTAGGAGAACAAGGATTGCCTTGGGTTGAAAAATTCGATATCGACCTGGAAGTATGATCGATAAGGATACGATTCTGAGCAACTGGGATTTATCCACTGTCCCCTCTCCTTGCTATGTATTGCATGAAACTTTGCTGGCAGACAACCTGAGGGTGATCGACAAGGTGAGGAAGGCTACCGGAGCAGAGATTATCGTAGCTTTGAAGGCCAACGCTATGTGGAGTATTTTTCGGAACTCAGCAGACATTCGGATGGAGCCACTGCCAGTTCGCTGGCGGAGGCTCGTCTTGTTTTTTGAAGAATATGGCGCTCCGGCTCATACTTATGCTCCGGTGTATACTGAAGGAGAGATCGACGATATTGAATTGCAGCAACCACATCACTTTTTAATTCGTTGGGACAATACGAGCGTTTCGGACGGCGGGCCCATCGGGCAGGTGTCTCTTGTGGGCTGCGGGTAAACCCGGAATTTTCTACTGTTGAAACCGATTTATACAATCCGGCCAGTCCCACTTCCGTCTGGGCATATTGGCTACCGACCTGACTCATTTACCGGAAGGAATCGATGGTTTACATTTTCATTCGTTGTGTGAATCCCGTCCGGATGATTTGAGAGGTACGCTGGCTGCTGTCGAAGAACGATTCGGCCGGTTTTTCCCGCAAATCAAATGGTTGAATATGGGGGAGGACATTTGATGACTCATAAAGATTACGATGAGGAGGAACTGATTCATATCTTGTGTGATTTTCGTTCGCGTTATCCGCATTTACGGATCATTCTCGAGCCGGGTAGTGCATTTACCTGGGATACCGGTTGTCTGGTGGCCACTGTCGAAGATAAAGTCAGTAACGGAGGAGTGTCGATACTTTTGATGTTGAATGTTTCTTTTGCCTGTCACATGCCCGATTGTCTCGAAATGCCCTATAAGCCGGCTATTTTAGGCACTCATGAACCTGCCGAAGGGGAAAAACGTTGGCGGATGGGGAGGAAACAGTTGTCTGGCCGGTGATTACTATGGAGATTGGAGGCTTTTTGACGGGGGACGTGAGCCCCGGGTCGGAGATCGTATCGTTTTTCGCGATATGATTCATTATACGATGGTCAAAACGACCATGTTCAACGGGGTCACCATCCTTCCATCGGAATTTGGAATCCTGGAGACCGGTTTTCGTCTGGTTCGTAAATTCGGTTACGAAGATTATAAAAACCGGATGTCTTGACAGAAAAATTTTTTGCCGAAGAGGTTGCCTGAAAGTTTAAATCTCACTTTTTTGTGGAACTTAAATTCCGGAAAGACTTACTGTGAGGTAGGGTTTATTTTTTGCTAGTGTCGGCTGATGCGGTGAAATGGTTGTCATATTGTTACATTATGTAGAGAAAGAGGGCGGGAGTATGGCCTGACGGGAAATGCCTGGTGATTGGTTGCCCGAACGATTTGTTTGAGAAAAAAGTGGGATGGAAGAACCGTCTCGGAATCCCTGTTATTCTTCCCGATTGGATATATGCCCGCCATTTTTTTGTATCAGTTGCTGCATATCGTCCGGGATTTCCGAGTCGAACGACAGGCGTTCACCTGTGGTGGGATGTTCGAATCCCAAGGTTTTTCGCATGCAGTGCCTGTCGGGGGACAAATTTCCGAGCAGTTGTTGACAAACTGTTTGTACCTGGCAAAAGGTGGTACCTTTCAGAATTTCATTTCCCCCGTATTCTTTATCGTTGAAAAGCGGGTGTTTGATATATTTGAAATGAGCACGGATCTGATGGGTTCGGCCGGTTTCCAAAATACATTCAACTACGTTCACATAGCCCAGGCGTTCCAATACCCGGTAATGCGTTACGGCGTGTTTGCCATGACTGCCGTCCGGAAAACAGGCCATGACTTTGCGGTTGGTCAGGTTGCGCCCGATATGTCCGGTGATCGTTCCGGTTTCGTCTTCCAGGTTACCCCCAACAAACGGCTACATACTTCCGGTCGGAAGTCTTGTTGAAAAAATTGTAATCCCAGATGGGTTTTGGCCTTTTCGGTTTTGGCGATGACCAATAATCCCGACGTGTCCTTATCGATCCGGTGGACTAATCCGGGACGCGGATCGTTATTGTCTTTAAAAGCGGATTACCTTTCAGGTGCCAGGCCAGAGCGTTCACCAAAGTGCCCGTATAATGCCCGTAGGAGGGATGTACTACCATCCCGGCGGGTTTATTGACTACCATCAGGTCGTCGTCTTCGTAAACGATGTTCAGGGGGATATTTTCCGGTATGATCTCGATTTCCCGACGGGGATAGGCCATGACGACCGATACGATATCTTTGGGTTTTACCTTATAACTCGATTTGACAGCCTTCCCGTTTACCAGAATATTTCCGGCATCGGCAGCTTCCTGAATTTTGTGCGGGAAGCATTCGGCAGACGTGACATCGAAATTTATCCACCCGGAGCAGATTCTGGCCATTATCCGCTTCGATCCGGTGGTGTTCGTACATTTCGGATGCTTGTCCTTCCTCTTTCTTCTTCCAATAATTCTTCCTCTTCTTCAAATTCGGGCATAGGATGCTGTTTTAGTTCACGTTTTTTATTCGGTAACCATCAAGGAGTCGAGTGCTGCAATTTTATCTTTTTGTAGGGATTGTTATGCGTTGACATAAGTACCTCCTTCGACTCGTCTCGCCCAAAGGATCCTGTTCGTAGATGACAGCCAGTGAGCATCGTTTTTTACTCTTTATACTGGCATCCGGGAGTACTTCGCCGAGATTCAGGTAAGATTTACGAAGGATATCCAGGGGCTTCCTGCAGATTTTTCCCGGTCAGTTGCGGGAGAACGACTGTATTCCTTCCATTTCCACTTCCTAACACGATATCGATAACGGCTCCTTTGGTCAATAAGCTCCCCTGGAACGATATTTTCTCCGTCATGTTTAAGATCCAATACCAGATTATGAAATTCAGACGGGGCATATTCGATATGACCGATTTTGAATCCCCGGCTGGTCAGGGTTTGCAGTGTCTGCCGGTAAAAAGCAGCATTCTGCAGGTTCGGGAAAACCACTTTTTCAGGGTTATGGGCATTGATGATCAGATGGGATCAGACGGTTTTCTTTAACGTGTGCTCCGGCTACCGGTGATTTTCGAGCACGACTCCCCGGTTTGGCCGCATCGTCATACAGGAGTCGGTCACCACAACAGTTAAATGAGCATGCCGGGCTACCGTGCTTCCTCCACTGTCAAATCGTTAAAGGCAGGAACCGGAATAAATTGTCCGTGTTGGGTATAACTCTCCAGATGGGATAGAACAAAATAACCTATCACACAAACGAGAAGAATGGCTGCTAACAGATTCAGCAGGTAAAAGGTGAGTCTTGCCGGAAATTTTTTCATCGGTTACAATTTGGTTTTATGGCCTTTGTTGTGAAAGCCTGGGTTCATCAATCTTGCAAAAATAGCGCAGATTTTTAAATTATCTACTATTTTTTCTAAATTTGCTGCTTATTAATAGGAATAGCTATGCTAAAATTATTATTTCTGTTTTTGCTTTTATGGTCTTGCGGTCAGGTAATCGGGCAAAAGGGACTGCGGTAACAAAGTCCAACGATATCGTTGCGATTCGGGAAAGAGTTATTATTTGCATACCGTGCAACCCGGTCAGACTTTGTATTCGATATGTAAGGCATACGGAGCGAACATCGACGAGGTAAAGAGTTTAAATGATAAGAAAGATAATGCGTTGAGTTTATACGAGGTATTGAAAGTGCCTTATACCGATCCTCTTTGTGCAACAGGACGACAAATTTTATTATCACAAAGTGGTTAAAGGAGCGACTTTCTATTCCATCGCCCGGCTTTATAAGATAAAACCGAAACGTTTATTGAAATTCAATGAAGGATATGCCCAGAATCAACCCCCCTGGCGGTAGGGAGCTGTGGTGAAGTTGCCTTTGGCTGAAATCGATCTTTCTGTATTAGGTGAAGAAGAAATCGAAGCTTCGGTGGGAAAAAAGGAGATTCGCCCTGAGCGTCCGGTTCGAAACGAGAGCGTGAAAAAGTGGAAGAAGCGTCCGTGACCGATATCCTGCAAAATGCCCTGATGCAAAAAACGAAAACGGAACAAGAACCGGAAAAGAGACTACGACTGTTATCGGGGCTACCGATAAAATGGAGATTCCGGATTATATCTCCGAAGTAGTGATGCCTGTCGATCCTTTTGTGAAGGTGGCTTTACTGCTCCCTTTTTTCTGCAAAAGATTATCCTGTATTTGTCGATACGCTGGTGGAAAAAATGCCGGTACAGATTTCTGCCCGCTCCGAGCAATTTATTTTTTTTATGAAGGGGTATTGCTGGCGGTGGACAGCTTGAAAAATCAAGGATACAAAGTTAACCTGAAGGTTTTCGATACCGAACGGAGTGCAGAGAAAATGTATACTATGGTCGATGAAATCGACCGGTTTCATCCCGACCTGATCATCGGTCCGGTATATGGCTCGGTGTATAAGGCCTTAATGGATGATTTAACGAATAAAAATATCCCGGTCATTTATCCCTTATCTTCCCGAAGTGAAGAATTTGGCGTGTATCCTGATTTTTATCCAGGTCAACCCTTCTATGAAAGCACTGACTGTTGCGATGAGTGATTGGTTGCGACGAAGCGGAAGAAGCGAATCTGGTTTGTCTGAATCTGACAGGGAACGAGGTCAGTCATTCAGACCTGGAAGATATTCGCTTGTTTAAGGAGCATATGCATCGGATCGGCAGTATGAATTTTTTATGATTGGAATACTTCGGCAGTTCCGTTGATGGATTGCGTTTGCAATTGTTGCCCGACCGGGAAAATATAATCATTCTGCCTACTACGAAAAAGAAGCTGAAGTCAGTAAGATATTACCGGTATTATCGGCTTTAACGGATGGTTATCGGATTACCGTCGTCGGCTTTCCCCGGAATGGCAGGCCTTTACTTCGGTAGATCATGCGACTTATTTCAAACTGAATACGAAGATCTTTACCTATAAAGTTATGTGGACAATACCACGGAGCCTCGCCAAAACGGTTTGCCTTAAAAATACCGGAAATATTTTTTATACCGAACCGAATAATCTGGCCTATAAGGCTTTCGATATGAGTCTTTATTTTATTGAATTGGCGGCAAAAATACCGGGACCGGACACTGGATGCACTTGAATTTTATCCGCGTAACGGTGATTTTTCGCGTTTTATTTTCAAAAGATGGAAGGTCAAGCCGGTAAAGAAAATCAGGGTTTTTATATCGTCAATTTTGGATCCGACTACCGATTGAAAATAGAGTCCCTATAAGCGTAACTTGTCAGCATGATCTGCGATATAAATAAGCAGACCTAAAAAGCATAAAGTTATGGCAAAATTCGAAGACATCATTCAGGGAAATACCCTTGTGTTCGTAGATTTTTTCGCTACCTGGTGCGGACCTTGTAAAATGATGCATCCCGTATTGGAAGGCCTGAAAAAAGCAGTTGGGGAGCGGGTGAAAATTGTGAAAATAGATATCGATTCCCCGGTCAACAGGCAGTTGGTAAATTCCTATCAGGTACAGGCGGTACCGACATTGATGTTATTCAAAGCAGGTAAAATGGTTTGGCGGCAGAGGGGCGATGCAAAAGCAACACAAATTCGTCAAGTGATTGAAAAACACCTTTGATTATCAGTGTTTTATATTTCATCTGTTCGTGATCATCCAAATCGCGAATGTATAAAATTATTTGAATATCCGGTTTTCGGAATGTCAGAAATATCTTCGTCGGATGAATTTTTTTTTTTGAGGAAAAAATAGTTACACCCGATGAAATATCTCTGTATGTTTGTGGCGTTTAAAAATTAAAACAAACAAATCTGAAAAAGGAGAGATTCGAAAGAATCTGACAACTATGAAAACAGGTAAAAACCGAGTTGCCCCGATCGACGAGTGGGGCAGATGAGTTCTTTATTTTACAGGGAAAAAACAGGGAGTGCGGATCGAGGGGAGAAGGGTATGTCATCCGGAATTCAGTTACTCCGATTGGAATCCTTGGCAGAAAATGCCGATAACAACAAAAAAAATCTGGAATAACTTAATGGATAATTTTCATCCCTATACCAAACAGGATGCATTCGATTACATCAGTATGGTAAAAAGCTATGCCGGGCAAACCGATGCGTTTTGCTATCGAGGTTGAAGGAAAAGCGGTGGGGAAGTATCGGATTCGATCCGAAGGAGATGTAGAAAGAGTGACTGCCGAGGGTGGGATATTGGATCGGGGAAAAATATTGGGGGCATGGCATTATGAGTAAAGTGTTGGAGGATATCACCGAATAATGCTTTTCAAAATTTTCATTACGAAAAAATTGTACACGATTGTATTCAGTACGAATCCCGCTTCTATGCATGTATCGCAAAAAAGCGGGGTATCGACAGGAAGCTGTTTTGCATCATGCTGCAGTCAAGAATGGTCATTTGGTCGATTTTTATTATTTCTGTAAGATGCGTGAGCACGGGTAAGTTTTATATCCCTTTTTATCCCTGACTTGATTAGAAGCCAGCTGACAGGCAACATATTCTCCGATATAAACAGCAGGAACAAACGAAGTAAAAGTTTCTCCGGTAAGACCGGTGTAAGGTATACCCTGTTCTGTAATGAAAAGCCGATAAGGTAACCCCGGCGGTTACCGATCTGATAAAATTGTGAAAAACAAAATACAGGAAAATCGAAACTTTTCAGGAAGCAGGGAAGTATACTCTTAAAATTAAAAATGAATAGAATGAGAGGAGTATATTTATTCGGGGGATTACTACTTTTAATAATTTTGCAGGCCTGTCGCGAAGATGACAGTTACAAACCCTACCCTCCTGCGAAGGATTCGACCGAAATATCGCAGTGGCTTTGGCGGACGTGTCGGAACGGTGGTCGGAGAAAACTTGACTACTTACGTAAAAAATCGTTGAATCTTTTTTCTTTTTCGGGAAAATACAACCGGTGATTATGTACTGTACCGGAATATGTTGTTGGATAAATCCCAACTGGAAGCATTGACAGAAAATACTATGAGTACTCAACCTGGTTTTACTGTACCCCGGAGTTTGTTTTTGATTCTGTACCGCTGGCAAACTATAAAATCGTGGAGTAGGAATGTACAAGGGATTCCTTTAGGCAATGCCTTGCCGAATGTTTCTTTACAGGAGTGACCGCAGGAAGTACTTTTAAATCAGGTACTGGTAGTGGTAAGGTCAGGAGAAGAAGCTTCCCGGTTGTTTTGGGAAGTTCCGATGTGGTTCAGGTGGGAGCTACTTCCGAAACGAATCTGCCGGTATTGTCTCTTTACCGTAAGGTCGCTTTATGTTTGCTCTTACTTTAGAGAAAATACCCAGTGTTGTCGACCGGATCGATATGGATATTGAAATGGTAAATAGTTCTTTTAATATGAACGGGACCTTTCCGGGGAGGACAGGAGTTATGTTTTTGTCTCTAATCAGTATCGGCAACAAGTAAAGACAGCATTACTTTTGACGTATGTGACGCTGCCGACCGGTGCGGGAGACAGCTCGACTTTTCTGACTACTTTTTATCTGGTAAACGGTCCTAAACAACCTATAACTTTACCTAAATATGTGCTGAAACCAAATACCATTACCAAGGTGACGGTTACTATCGACCCGGATCAGCCGGGAAATATCTGAAAGTGAATGTGAATTCCCCTGATCGATGTCGATGTCGAATGGAATGTGGATCAGGAACCACCGATTACGATTTAAATGCCAGATGATAAATGGTGGAGGGAGTGTCAGAGGAAAGAGGGGGACGAAATTAAATGCTAAGATGAAACATCGTTAATTGGTAAATGAAGATCGGTGGTATTATACGGTTGGGGTCTGGATGATAATTGTATTCAGTTTGCTAAAGTTGTCAGGAGGAGCAGGTTGTCGAAGTAAAAATCGGAGGAATTTTCCCTGCCTGTGACACTGAAGTAGATTGGTATGCCCACATGGATAGTGCACAGGTTTTCTTTTTCCGAAAATTTCCGGATCGGGATAGTTTGGTGTTTCGTCAGATGGTTTACGATTTGGGTATGCAACCCCGACAAATTGATTTTACTTTGCCTTTGGGGTTTATGATGTTCTTATTTTAGGGAATGTCGCGACGGACCGGATTTTTGAGCGGCCTCCTTTTTTCACGGGACAGTATATGTTTTTTTTTATACCGGCGAACAGGCCATACCTGCCATCTATTGGGGAGCCAGGCGTGATTGTCGGGGGCCGATACGTTGGTGTCTTCCGCAATGTTGCTGATGACAGCAGCGGTAGAGGTGACGGTACAACAAGTACCGGCCGGTGTAGATCGGATCGATGTCGTGCTGACCAAATACGGCTTGTGGTTCACTATGCGCCAGAATCTACATAGAACGACCGATCGAACCGGAATTGTCGGTATCGTTGACCGACGCAGGTGGATAGTTCATATACCGTAGAAATGTCTGGCTTGCCGTCTGTACAAAAAATATGGACAAAGTCAGGTGGTGGTTCGTTGTTACGATACTGTGGGAAAATTGGTCTTTTCCGGCGAATCGGTTTCTTGCTTCGTCCCAACAAGGGAGAAAGAGAGTGGTCAAATGTACTTTCCAGTCGGCTTTACAACATATAACCAGGGGGGTGACGAACTCCGGGTGAATAATCGATTTGATTTGGCAAATATGAGAAATAAAAAGTATCGTCTGTTTATTGTTTTTGCTGGCCGCATGTACGACCCCCCAAAATAGAAACCACCCTGAACAAACGAATCTGAATGTTCGATGGCTGTAGAAGGTGGATAAATTCGAACATTATATACAGTCCCTGACTATTTATGCTGTCGGACAGCCGATCAGACCTATGTGTATGATTCGACTTTGGGTTTTGGATTCTGCCGGAATTGCAGTATTGGAAGGAGGCGGGGAACGGGGTATGATAAGGTCTTTAAATGAATGTGGCTGTTGGGGATTATCGCTATTTTTCGTCGGAAATGAATGGCCGGATCGAAGGAAAACTGATTCCGGGAGTGACTTTACCTCAGGAAATCGTTATCCCCGGCAGGGACGACGGGGAATGAGGATATTTATTTTTTGGGAAATGTATGTACGCATTGTAACCGAGTTCATGGAGCCGGTTTCTATTACCTTGTCTCGGGCTGTCGGGAAACTGATTCTTGTATTGAGACAAGTTCCGGCTCAATTGATTCTATCCGGATGCAAATCGGGCATATCGCTTCTGAAATCGGTATAGACGGAACGGTGTCGGAAACTTCGACGACAACTGAAAGGCTTGAAACTGGATAGTATAAATGCTGAACTCAAAGATACAGTTGTATTGCAAGCCGTGACAATGCCGACGATGACGACTTCTTTCTCCGTTTCAGTTAACGTTTATCACACAGGCCGGACAGGAGAAAAACCAAAGATATGCCTCCGTTGATTTTTCGACCCGATAAATATATCCGGCTAACTGCTACGATTAATGACGATCCCGGGGGCTTGGCTCAGCTTTAATCTGGCGGTGACTTATTTTATTTTTTGATTATTGGGAAAATAAATATTTACCCGATATACCGCCAATTCCTGATAACAAATGAAAGCTGCTTTGGTCGATCGGTTTATGTATGTTTTTATTGACAGCTTGTCTGCAGGGAACATGACAACATGGAAGATTGCCGTGCAGATTTGTTTTTTTTTAAAATGCAGGCAGTTCCTTATGTTTCGAAGGGAGAGAGTTTGCCGGATACCGGTCTTATTATTTTGTCGAGCAATTGATTTGTTTCTTTTTTCGACGAAACAGCGATTACTTCTTCTTATCGGTATGATTATGCTTATTGTCGCCAGCATCCGGTTATTCCGGTAGCTTCAGAAACACCACCCCGTTGGTATCTGTTCGTTGCCAATTTGTACGATCCGAAAGAACTTAACTGGACTTTTCGGGAAGGAATTGCAAGCCTGGTTTTCGATTGTGGATCATGAAGAACCTCCCGGTATTGCTGGCTGCTACTTCAAGGGGTAGAAGCTTCGAAGGACTCCGGTGTCGGTTGGGGCTACAGATGATGGTGTCGCGTTTGGAAATTAATTGACGAACCCACCGGCCTGGGTTACGGGGATAGAGGACGGTGAGAGATATTGCAGCTACGGTATTCTACCGATTTTATTTTGGGCGGTACTACACATATTACCAAAGCAAATCGGATTTGACAATCAGGGAATCGGTGATTATTGGTTCCGGAGTGAATACTTTCCCGACTTACCGATAAAACGGCTTATCTGAGCATCGGCATGCAGGGAGGAAACGAGGTCACCCCTATAGAGATCGAAGATCAGCGTCTGCATTTGATTCCCGGAGTGATTACCCGGTTGAGTATAGAATTTGAGACAGATGAAAAAATGATTATTTCGATCGAAATCGATGGGAAGTGGGAAATCATAGACGGAGGAAATATTATTATTTGAATGAATGGTTATTTATTAAAAAAAGAGTATTTATGGAGAATTTATGGGCTTTGATCAAAGGAAATTTGCCGGTTTTTTGTGATGTTTTATGCGAGTTGGTGTCCGCATTGCCGTAAAATGTTACCTATCGTCCGGAAGCTGGAGAATAACAAGCATTTGAATTTGCAATGCTTCGATATCGATGATCCATTAACCGGCGGTTGGTAGATTATTATCAGGTGCAGGCTGTCCCCCTTGATGATGATATACAAAGCCGGAGAACAACTTTGGAGATGGAATGGCGAGATCGAAGAGGAAGAGCTGATGCAGACTCTGAAGAGATTATTGAAATAGGCTTATTTTTACTCTTCCTCCCTGTTTCCATGTTTTTCGGTAATAATCTTTCTTTCAGGTTACTGATGATGACTCCCCTGAAGTAGAAGCATGGATAAAATAGCCGTTTTTAAGGAATAGGCCGACATGGTTTATTCCTTTTTTTTCCGGGAAGTATTGAAAAATACGAGATCACCACTACTTAAATCGCTTTTCATGATTTTACGGCAGTTGCGGGTGGCTATACCACTACTGGAACGTTCGAGGGATCGATGATAGACTTGTTTGTAAATCTGATTCACCAACCCGGAGCAGTCGACTCCTTTCCGGGTGCTACCTCCATAGCGGTAGGGGTTCCCAGCCATCGGGCCGCTTCCGAAAAAAAGACGCAGATCGTCTTTACGATTGACTTTAAAACCCAGTTGGTGGGATAGTTGGCTCGTCTGGAGTCGCCGTTTGGCCGAGTCGTTTCGTGCTGTTACAGGAAGACAGGAACAGGCTGCAAAAGAAACAACATCCGATCAGAATATATCTCATCATGCCCGGGACTATCTTATGAATTTTTTGAATCATATATTCGTTGATACCTAAATTTTTTTTATAGGTTTTCATTAATTCTTCGTCATTGTCTGTGATAACAAGAAGTTTATCACCGATATCTAAACCGGTACCTCCTCTTGGGATAAAAAGTTATTTCCCCCGTTTAACCATAACTACCAGTGTATTGTCCGGTAGACTCAGGTCCATCAGACGGTTTCCGTTGGCCAGCAGGTTGTCCGCAACTTCGATTTCTATGGCCGATTTGATTTCTTCCGGTAGTTCCATGCCGAAATCATTACCTTGTTTGGGTTTTTTTCCGATAAGTTCAACAAGTTAGCCATATAGCTGACTGTGGTTCCCTGGATCAACAGAGATACTGATCGTAATGAAAATACGACATTGAAAATCAGGGAAGCATAGGGAATCTGGGCGATCAGCGGATAGGTGGCGAAAAATGATCGGAACGGCGCCCCGAGACCGACCCAGGAAACATATATACTTTGGCTTTGTACTCATTTGCCTGAAAGCGAGCCAGGCATAAAAAGACACTGATGGACGTGCCAGAATGATCATGAAAAAACCCACCAAAAACCCAGTCCTGCAATGGGCAGCAAGTCACGTGGATTTCGACCAGTAAGCCTAAGGTAAGGAACATGACGATCTGGAAAAAGCCAGGTGAATCCATCGAAGAAGGTGGTGACGCTTTTGTGCTGAATCTGTGATTGCTCACGACCAACCCCGCGATGTATACGGCCAGGTAGCCATTTCCCTTCACCAGCTCGGTGATAGAGAAGATAAAAAGAATACACAGGCTAACAGTAGAATGGGATAGAGAGATTGGTTGCCGATATTCAACCGGTTCATCAGCCATACGGCCATTTTTCCCAGTAAGAAACCGGCTACGGCCCGACACTCATCTGAACGATAAACATCAGGAAGGAATACCATAGGTTTGTTTCACCTGCAGGAGTTTGTATAATTTGATGAGCAATAACGTCAGCATATAAGCCATGGGATCGTTACTTCCGCTTTCGAGTTCGGAGCATAGGGACGGAGTTGTTCTTTTCAATCCTTGTTTTTACTTCGCAGGATGGAAAATACTGACGCCGAGTCGGTAGATGACATCACTGCTGCCATTAGCAAAGATTCAGTCAGCGTGAGAGCAGAAAAAATCGGATACGAGACCGGTAATCCAATAAATAAAGAAACCGGTAATGGCTGTTGTCAGTGCCACCCCGAGGGTGGCGAGTATGACCTCCTGGCCCAGTACAGGTTTGATTTCTGTGTATTTGGTATCCATACCACCCGAAAACAAGATGATACTCAGAGCAATCATACCGATGAACTGCGCCCATGAGGATTATTGAATTGTATTCCCAAGCCGTCGCTACCGAATAACATACCTACACCGAGGAATAATAACAGAACGGGAACTCCGAAACGAAACCGGCCTTACCGGCGATAATACTGAAAAAAAGGAGAACAGCTCCTATCAATAGGATATTGCCTGTGTCGATGATCATAGGATAGTAGAAATGAAAAATTTAATAACTCATACAAAAATACAAATAATATGCCAATGTATGTGTTTCTATTTTAAATTCATATACCGAAAAAAGTTGTTAAAAGTTTTGAATTGAATACTAATTGTTCCGGAGGCATGATTTTTTTAAATTCGATCTTTTGTCTTGGTATTTCTGTATTTTTTTAATTATTTTTGATAAATCAAAATGATTGTGAATTTGAAGATCCGAAGCATTACCTGTAGGATAGAAGGGGGGATTTTAGGTTTCCGGAGTTTTGAATCAGTAATTAATATTCTAAAAGTATGGATCAAATAAAATTAGAAGAATTGGCCGTAGCTATCCGGATCAGGAAGATCTGGTCCAGGTTTATAAAGAGTGGGGGGATTCTGCGTATTTGCAGGAACTTTTTAAAGTTTTTAGACAGTTACGAGCCGGATTGGAATAAAAAAAGGAATTGGGAAGTTGGGCGGCAGAGTTTTTTGCTGGATATCCTGAAGAAGAAGAGTGGGGAGGAGATGACTCCGGAAGAAAGGACAGACCGTTTTAATGAATTATTGACGAAAGATATGAGGATTTTCGTAGTAGTCATCAGTTTGCCCGGATTAATAATAAACCTCTACCTTCAGGAAGGGGAAGACCTGATGCTGTTTTTGGCCGAGGGGACGAAAAGGTTATGTTTCCCAAATTGGGTTTGTAAAGCTTGGGACGAATGGATATAAAAAGTCCATGAAAGAATTTTTTCATGGACTTTATAATGATTAAGCTTCGATTTCGATCATCGGAGCATCGGCAGCTACAGTAGTACCTTCTTTTTACCAACAAACGTTTTACAGTACCTGCATAGTCGGTTGCGATACTGTTTTCCATTTCATGGCTTCGAGTATGACACAGTCTGACCTTTGGTTACCGTATCGCCTGGTTTTACGGTGAAACGTAAAAATACTACCCGGCATCGGTGCTTTTACTGTCTTACCGGTGATCGGTTCGTTTTTCTTCTTCAGCAACCACTTTTTCTGCCTGGGGTGCGTCAGCTTTATGCTGTGCTTCATAAGCAGCTACTTTTTCTGTTTAGTCAGGAAGTTTTTAGCTACCCCAGGAAGAGTTCTTCCTTCCGAGCAACAATACTTCTTTTCTCATTGGCAGCCAGTTTCACTCGCCTGCTTCCGGTAATTCGGGGTTTGGCTGCATTTGGTATTTGCTGGTATCGTAAGGGATTTCCTCGCGGTACCTGCTATTTTCAGACGGTTCGGGATCTAAGGGACGGAGTTTTTCCATATTCCCAGGCTTTCTGGGTTCACAAATTGATTTGGAAACATTGCTGTACATCGGTTTCCGGCTTTGTATCCAGAGCACAGTTAACCGCTTGTGCACCGACGATCTGGCGGTAGGAGTTACCAAAGGAGGCAATCCGGCTGCTAAACGTACGGTCAGGAATCAATTCATAGCTTTTCCAGAATATCCATAGAATTCAATTGTTTCAGCTGAGCGACCATATTACTGTACATACCACCGGGAACTTCGGCTTTCTTTACCAATTCATTGGGTTTCAGGGAAATTGAAATAAGCCTCGATAAATGACAAGCATTCAATAAAGCTTCTTCGTTGTTTGCTTTGGCAGCTTCGATCGCTTTATCGAATTCTTTGTCGATTTCAGCTGGTAACTGGTCTGTCAACGGGTTGAACGGATTCGGGAAATTGCTTGCTGGCATCTACCGCTTCCAGTTCTTTACGGATACCGTAAAGCTCGATTTTTTGCAACGGCTTCCATGTTGACGTCAGTGCTCGACACCTAATTTCTTACAGAATATATAAAACCAGCGATAAGCAGGAGCTCCGGTTCCGCCAGCAAAGTTCCAGATATTGGTGTCGACGATATCTCACGCCTTTGATGATAGCCATCAGACAGCACCCAAGCCATAACCCGGGGTACAGTGAGTAATGGAAATCTACCGGAATAGACAAATTCTGTTTGAATAACGGAATTAATTCTGCAATCCGTGAAGGTTGGATCAAAACCGCTCATTATCTTTGATGGTCACCATGTTTGGCTCCCAAGGCAGCCATTTGTTTGGCTTTGTCAGGAAATAGGCGTTGGTAAATACAGGTTCCGGATTCTTTTTACCTTTCAATTTATCGAGTAAACCCAGTTTCGGATATTTCCGGGTCGATGGTGCTACATACTGAAATGGCGATTCCACCGTATTTCTTCATTTAATGGTCGATTTGACGTTGTTCACATCGTTCAAAGCATCGAAAATACGCATGATTCCTAAGCCCGATTCGATCAATTTGCGGCAGAAACCTTCGATAATTTCGTCGTGTGTAAGGAGCATATCCGAATAGAGTTACGACACCTGGATAATGCTGTTATTTGGATACATTACCCACTACGGCTTTTGATTTTTTTCCAATCTGTCCCATGGATTTTCATTCAGATAACGCATTACTGAATCAGGAACAAAGCCCCAAAACTTCCATTGCATAGAAGTTTGCATCTTTATAAAAACGGTAATACCCTGTCGATCTGCTGCTGAGTCATACGGGTTGCAAAGAAGATTGCTGGCCGTCTCAAAGTAAGATCTCTGATTAATAATTTTTGTGCCATAACTTGAGTGTTTGTATTGTTGTTATTTTGATTTGTACAAACATATTAAATTTAAACGACAACTTCTAATAAAAATGGCAAGAAAATATAGAAATAATTCATTAATTGTTTGTGAGAATTTGTTTCTGCTTCTAAATTGTAAGTGAATGGCAATATTTTTGACTTTTTCTTTTATTTATAAACGTTTGTTTCGTTATGTTTGTCGGATTGATTTATTCGACTATGGAAAAAATTGCTGTATTTCCCGGATCCTTGATCCTTTTTACGGTCGGGCATGAAGAGATCGTAAGAAGGGGCTTGAAATTGTTCGATAAGATTATTATTGCTGTCGGTGTGCCTTCAATCCCGTTAAGAAGGAATTTCTCGATACGGATTGTCGTATTCGTTTGATTAGAAAGGTTTGAAGATACCGATCGGGTGACGGTAGAACCTTATTTCGGTTTGACCGTAGATTTTTGCACAGGTGAATGCCCACATCATTATCCGGGGCCTGAGGACGGCGGCCGATTTTGAATACGAACGTGCTGTCGGACAAGCTACCGGGCCATGGACGGACGTTCGAGACGGTCTTTGTGCTGACCTCGACCGAGCATACGTTTGTAAGTTCGACGATTGTCCGTAATTTTATTTGAACGGCGGGGATGTCACCCGTTTCTTACCGGAACGTTTGACAACCGAGGATTTGAGGGAATGTGAAAAGGGGAGGTTAAAGAAAAAGTTCGGCGGAATATGAAGAGTAGAAAATGGAAAAAAAATCAGTGCCCTGCTGTTTCTGGGATTGCCCCCTGCTGTTTCTGCCGATGCCGACTTATATGCAGGAGGCTTTGATTCACTCGACATTACTGGATACCATATTTTTCCGTCGGAAAAAAGCTGATTCCTTGCTAAATGGCCGGTGGCCAGGACGCCAATCGATACCGGATGACCGACGACGAAGAGGCGTATTCGAAAATACGGAACGGTGGCTTATCTCGTCATTCAGACGATAGTATCCTGGTATGAGGAATGGGAAGATTGACACCGCAAAGCTTTCTTCCAATATATTTCCGCTACCAAAAAACTCGTTATGTCGGCATAGTTATGACGAAAGGATTTATCGAAAGTTGGACGATAAAGTCAGCAAAATTTGCCTGAATTCGAGGAGGGGGATAAAATTACGATCCGCAATCTTTGACGATGAGTTCGGGATTGACTGGGATGAAGCCTATACCGCCCTGATTTCGAAACCACCAGGCTTTACTATGGTGATCGATCCGATTTGATTATGGATTTGAAAGTAGTCGAAGAACCTGAAAGTATTCCTATAAAAAGCGGTGATACTAATTACTATTTGTGCTCGAAGCAGCTTTAGATATAGGTGCATAAAGAGAAGGAAATGAGGGGGGATCTTTAAGACAGAAGTGAAAGTCCATAGCCCGGTGAGTATCAGTGAATATGCTGAAAGAAAATTATGGAAACCCCTGGGAGCCTGCAACGACGCTTTTGTGGAACCTGGACCAGGGAAGACGGGGGATGAAAACATATTGTTGTTTCAATACGACGGCCCGGGATTTGGCGCGGCTCGGACGTTTGATTCTGAATAAAGGAAATTGAACGGCACGGCAGCTTGATCTCCGAAACTTATCTGAATGAAGCGATAACTCCAGCGGATATCTGGAAAATGAGTTCGAGACGGATCATTGGATTATTATGGTTTTCAAATCTGGATTATGCATTACAAAGAGATGCGGTTTCCTGCGTTTCGGGGGCTAGGAGGACAGTATATGTTCGTCATTCCTCAGAAAATGCTATCGTGATTCGTTTGGGGCATAAACGCAGTGACGAATATATCCGGGAGAAAACGATCGATATGGATGCTTATCTCGATATTGCTTTTAAGATCCTGAGAGGAAAAAAAAAGCTGCCCTTCAGCTTTAATGGGTTATATTTTCCTATTACCAGGCGAACATCGGACGGGGATTCATCATCGTATTGACTTCTTTCTTCACTTCTGCAATGACGTTTTCATCGTCGATATTCGACAGGATCCGGTCGATCATGTCGACGATCACTTTCATATCCTTTCAGTCCCCGGGTTGTGATAGCCGGAGTTCCGACACGGATACCGGAAGTCTGGAACGGAGAACGGCTGTCGAAAGGCACCATGTTTTTTGTTGATCGTAATGTCGGCTTTTACCAGGGTGTTTTCAGACTTTTTTACCGGTCAGTTCCGGGAATTTGGTCCGCAGTCGATCAGCATGCAATGGTTGTCTGTTCCGCCTGAAACCACTTTATATCCTTTATCCATGAAAGCTTGTGCCATAACTTTTTGCGTTTTTTTTCTGCACTTGCTTTGCATATTCGGTATAAGAATCGGACAACGCTTCTTCGAAAGCGACTTCGCTTTAGCTGCGATGACATGTTCCAGCGGTCCGCCCTGCTGTCCCGGAATACTGAAAAATTATGACTTGTACATCATCTTTTGATTTCTCCCTTTCGGTGTTTTCAATCCCCAGGATTCGGAAAATCTTTGGGAGAGGAAAAAATCATCCACCTCCACGTGGTCTTATGCGTGGTGGTCGTTACAATGTGACAATATTCGAACGGATTGTTCAGCAGGCCTTTGGCGATCAAACCGGCCGGATGAGCCATATCGTACATCAGATTGCACCTACTTTATCGGCGATTTCACGCATCCGTTTATAATCCCAGTCACGGGAATAGGCAGAAGCTCCCCGAAACGATCATTTCGGTTTGTGTTCCAGCGCCAGGCGTTCCATTTCATCATAGTCTACCAGACCGGTATCCTCTTTTACATGATAAGCGATCGGTTTATAGTTGATTCCTGAAAGGTTGACAGGTGAGCCGTGAGACAGATGACCTCCGTGAGCCAAATCCAGTCCCAGGTAAGTATCGCCTGGTTTCATACAGGCAAAGAATACGGCAGCATTGGCTTGTGCTCCGGAATGAGGCTGCACGTTCGCATATTCGGCACCGAATAATTTGCATGCCCGGTCGATCGCCAATTGTTCGGTCTGGTCGACGATCTGGCAACCACCGTAATAACGGGCTCCGGGATAACCTTCTGCATATTTATTAGTCAGGCAGGATCCCATGGCTTCCATGACTTCATCACTCACAAAATTTTCAGAAGCAATCAGTTCGATTCCTTCTTTTTTTGACGCTGGCACTCCTTTTTAATCAGGTCAAATATAACGGTATCTCTTTCCATAGTTAAGTAGTTAAAAATATTTTTTGTCAAAATTAAACTAAATCCTTTTCCAAAGCAAAGCATTTTAAACTTTTATTTGTTTTGAAAAGTTTAGCAATACGTAACTGAACGAAGCAATACAACAAGA
>VOFK01002550.1_pt1 | contig 24766 bp, 24 predicted proteins | sample 5384121 | NCBI WGS metagenome assembly VOFK01 (sample SAMN12384730, study PRJNA508395) | human gut metagenome | isolation source: healthy gut J | host: Homo sapiens | reverse complement strand
TTGATGCCATAGACTGCGGCGAAGAGCGGTATCCCGCTCTTTCGCCGCGGTGCAGAGGATGATGCCGCGCGCGTGCGCGACGGCGATGCCGGTGGTGATGTTGTTGGAGAAAAACAGCTCCTCGACCGCGATGGCCTCCGGCCGGAGCTGCGCGATCAGCTCCTCCATATCGCGCTCGAGCTGCACGAGCCGCGCGGCGAGCGGAAGCCCTGCCGGCGTGGTGACCGCGCCGTATTGCAGCATCTGCATTTTCCCGATCTCCGCCTCGATCAGGCCGAAGCCGACGATGGCAAGCCCCGGGTCGATGCCGAGTATCCGCATGGCGCTCCCCTCCCTCGGCGCGGAGCGATGCACGGCGGCGTGCAGCGATCCGCAATCTGCGCAGTAGGTATATTATATCAAACAGGCGTTCAAAACGCAAGCCCTTGCGGCGCGGCGGCAAAAAAACCTCCGCAGACCGCGCTGCGGAGGCTTTCATGCATGGTGCTTACTTGGTCACGGCCTTGTGGAAGACCTTCTTGCCCTTGCGGATGATGATGCCGTCGCCGGCGAACTTCTCCTGCGGGATGCTCTCGTCGATGCTCTCGACCTTCTTCTCGTCCACAACGATGCCGCCCTGCTGAACGAGGCGGCGGGCCTCGCCGCGGCTCGGGCACAGCCCCGTGGCGACAAGCAGCGAGAGGATGTTGATGCCGCCGTTTTCAAAGTCGGCGTCCGCGAGCACGGTGGTCGGCATATTGGCGCTGTCGCCGCCGGCGCCGAAGAGTGCCTTGGCCGCGTTCTCCGCCTTCTTTGCCTCCTCCTCGCCGTGGACGAGCGCGGTGAGCTCGTAGGCAAGGATCTCCTTGGCGCGGTTGAGCTGGCTGCCCTCCCACTTGTCCATCTCGTCGATCTGCTCGAGCGGCAGGAAGGTCAGCATACGGATGCACTTCAAAACGTCCGCGTCGCCGACGTTGCGCCAATACTGGTAGAAGTCGTAGGGGCTTGTCTTGTTCGGGTCGAGCCACACCGCGCCGCTGGCGGTCTTGCCCATCTTCTTGCCCTCGCTGTTCATCAGCAGCGTGATGGTCATGGCGTGCGCGTCCTTGCCGAGCTTCCTGCGGATCAGCTCCGTGCCGCCGAGCATATTGCTCCACTGGTCGTCGCCGCCGAACTGCATATTACAGCCATATTCCTTGTACAGGTAGAAGTCGTAGGACTGCATGATCATGTAGTTGAACTCAAGGAAGCTCAGGCCCTTTTCCATACGCTGCTTGTAGCACTCGGCGCGGAGCATATTGTTGACGCTGAAGCAGGCACCCACCTCGCGCAGCAGCTCGATGTAATTGAGCTTTAAGAGCCAGTCGGCGTTGTTGACCATGATGGCCTTGCCTTCGCCGAAGTCGATGAAGCGCTCCATCTGCTTTTTGAAGCAGTCGCAGTTGTGCTGAATGGTCTCCGGCGTCATCATGCTTCGCATATCGCTGCGTCCGGAGGGGTCGCCGATGTAGCCCGTGCCGCCGCCGACGAGGACGACGGGGCGGTTGCCCGCCATCTGCAGGCGCTTCATCAGGCACAGCGCCATGAAGTGACCGACGTGCAGGCTGTCCGCCGTCGGGTCAAAGCCGATGTAGAAGGTCGCCTTGCCGTTGTTGACCATTTCGCGGATCTCCGGCTCGTTCGTGACCTGCGCGATCAGTCCGCGCGCCTGCAGCTCTTCATAAATACCCATTGTATATTTCTCCTGTCACTTTTTGATTTGGTAAGCCGCCGCCAATTTCACGAGACCGCGGCTGAGAAGCGCTAAATTTTCATCGTCGATGCGGTTATCCTTCCCCGTCGGGCAGACGAAACGCCCGAAGCCGGGGACGCGGCGCACCGCGCAGACCGCGACGCCCTGCTTGAAGGCGCGCTGGTCGCCGGGGAAATGCACGAGACCGTCCACCTTGTCGTAGCAGGTCTTGCGCTCGGAGTTTTCAAAGCTCGAATTGATCGCGTCGAGCAGCTCGCCGTTCCAGCGGGCGCCCTTGCCCGGCAGGATCAGCAGCTCGTCTCCGCTGCCCACGCAGTCGAGGCAGAGGACGGGCTTCTCCTTGGCGCTCGGATAGCGCTTGCGGAAGCCTTTGGCGCCCCGCATATTGTCGCTGCCGCCGTCCAGAAAGAGGAAGCAGACGTCGTTGCGGTAGCGCGGCGTGAGCTGCTCGGCGGTGCGGAGCAGCGCCGCCACGCCGGAGGTGTTGGCGTTGACATTATTCTTCTCCGACGGTCCGTATTTGAGATACGCCAGCGCGCCGACCAGCAGCACGAGAAAGAGCGGCAGCGTCAGGTTCGGAAGGCTCAGCGCGAAGGTCACGCCGAGGGAGACCGCGAAGCAGAGCACCAGCGCCAGCACGGGCGTGAGCGCCTGATAGAGCAGATAGGTCACCGGCCGCGTCGGGCAGAGGATCGCCGGCAGAGGCTCGCGCAGCGGCGTATCGTAGTGCGCGGCATAGAGGATGCTCGCCCGCTCGGGATCGCCCGCGATGACGTTCACCGCCTTGCCGCAGTCGTTGAGCTTTGCGTCGTAGCCGAGCGCGCGCAGCTGCCCCATGAGGTAGGTGCGCATATTTTCTTTTTCCTGTGCCTTGCGCCGCACGGGATAGTCCCGCGTGATGCGCTGCGCGTACTGGTCCATCAGCAGCGGTTCTCCTTTTTTTAGATTAGCAAATCAACTGATATTGTAATGCCATACGGCGAAAAATGCAATTCTTTTTTACGTTAAAGCGAATCAAAACGAAGAATTCACAGCGCGCTGCGGAACGCGTCCGCCGCGCTCAGTAGCTCCTCCGCGCCGCGCAGCTGCGTTTCGGTCGCCGCCGCGCCGCCGGTCAGCCGCGCAAGCTCCGCGCAGCGCTGTGCGCGGTCAAGCTCCACGACGCGCGTGAAGGTGCGTCCGTTCTCCTCGCCCTTCTCGACGGAAAAGTGCGTGTCCGCCATCGCGGCGAGCTGCGGCAGATGCGTCACGCAGAGTACCTGACGCCTGCGCGAGAGCTTCGCCATCTTCTCCGCCACGCGCTGGGCCGCGCGGCCCGAGACGCCGGTATCCACCTCGTCGAAGACCATCGTCATCACATGATCCTGCTCGGCAAGCACGTTTTTGAGCGCGAGCATGATGCGCGCGAGCTCGCCGCCCGAGGCGATCTTGTGGATGGGCTTGAGGTCCTCGCCCGCGTTCGCGCTCATGAGGAAGCGCATCGTGTCGATGCCCGTCGCGTCCGGCTCATGCTCTGTAAAGTCGATGGAAAAGCGGACCTTGTTCATGTCCAGCTCGCGCAGCTCCCGCAGAATGCGCTCCTCGAGCACTTTTGCCGCAGCCTTGCGCGCGTCGGAAAGCGTGCGCGCCGCGGCGAGCATTTCCTTTTCCTGCTTGGCAAGCGTCCCCTGAAGCTGCACGATGCGGTCGTCCGCGTATTCGATCTCGTCAAGCTCTTTTTTACTGCGCTCGAGGTAATCGAGCATCTCGCCGACCGTCGCGCCGTACTTTTTCTTGAGGCGGTAGAGCTGGTCGGCACGGCTCTCCACCGCGTCGAGCTCCTGCGGGGAAAAGTCCATCTCACTTCTCAGGTCGCGCACCGTTTCGGCGAGATCGTAAACGTCGGAATACAGGCTCTCCAGCCGCTCGCACAGCTCGGAGAAGCGAGCGCCGAGGGCGCGCACACTGTGGAGCGCGTTCTCCGCGTTCTTGAGCTGGCTCGCCGCGCCGAGGCCGTCGTCCCCGCCGGAGAGGGCGTAGTCCGCCGCGGCGAAGGCATCCATGAACTTTTCAGCGTTGCGCAGCAGCTCGCGCCGCGCAAGAAGCTCCTCTTCCTCCCCGCCGTCGCGCAGCTCCGCGCGCTCCAGCTCGGCGATCTGATGGCGCAGCGTGTCGACGCGGCGGGCCTTTTCCGCCTCGTCCATTTCAAGCGCCTCGATCTGCCGCCGGGTCTCACGCGCCGCCTGATAACGCTCGGTATAGGCTTCCGGCAGGCCGTCGAGCCGGGCGAAGCGGTCGAGGTACGCGCCGTGCTGCTCCTCGTCGAGCAGCTGCGTGCCCTCGTGCTGGCCGTGGATATTCAAAAGACTCGTCCCCAACGCGCGCAGCTGCGCGACCGTGATGGGCCGTCCGTTCGCGCGGCAGATGTTCTTGCCGTCGGCATAGATGTCGCGCTGGAGCAGCAGCACGCCGTCCTCCGGCTCGACGCCGAGCGCGGCGAGCACAGGAAGCGAGGCGTCCACGCCGTCAAATTCCGCGCTGACGAAGGCCTTGGCCGCGCCCGTGCGGATCAGGTCGCGCGAGGTGCGCGCGCCGAGCACCGCGCCGAGCGAGTCGATGACGATGGACTTGCCCGCGCCGGTCTCGCCGGTGAGCGCGTTGAAGCCCGCGCGGAACGAGATGTCCGCGCGCTCGATGACGGCGATGTTTTCGATGTGGAGAAGCTGAAGCATTGCGGCCTTCTCCCCTTCTTACTTGATCATGGCGGTCAGCTCGTGCAGAATTCCGCCGCACTCTGCTCGTCGCGCAGCACGACGAGCACCGTGTCGTCGCCGCTGACCGTGCCGACGATGGCGGGGATCTCCATGCCGTCGAAGGCGGAGCCTGCCGCGGGGCCGAGGCCCGGCATCATCTTCACCACGACGAGGTTCTGCGCGCGGTCGGCGCTGAGGATGCTCTCGCGCAGGATGACCTGCAATCTGCCGGCAAAGTTGAGCTTGATCTTCTGCGCGCTCACGGCGTAGCGGTAGCGCCCGCCGCCGACCGGCTCCTTGATGAGGTGGAGCTGCTTGATGTCGCGCGAGATGGTCGCCTGCGTGCTCTCAATGCCCTGCTCCTGCAGCTTCGAGAGAAGCTGCTCCTGTGTTTCGATCGGCTCGGCCTCAATGATGGCCAGAATTTTCTCCTGTCGGTTATTCTTCATGTCCCAACACTCCCATCAACATCTTTTTTTGCAGGATATCGCAAAAGCTCTTATTGGAAAGCCTTACGAGCTTTGTTTCATATTTTGAGCGCCGGATCTCCACGGCGTCGCCGTTGCGCAGCGAGAACGCCCGCCCGCCGTCGGCGGAGAGAAAGATCGGCTTGTAGCCGGTCTTTTTCCGTCTGCACGGTGACGGTGCGCTCCGGCGAGAGCACATAGGAGTTGGCGTGCACGCTGTGCGCGCAGATCGGACTGACGATGAGGTTGCGCGCTGTGGCTCGACGACCGGCCCGCCCGCGGAGAGCGAATAGGCCGTGGAGCCGGTCGGGCTTGCGACGATCACGCCGTCGCCCGTCACATCGAGCAGCCGTCCCTGCTCGGTCCGAATGTGGAGCCGGATCACGCGGGACACCGCTCCGCGGGTCACGACCGCCTCATTGAGCGCAAGGTTGGAGTAGATGACGCGCCCCTCGCGCACCACGCTGACGTCGAGCATCATGCGGCTCTCGACCGTGTATTTTTCGTCCATCAGCTCGCCGAGGCGGCCAAGCTCCTTCTGCTCCAGCTCCGCCATGAAGCCGAGCGAGCCGAGGTTCACGCCGAGCACCGGAATGTCGCGGTGCGCCGCGGTCTTGGAAAGGTGCAGGATCGTGCCGTCGCCGCCGAAGGCGATGATCATGTCCGCGCCGCGCAGCTCCTGCTGGAGCGGACGGATATCGAGGCCGTAGCCCTCGGGCTTCTCCTCGTTGCGGAACGGCACGCACACGACGTTCGGACAGTGAACGCTGTCGAGAATGCGCTTGGCCTCCTTGGCGACGGTCAGCTCATGGTCGCGGTAGGGGTTTGGACAAAGTATCACCTTTTTAAGCATCGTTTTCGCCTTTCTTTTCCTCCAGCGCCGCGTGGGACGCCTCGACCAGAGCCTTCAGGTCATGGACCGGCGGCTCCTCCTCCGCGCGGGAGAGATAGCCGAGATATTCAATGTTCCCCTCGGGGCCGCGAATGGGAGAGTACGTCAGGCCAAGGACGGTAAAGTGACTTTCCTTTGCGTGCTCCAGAAAGTGCTCAAGCACCTCCAGATGCACGGCGGGATCGCGCACGACGCCCTTTTTGCCGACCTTTTCCCGTCCTGCCTCGAACTGCGGCTTGACGAGGCAGACGGCGTGGCCGTCCGGATTCAGAAGCCCCGCGAGCGCGGGCAGAATGAGCTTGAGCGAGATGAACGACACGTCCACAGATGCGAAATCCAGCTCATCGGGGATCTGCTCGTGCGTGAGATAGCGCGCGTTCGTGCGCTCCATGCACACCACGCGCGCGTCGCTGCGGAGCCTCCAGTCGAGCTGACCGTAGCCGACGTCCACGGCGTAGACCTTTTTCGCGCCGTTTTGCAGCATACAGTCGGTAAAGCCGCCGGTGGACGCGCCGATGTCGGCGCAGATGCAGTCCGTGAGCGTGATGGGAAACTCCGCCATCGCCTTTTCGAGCTTGAGCCCGCCGCGGCTGACGTAGCGCAGCGTGTGTCCGCGCACCTCGAGCGCCGCGTCGGCGGCGACCGGCGTGCCGGCCTTATCGACCTTTTGCCCGTTCACATAGACGATGCCGCTCATAATGCTCGCCTGCGCCTTGGCGCGCGTTTCGGCAAGGCCGCGCGCAACGAGCGCGACATCCAATCGTTCCTTTGTACTCATTGGCAGACCTCCTTTGCCGTGCGTGCCAGGCTCTCCGCGTCCAGTCCGCATTGGCGGTACAGCTCGCCGACGCTCCCCTGCTCGATGAATCTGCGCCCGAGGTTGCAGAGCATGAGCCTCTGCGGCTCGTGCCCCTCCTCGGCGAGGATCGCCGCGATGCGCTGACCGATGCAGCCCACGCCCGAGCATTCCTCCGCGACCAGCAGCCGCTTCGTTGTGCCGAAGATTCTGGAAAGCTCGCCGCCGCGGAAGGGCGAAATGCGGTTGAGCTTGACCACCCGCGCCTCGATGCCGTCCTCGTGCAGTAGCTCCGCCGCGCCGAGCACGTTGTTGATGAGCGTGCCGTAGGCGCAGAGCGTGATGTCCTTCCCCATGCGCAGCTCGGCAAAATCCCCGGCGCTCGTATCGGCGGTGAAGGCGCCCTCGCCGCCGCGCGGATAGCGGATGGCGACCGGGCCGGTCATTTCAAAAAGCGCGCGGCGCAGCATGGCGCGCAGCTCCGCGAAGCTCGCGGGGCAGAGCACCGTCATATTCGGGATGCCGGATAAAAATACCGTATCCATCACGCCGTGATGCGTCGCGCCGTCCGCACCGACCAGGCCCGCGCGGTCCACGGCAAAGACGACGTGCAGTCCGCTCAGCGCCACATCGTGCAGCAGCTGGTCGTAGGCGCGCTGGAGAAAGCTCGAATACACGGCGAACACCGGGAGCGCGCCCTGCTTGGCAAGGCCCGCCGCCATCGCGGCGGCGTGTCCCTCGGCGATGCCGACGTCAAAAAAGCGGTCGGGGAAACGCCCGGCAAAGGGCGTGAGACCCGTGCCGTCCTCCATCGCCGCGGTGATCGCGCACACGCGCGGATCCTCCTCGGCCAGCTCCGTGAGCGCCCTCGAAGACGGAGGAAAAGCTTTCCTTCGCCGGCGGCACCGCGCCGGTCGCAGCGTCGAACGGTCCGACGCCATGGAATTTCCACGGCTCACGCTCGGCAGGCGCGTAGCCGTGCCCCTTCTGCGTGCGGACATGGACGAGCACCGGGCGCTTCATCTCCCGCGCCCATTCGAGCGTGGTGGTGAGCTGCGCGAGGTCGTGCCCGTCCACAGAACCGAGGTAGGCGAAGCCCATATCCTCGAACATCGTGGCATTGGGCAGCATGGCCTTTTTGAGTCCCGTTTTGAGCGAGTGATTGAAGCGGTAGAGCGCACGTCCGGCGGCCGTGCCGCTCAGCGCGTTGTGATATGCCTTCTTGAAGGCGAAGTATTCCGGCTTTGTGCGCAGGCGCGAGAGATGCTCGCTCATCGCGCCGACGTTGCGGTCGATGGACATACCGTTGTCGTTGAGGATAACGATCAGCGGCTCGCCGGAGGCGCCCGCGTTGTTGAGCCCTCATAGGCAAGGCCGCCGGTGAGCGCGCCGTCGCCGATGAGGGCAAGCACGCTGTAATCCTCGTGCAGCATCGTGCGGGCGCGCGCCATGCCGAGCGCCACGGAAACGGAGTTGGAGGCATGACCGGCGATGAAGGCGTCGTGTGCGCTCTCGCAGGGCTTGGGAAAGCCCGAGATGCCGCCGAGCTGCCGCAGCGTCGGAAAGCGGTCCGCGCGGCCGGTGAGTATTTTATGGACGTAGCACTGATGCCCCACGTCAAAAACGAGGCGGTCGCGCACCGTGTCGAACACGCGGTGGATGGCGACGGTCAGCTCCACCACGCCGAGGTTCGAGGCGAGGTGCCCGCCGGTGTGCGAGACCTGCGTGACAAGAAAGCCACGCAGCTCGTCGCAGAGAAGCGGAAGCTCCGAGCCGTCGAGCGCCCGGAGGTCTTCCGGCGAATGAATTCGGTCTAAGATCAACGTAGTATCCCCTTGCAGTTGTTTTCGGGCGGCCCGGCAGGAGCGCGGGATACCGCCGTCATGTCAAATTACAGTCATTATAGACCATCGTGCGGAAATATACAAGATATACAGCGCGTTATTCACCGCAAAATTTTTGTGAACGACGCAAAACAGGGCGGAGACCTTCGGGTCTCCGTGCCGGGCGTTACTTGTTCCGCGTTTCCATGCTGCGCGAGAGCGCGGCGAGGAAGTCCGCTTCTCCGCCGAACGGACCGAGCGCGGAGATCGCCTCGTCGGTCAGACGCACGACCTCACGCTCACATGCCGCAAGGCCGAGGAGATCAACGAAGGTGGTCTTTTCCTCCGCCTTGTCCGAGCCGATGGGCTTGCCGAAGGTCGCCTCGTCGCCGGTCACGTCGAGCATATCGTCGCGGATCTGGAAGGCATGCCAGGCCGAAGCGCGTCGGCATAGCGCTGCGCCGCATCCGCATGCTCCGTCGTGCCGCCCGCGGCGGCGACGCCCATCAGGCAGGCCGCGCGGATGAGCGCGCTCGTTTTGCGCAGATGGATCGCCATCAGCTCGTCGCGGTCGAGGGAGCGGCCCTCCCATTCGAGGTCGAGCTGCTGGCCGCCGCAGATGCCGGCGTGACCCGCGGCGTGCGTCAAGATCGCGCAGACGCTGCGCGTGCTCCGGCGCAAGCGGCGCGGAGAGCACCGTTTCAAAGGCGAGAGCCTGCAGCGCGTCGCCCGCCAGCACGGCGGTGGCCTCGCCGAACACCTTGTGGTTCGACGGCTTGCCGCGGCGCAGATCGTCGTCGTCCATGCACGGCAGATCGTCGTGAATGAGCGAATAGGTATGCAGCCATCTCGACGGCGCAGGCCACCGGCGGCCGCCCCACGTCGCCGCCGCCGCAGAACGGCAGCTCGTACCGGGCGCAGGCGCTTGCCGCCCGCGGTGAGACTGTAAATCGCCTCCGAGCAGCCCGTGAAGGGCAGTCCGTGTCCGCCGAAATAAGTCCGCGAGCGGCGGTTTTATCATGCCCATGCGGTGCCTGTTCTCCATGTATTATTCCTCCGCAGCAAAGGGGGCTTCGACCGGCGCGCCGTCCGCGCCTTTGGTCAGGCGCACGACCTTCTGCTCTGCCTCGTCGAGCATTTTTCCGGCAGGAGGTGACGAGTTCCCCCTCCTCAAAGAGCTTGAGCGAGTCGGCTAACTTCGCGTCGCCGCGCTCAAGCTGCGACACGATCTCCTCGAGCCGCGTGATGTTATCCTCAAAGCTTTTTGCCATGGTTGTTCTCTCCTCTCGTTTCGTTGACCGTACAGACCAGACTGCCCCGTCCGAGCGTCACGTCGATCGTCTCGCTGACGGTCACCTCGTCCGCGCTGCGGAGCACCGTACCGTTCGCCGTCCGCGCCACGGCATAGCCGCGCGCGAGCACCGCGAGCGGGCTCATCGCGTGGGCGACGCGCACAGCGCGGCAAAGCGCTGCCGCCCCCCACCTGCTTTTCCGCAAGCGAGGCGAGATTCTTCTGTGTGTAGTCGAGCAGCAGGCGCTTGTCCGCGATGAAGGCCATCGGGTCGCGCAGCACACGCTTCCGCTCCAAGGCGGTCAGCCGTTCGCGCAGCGCGGAAAGGCGGCTTTCCTCCGTTTTGGCCATCTGCCGCTCCAGCGCCGTGAGCCGGGCGCGGACGTCATTCCGGTCGGGCACGGCGATCTCCGCGGCGTTCGACGGCGTGGACGCCCGCGCGTCCGCGACATAGTCGGCGATGGTGACGTCCGGCTCGTGACCGACGGCGGAGATGACGGGGATCTCCGATTCGTAGATGGCGCGCGCCACGCGCTCGTCGTTGAACGCCCAGAGGTCCTCGATGGAGCCGCCGCCGCGGCCCGTGATGATGAGGTCCGCGACCTTGTATCTGTTCGCGTAGCGCAGCGCGCCGACGATCTCCGGCGGGGCCTCGGTTCCCTGCACGCGCACGCCGAGGAGCTTGACCTCCGTAAGCGGCCAGCGGGCGCGGAGGATGCGGAGCATATCGTGCACCGCCGCGCCGGCGGGCGAGGTGATGATGGCGATGGTTTTCGGGTATTTCGGCAGCGGCTTTTTGTGCGCGGGATCGAAAAGCCCCTCGCGCTCCAGCTGCGCCTTGAGCTGCTCGAAGGCGACGTGCAGGTCGCCCGCGCCCTCCGGCGATAGCTCGGAGACATAAAGCTGATAGGCCCCGTCGCGCGGGAACACGCTGATGCGCCCGAAGGCGATGACCTTCATGCCGTTCTCGGGACGGAAGCGCAGACGCAGGGCGTTTCCCTTTGAACAGCACGCAGCGCATCGCGCCCTCGGCGTCCTTTGAGCGTGAAGTAGTGGTGGCCCGAGGGGTAGAGCTTGTAGTTTGAGATCTCGCCGCGCACGAAGATCTCCTGCAGCTGCGGCACGCGGTCGAGCAGAGCCTTGATGAAGTTGTTGGCCTCGCTGACCGAGAAGATCATTTGCTGTTCCATGCGTTCTCCTGTGAAGCGTTTTTCCTTTGCAGATGCCGGATATACAAAGCAGAGCGCCGCCGTGCGCGGTGCTCTGCTTCTTCGCTTATTCTGCGCTGATCTCCGCGCGCACGAACGAGCCGAGGATGCCGTTGATGAACTTCACGGTCTCGGGCGTTTCGTACTTCTTGGCGATCTCCACCGCCTCGTTGATGGCGACAGAGTTCGGCACGTCGCGGAAATAGAGAATTTCGTACATCGCCACGCGCATGATGGCGGAGGCCACGAGCGGGATGCGGTCAAAGCTCCAGCCCTTGGCGTACCTGGCGATGAATTCGTCCAGCTCCGGCGCGTGATCGGCCACGCCGCACACGAGCGCGCGGATATACTCCGCCTGCTTGGCGTTGGGCGCTTCGCTGTAAAGCTCATCCTCGCCTGCCAGCTCGGCAAAGCCGTCGCGGCTCAGCCGCTCGGCGACCAGCTCCTCCGCCGTTTTGTCGGTGAAGCTCAGCTCATACGCCAGATGCACGGCAATCTCTCTTGCAGTATTGCGAACCATAGACGTTTCGTCCTTTTCTCTTTCTTGTTAGTTGAAGCTGATGCCGCCCACATGGACGTTGACCGCCCGGACGGAGAAGCCCGTCATCGTCTCGACCGCGCTCATCACGGCGTCCTGCACCTTGGCGGCGGTCTCGGGAATGGCGAAGCCGTATTTCACCGTCAGGTAAACGTCCAGCGTGATCTCGCCGTCCTGAATGTCCATGCGGATGCCGCGTGCGGGCTTCTTGCCCATGAACTGCTCGGTGAGCTGCTCGGTCATGGTGGTCATCATGGCGCCGACGCCCTCGATCTCGCCGATGGCCTCGGACGCGATCGCGACCACAACATCCTCGGAAATGTTGATGCTGCCGTCGCTCGCGGACTGCGTCAGATATTCGCGGTTTTCGCCCATTGCTGTCTCTCCTTGCTGTACGGTAGTGATACTCAGCATACGCTATGCTCAATTATTAGTATTCTACCATCTTTTGCCGCAAATTACAACAGCTAATTTACTTCTAATATTTTGATGCAATCGGCGGTCAGCTCGGTTTCCTGCTTGACGATGTCGGTGATCTTCGCGATGTCCTCGGTCTGAAGTCCGTCCTCGCCCGCCGAGACCACCACGCTCACGCCGTCGTCGGCCATGAAGACCACGCAGTCCGTGTAGCCCTTGGCAGTAATCATGTTTTCGATCTGCGCTTCGGCGAGCGTGTAGGCCGCGAGCGTCTGGATGCTCTGCGCAGCCTCTGCCGCTGCCGCCTCATCGACCTCCGCCGCGCCGCTCGCCTCCTGCAGAAGACTCAGCGCGCTGTCGCGGGCCTGCTGGCGCGTGAGCCGCGCAGTCGCAAAGTAGTCGCCCGGCAGCGCTTCGCCGGAGACCTCCTCTGCGTCGCCTTCCGTGCCGTCCACCAGCGTGGCCTGCCCGAGGATCTTGTCGGTCTCCTCCACCTGCTGCGCGTAGCGTCCGTTCAGAAAGATCGCCCCGCACACGAGCAGTAAGACCGCTCCCGCCACCATGTTCCGTTTCCACAGCTTTTTCATGTTCTTCCTCCCAAAAATAATGATTTTCATGGTTTCCCCTGTAATACGGTGATCTTGTCGCTCGGCAGCGCCGTCAGAGCGCTGACCGCCTGCGTCACGGCAAGGCGCACGCCCGCGCTGCCGCCGCCCTCGCAGACCACGAGCGCCCCGACGTAGCGCGGATAGACGCGGTTCGTCACCACGACCTCCTGCGTGCCGCTGCCCGTACCGACGACGACCGTCTCGCTCTTGCACTTCATGTCCTCGCTCCCGCTGCGCTCGGCGGTCGTATCCTGCGCCAACTCGCGCTTCGTGCCGGAGTCCACGGTGAGCATCAGCCGCAGCTCGCCCACGCCGTCGATGGCGCGCAGGATGTTCTCCATCTCCTCCTGCACCGCGCCGCGGTCGAACGCCTCTGCGTCCGGACTGTCGGCTGTTGGCTCGGCCTCCGCATTTCCTCCCGGCAGCAGCATCAGCACGATGCCGAGGAGCGCCGCGAGCGCGGCGAGACGGTATTTTTTCAATCCCTCGAGCCACTTCCCCGCCCGCGCATCCTTCATCTCTCCGCCCTCCATTCCTGCTTCTCCGGCGCGATCCCCAGCTCCTGCGTGAGGAGCACGGAGAGCTCCGAGTTTTCCTCGCCGAAGAGCACCGCGCGGTCGGGAATGAACGCGCCGTCCTCCTCGCGCACTGTGACCTCTGCCGTGACCTCAGTGCCGAGGGCGTGTGCTTTGTCCTCAATATATGCGCCCGTCCGCTCCGCTATGACCGCCGCGAGCGACTGCCCGCTCACGTCGCGGTATTGCTCCTCCAATGCCGCACGGTCGGCGGAGAGACCATCGAGGTCGAGCGCCAGCTCCCACGGCTCCGCCGTCCCGAGCGGGCGCAGCATACAGAGAATGAGCACCAGTCCGCCGGAAAAGCGCGCGAGCTTCCGCACGCTTCCCTCGGGCGTGAGCTGATCGAGAAGGCTCACGAGAAAGGCGCAGCTTACCACGCCGAGGAGCCATTGCCGTAAAAATGCCATCACATCACCACCATGGAAATGGATACGAGCAGCGCCGCGAGCAGCAGTGCCGCGCAAGCTGCCGTCATGCCGAGGACGAGGGCGAAGGCGTCGCCGAGCTGCTCGAGCAGCCGCTCAAGCGGCTTGACGCCGCTGACCGCCGAGACGAAAGCCGCCGCGCGGTAGAGCAAAAACTGCACGCTCAGCCGCACGAGCGGCGCGAGGCAGGCGAGCAGCACGCCCAGCACGCCGGCCGCCCCGATGGCCGCGCGCAGCGAATGGGCCGCGCTGAGCACCATCTCGGCGGACTCTGCGAGAATGCTCCCGACCACCGGCACCGCGCCGGAGACCGCCGTCTGTGCCGCCTTGACCGCCGCGCGGTCCGCGCTTCCGGTGAGCACACCGCTGACCGACAGATAGAGCGTGAAGGCCGTCACCGCGCCGCACAGCAGCCAGGAGATGAGCTTTTTGAGTCCGTCCGCGAGCTTGTCCAGACCGCTCTCCGGCAGCGCCGCGCCCGCCGAGGCAAGAGCGATGTGGCAGTAGACCAGCGGGAGCAGCAGCTCGTGGATGAGCGTTGTGAGCGCGTCGGCGGCAAAGAGCGTGCCGACCTGCCAGGCGCTCGCCGTGAACACGCCGCCGCAGCCCGCGAGCGCCGCCGCCATCGTCGGCAGCAGGAGCTTGGTGAGGTCGGCGAGATCCTGCATGGTCGCCGTTCCCAGTCCGATGAGCGAGGAAAGGTCGCCCGCCGAGAGCGTCGTCACGCACAGCACGCCGACGATCGGCGCAAAGCGGGAGGCGTTCTCGCCGAGCGAGGACGCAAAGCCGTCCGCGGCTCCCGTGAGCAGGACGGTCAGCGCGAGCAGCACCGCCCCGCGCAGCGAGCGGTCCAGCGACGCGCGCAGCGCGTCGAAGAATCTTTGCACGAGGAGCTGTACGCCCTCCTCCGTAATGCCTTCACCCTCTGCCAGCGCCGCCGCTTCCTCCGGCAGCGCGTCGAGAAGCTCGCCCGGAAGCTGCACGGCGCAGACCGGAACGGTCAGGAGCGCGAGCGTGAGCAGGAGAAATACCGTCCTTCTCACAGCCAGCCCTCCACCAGCTCCACCACAGCGAGCAGCAGCGGAGCGGCTGCGGTCAGCGCACAGACCGCACCGGCGGTTTCGAGCACGGAGGCAAGAGCGCCCTGCGCGGCGTCGCGGCAGAAGGCGCCGCCCACGCGCACCGTCAGCGCAATGGCGAGCACCTTCCAAAGCGGCGTGAACACCGCGCCCGAAAGGCCCGTTTTGTCCGCGAGCGTGCGAAGCAGCGTGGCCAGCGGTTCGCCTGCCGCGATGAGCAGAGCCGCCGCGCAGGCGGCGGCGCACAGCGCCAGCAGCAGCGCCAGCTCTCCCTCGCTCCGCCGCAGCAGCGAGGCGACCGCCGCCGTGATGACGCACAGCGCAAATACCTTCAGCAAAAGCTCCATCGCTCAGAGCCCGAAGAGCGTTTTGACCAGCTCAAAGAGTGAGCTGATCTCCCGCACGAGCAGCATCATCGTCGTCACTAGTCCCGCAAGGCTCACGAGCATCGCCTGATCGGGCCGGTCCGAGCGCACGAGCAGCTGATTGAGCACCGCGACCACGATGCCGATGGCGGCGATCTTGAATACCAGATCAATGTCCATAGCGATCTCCTGTGTAAAGTGTTTTTCCTGTTCAGATAAGCAGTATCGTGACAAGGAGACTCAGGCTGAAGCAGAGCGTCGTCACGAGCCGGGTATCCCGCGCGCTCTGCCGCTCCCGCTCCGTGAGCGTACCGCGCAGCGCCTGCGCCGCCGCGCGCAGGGCGCGGAGCACCGCGTCCTCCTCCCCGCCGAGCGCGTCGGCAAGACCGGATAACACAGCCTGCTCCCGCTCGCCGAGCGGCGTCCGGGCGGCGGCCTCGCGCCAGCCGTCCGGAAGCGGCGTCCCATTCTCCAGCTGCGCGAGCACGTCGGCGAAGAAGGCGTCGGCGTACTTTCCCGCACCGCGCTGTCCGAGCAGCCGCGGCAGCGGCATGAGCGAGGCGCGTATCCCGCGCTCCAAGCCCTCCAATGCGGCGGAAAGCTCCCGCAGGGCGGCACGCTCCTGCCTCCGTGCGCCGAGCAGCGCATGGCATTGGAGCGCCGCGCCGCAGAGGATCAGGGCGGCTCCGAGCAGCTTCATGGCAGCAGCTCCTCCACGCGGTACCGCCGCTCCTCGCCCGTTCCCTCGATGACGACGGCGCGCCGGAACACGCCGGAGTCGCGCAGCAGCGGCCAGAGAGGCTTTTGCCGCAGCTCGTCAAGGCCGGAGGCGTGCATCGTCGCCAGCAGCGCCGCGCCGCAGTTGGCGGCGTGCGCCATCGCCGCAATGTCCTCGGCCGCCGTGATCTCATCGACCGCGATGACCTGCGGGTTCATTGCCCGCAGCACCATGCCGATGCCCTGCGCCTTGGGGCAGAGCGTGAGCACGTCCGTGTGCGTCCCCAATGCCATCTGCGCCTCTCCTCCGGCGCAGACAGCGATCTCTCCGCGCTCGTCCACCACCGCGACGCGCAGCGCCGCGCGGTTCTCGCTTCCGAGCGAGAGCGTGCGGATGAGGTCGCGCAGAAGCGTCGTCTTGCCGCCGCCCGGCGGCGAGAGCAGGAGCGTGCTCCGGAAGGCTCCCGCGTGAAACAGGCTGTCTGCCGTCGGCTCGGCCAGGCCGATCCGCTCGGTGACGATGCGCAGCGAGAGCGAGGAAATATCTCGCAGGCTTGCGACCGCGCCGTTCCGCAGCACAGCCGTTCCGCATACGCCGAGCCGGAAGCCGCCGTGCAGGCACAGAAAGCCCTGCCGCAGCGTCTCCGCGCAGGCATAGCGCGAGTAGTCCGTCACCGCGTCCACCATCTGCGCGAGATCGCGCGGCGTCACGCGGCTGTCCGCGCCGAAGTACGGCAGCGTGACCTCGCCCTCGGGCAGCAGTGCGGCGGGGGGCTGTCCGGCACGTAGACGGAACTCCTCCGTGTATCGCTTGCGATGGTCCGGCATTTGCAGCGCCGCGCGTCGGAACCGAGGCGGCAGCAGCGCCGCCGCCTCCTCGCAGCGCGCAATGGCCTTGGCTTCGTTCATGCGCTCTCCCCCTTGTCCGTCAGATACCCCACTCTATGCGAGGAGCGGACAGGTCATGCCTGCTCGCCTGAAAAAATGCGGATGAAGGAAAAAAGCGGCGGGAGCTCCCGCCGCTTCGCGCTCGTAGCTTTTATTTGCCGCCGCAGCTGCAGCAGTTCGTCGGCGTGTCCGCGCCGCCCTCCGCGATGCCGGCGGGGAAGAAATCGTCCACCGGGAAGCAGACGCTCTCGAACATCTCGCAGGGATCGTCGCAGGAGCTGCACGAAATGCTGCCGACCGGCTGGCAGCTGCCGCTCGGGATGCAGTAGTCGAATACCGGAATGAGCAGCTGCGTGCCGCGCTCGAGCCGCACGATGGAGAACTGTCCGATGGAGATGCACACGCGCCTGGTCTGCGGCTCGAAGAGAATGGGCTCGTCGAAGGCCTCGGCAATGCCCGCGGGCACACCCGTGACCGCTGTGCAGTCGCAGCAGTTCCCGCAGGAGCAGTCGACAATGCGCGCGCACAGCAGCAGTGGGTCGACAGCCGTTGTAATTGACACCAAATGTGCGTTGTTGGCTGTGTTATTTTGCAGCGTGTGCGTGGGGGCGTGGACTCCTATTTGGTGTCGATGACATCTATGGTTCTACACCAAGTAGGTATGCAAAGCAGCTCCCTCTTTACAAATTGCCGTTATTTTTTAGATTGATTTTTCACCTTCTTTTTTTTTGTCGTCCACGATGATAGAATCTATAATTCTTCTGAGGTCCATATTGGTTGCAGATTGCAGGCTGAGAAACCGCTCAATTTCCGCCATCGCTTCATTCGTGATGCTTTCGATGGTCCTTTCCTGTGTGCGTTGTCCTTCGAGGAGAATAAGCTGGTCATCAATCACATTGATAGATTCGTTGATTTCTGCTGTCTTACTTTTCAACGCTTCCATCGTGATGATATCATTGGCGTACATCTCCCATATACTTTCCAGCTTTTGCCTTCAGCTTGACCTTTTTCGCCTCAAGCGCTTGAGCGTCTGGCTTCTACTTCCCTCCACCGCATTTGCTTCCTTAAACTTTGCGTGCGATTTCTGAGCGATGGACTCTTTTGTTAGAGACAACCCTTTTCAGGTGGTGAGGCAGCCAATTAGGTCATCCTCTGACGATTGTGTTGTTGGAACATCGTTTTGCGGTATACTGGTTGAACATCGCGCCAGTAAATGTAATCGGAGTTTGATAATGCGTCACTTTTCGTGAAGCCCCGTCCGCATTCCTTGCAGCGTATCAGGGTGCTGAATAAATGCCTGTTGCTGTATCGCCCGGTGAAATGCGTATTCGGTCGCGTATTGTTTTCTCTCCTCTGCTCCAAGATTTCCTGTGCCTGCTGGAAGCGTTTCCTGACAGTTATGATGGCCCATTCCGCGTCGCGGAATGTTAAAATCTTTCGGCAGCGCTCTCGTCGTTCCTTCCAGAAAGTCCACAACGGTGTAAGGGTGATTACTATGTAATGTCCAAAATTGTTCTCTCCAGTATTCTCCGTATGTTCCTCTGTTCCACCATGCCTCTGCTTCATCTGCTTTCTCGCCAAGTGTGATGGCGATAAGGCGCAGAATTCAAGTTCCTCGTCGATGTAGAGATGATAGATTTCTCTCTGACGACCCTCCTTTCCTCTTCGTTGATTTCCATAGTGAAGTTAGCCAATCCCGGCTCCATATTCTGAAAATTCGCGGCGGTACTCCTTCGCTGTCAACGATGCAATATGCGCCCGAACTTGACTCGCTTGGGCAGGCCTGAGCTTCCTCCTGCGCCACAGCGCCGAGCAGCGCGATAGGCGAACTCCGGATCTCATCGCCAAAGCACTTTCTGGCTACAGTTGATCTGACATCGCGATCGATTCTTCCGATTTGAGCTGTCGAATCGACGTGAGTAGGTCTACAGTGGCTTTCGTACTAAATCGAGACATCCTTGACCCACAAAGAAGCGTCAAAATAGCCCAGTTTTGAGTCAGCTCAGCATTTTGTTGAACGCATCGCGCTTTTTGAGCTGTTCGTGCTCAGTCCTTCGGCCCGTGTAGACACTGACCAGATGATGCCCATTCTGCTTTGCAAAAATCAGAGAAAAACTCCATCTGATGCTCTAAGCTATCCCTAATTGCCGTTCCTCGTCGGTGCTAACTCGTGCGTATCCGCACATTCTCATGTGCCGGCCTCCTTTCGATGCCAGCCAAATTCTGCTGGTTCGATTATACCACGCACATCCCCGCTCGTTCAAGATGCTACCCGCTCGGCCGGCAAGCAGTTTCGAAAAGCACGATATCTTGAATGGCCTTCTGCAGATTAGTTCGTCAGAGTCGCACCGCATTCATTGGTAAATACCACTTGTGTTGGCTTTTTCACCTGAAACACCTCCACTGCATTTTATATCACGGCCGAGTATATGAGGTGATTCGCTCAGTCCTCGTCCTCGTCATCATCTTTCCCATTTCACCGCTTTCTGCCGTTGGGAAGCAGAAATACGGCAGTGAAGCGTTAAAGTCGGAACCCACTATTCAATTTCTTTTGAACCTCTGGGTCAAACGCAGGTTGGTATCAAACAAGTTTGAGGATATGGCTTGCTTCAACAAATTGCCCAAAAATAATGCTGATACTTGAGAATCAGGACACCTACACACAACGCCTTTATAGCAGATGAAACCACCAATGGTAGCACTTCCCTTCACCGGGAGGCGGCCTGGGTCAGGCGTTTGCCACGGATATGATTTATTAATTGTCTATTTTGAGATAAACGATGAAAGAACCCTTCTCGATAACAGATGCGCAATGCTCTTTGCAGTACCCTCGAGGTTGCATTTCTCATGGCGGGAGCGCACAACCTGCGAGGCACGAATGAGCCAGGCAGGCGAATCCAACCGGGGGGGGTGTCCTCCTTTACACTCTGAAGCATCTTCAAAGGAACTTTAAGCCAATGCTCGTCTTGCTTTCGATTTCAATGACCGGTCAGGGTCGATGCCGGGGCTTTCCCACCCTGTTCAGGACGTCGGGAACTGCACCGGGAAAATGACGCCAGCTGCGTTTCAGCGTTCGGTTGCCATTTTTCAATTCAAAGATCTCGCTTGAGGATATGAGAACTGATGCGAGTTAGCAGTTAGGGAATATCTTGCTGACTGAACTGGAAGGCGGTTAGATTTCTGCCGGTTCGATGACGATTTTAACATTTCTCGTCCCGATATGCTGCTCGGCGGCCTGAATTGACCTCTTTGTTCAGCGGAAGCATACAATGGAGAGAAAACAATCGCCTTATAATAAAGCGGCATACCAGTCATCGACGAAGGCGGGACCTGTTCCGGTCGCACGATGTCGAGGTATTCAGCAAAGGAACTTCTTCGTGTCCCGGCATTAAATGTCCGTTCTTCTCGGGTTTCTATTTCACGGACTTGAGAATCCTCTGTGGATGAGATGCCGCCTCCCGGCCCGTCCCGGTCATCAGTGAGATAGTGATTCCGACAGCTGCCGCAACTATCAGCGCAACACCGGCAATAGCTGTCAAGTTTTTTAACCTTTCTTTCTCTATGTGCATGACGGTCAAATTTCAACTTCGCCTGCAGGAACGACAACGGCTTAGCCGGGGTTCGGTTGCAGCGGGAGTGCAGCAGGCTCAGCCGGTGCGACAGGCGCAACAGGCGCGGGAGTAAACTCCACAGCTACGGGTGCAGGAGGGCTTCCTGAACAGGTGTTAAAGATGCGGCTACCTCAACTGCGGCAGCAGGCACTTCCGAAGTGGGGTAGGCGCAGTCTGTTCAGCCTCCGCTCTGCGTCCGGTACAACATTTACCTCCATGACCGGCGTGGTCTTTACGAACACCAGGTCCATCTCATACTTCTTTGTGGACGTCTCAGACCAGTCACGAGGAAAAACGTCTGTTCCGTACTTCTTGCGCAGGTAAGCGCGAGGGCCTGAAACGGAATCGACAGCATCTTTGCGACCAGTTCGGACGGACATTCGCTTGAATGCCGGCATACCGTTCTCAAAAGCAGCCTCGGAATAATGGATGACCGTAGCGGTCACTTTTCGTGTGATTTTTCCATGTGTAAGCTCGCTTTCGGTGGGCAAAATTCAAAAACCAGCGGCATCACAAGACAAACCCGCGAAAAACAGATAATTTGCGGCGCCGCTTTTTGCTGGCTTCTTCTTGCCGTCTCTCCGGACACCGCTGCGGGGCGGCTGCTTGCGGTTAGCCCCGTGAGTCCCCCGTTTCCCCTGCCCTATCTGTGGGCGGGCAGACCGTTCAGAACGCGTACTTTGTCCGAGCACTGGACGTGGGGCAACGTACCAGTTCGAACCGGCACCGCCGGTTTGGAAAACTTCCCGGAGTGCTGACCGTTGGCTTCCAACGCTGCTTGTTGCAGCTCCCCGACAATCGAGGCATCGTTTACTTGCGCGCGTCATGGGCGCTTCGCAAGCCGCCGTGGCCCACCGGCTCCGCGCCTGGTGTCGGGCAGGCGTCATTTCTAAAGCTGAGGGCTTTCTGCACACGCTCATCAGCCGAAACGACTCGGCATCGTTTCAGGGCGGGACTCGAACCCGCGTCAACCGGCTTATGAGGCCGGACTGGAACCTCTCAGGCACCCGATAGGCGGGCAGTTTGGGGAATCGAACCCACGCAGTTTTGGAGACAGCCGCATCGCCCAGCCGAGAACATTTCGCCCTGTATTTTGCGGATTCAGCTCTTTTGCGTTTGCATCCGAGCAGAAAAACAGTCGTTTCGCCAGAAATGAGGCAATACAACTGAAAAAGTTCTTATCCGCAAAAGGAAACTTTTTAAAGGTGAAGGGGGGGCATCAACCGTTGCCGCGAGGAGTCGAACCTCGCCGCTTGGAATCCGCACCCGCCCCGGCCCTCTGGTCGGGACCATCCCAGATGGCATAACCCCGCTTAGATTGTCACACACCGCGACCCGATGACTGTGCTCGAAAGTCGCAGCCCCGAATTTGCTCGGTTGTATCAGGGCCGGACGCATCTTCCGGTGCAGTTTTCAGCAAGGGATGGGCGAGTCGGACTCGAACCGACAACCTACGCATTACGAATGCGTCGCTCTATAACTGAGCTATTCCGACGCATTTTTTTGTTCGGCTCCCGATTCGCGGACGCCTTCCTACCAGCCGCCAAACACTTAGCAATGATGCCAGCCATAACACCCAGCTTTTTGCGCTTCCTCGCCCGCATACCGGGATGAATTTATCGAAGGGACTTGAACCCTTACACTGTTTTCCAGCAGCAGATTTTGAGTCTGCTGTGTCTGCCAATTCCACCGATAGCATATAGATACGCAGGCAGTAGCTATTTCCGCTCGCGCCGGTTGCCTTATCGCCACTCGGTGGCATTTCCGAGGAATCAGGCTTGAAAGATGTGGCTGGACGACAACTTTTCTGTCCTGTCGGCACGGATGGGTTTCACCCGTTAGTTTTCACCACTATATTCTGATAAGCCCATCTCTTTGGATGCGGAAGACGAGATTTCCGCAATGGCGATTCTGGACTCGAACCAACGACACCCTGATTCAACAGTCGGGTGCTCTACCAACTAGAGGAGCTAAGAGACCAAATGGAGACTGGGAGCGGACTTGAACCAGCGACCTACGCGTAAGTGCGTCGCTCCTGCCAGCTGAGCTATGCCAGCATTTTCTTTGGAATGGCGCAAGGATAGGCTGGATTCGAACCAACGAGTCAGGGAGTCAAAGTCCATACTTACCGCCGGCTGCACCTCAATATTTCGCGGGCGTTTTGGGATAGTCTGCCGGGTCGTAATCTCGACGAGTGCGCCAGCAGCGAGTTCAACCCGTGAACTCTACATCCTTTTGGATTAAGAAGCTGAATCCGCCCAGACTTCTCCGGCATAAACAGTTTTTAGAGGAGAAAGCAGACTACAATGCCGCCTGCCAGGGCGCTTCATGAATGGAGAAAGTTGAAAAAAATGGCGGGTGGCCGGATTTGAACCGGCGAGTGCGCTCTCCTACCAAAAGCGCCCGCATATATTGCTTTAAAGGGGATTGGCGGACTATAACGCCGCCTGCCGGGGCAGTATGGGTAAAAAAGAGAAAAATGGCGGGCGGTCAGTTCAGACCGACGAGAGGCGTTTGCCCTGCCAGACACCCGCATATATACTGAAGGAGAAAGGCAGACCACGACGCGGTTCCTGCCAGAGCAGATGTATTGAATGAAAAGGGAGAAGAAAAAATGGCGGGCGGTCAGTTCAGTCGACGGGCATTCTCCTGCCAGAAGCACCCGTGTTTGCCTCTTTAATTTATGTTTGTATTATACCCACACCATATCTGGTGTCCATTAAAATGATGAAAGAAAAAGGCCCCCAGGGTGTGGGGGCCTTTCAGTAAGTTCTGGCCAGCCAACTCGTCTGCCCCAGAGCGAAAGCCAGCTGTAGATTTCGTTGCCTACGGCTGCATCGAACTCAGGGCTCCGTCGAGCTCAGCGGGCGTCGATTTAGAACACTCCCCGATTCCGGGTTCGTAAACGTCGATTTCAACATGGTCGTTATCCATACGGATGGTCAACTCAAAGATTTCTTTCAAAATTTCTCCTCGCTTTTAACTCCGGTTTCTTCCATTTTAATTGGTGAGATTGGCTGGGCTGACAAAGGGTCAGGCCTTGTAATCCACAGTTTTGTTGTAGGAATTTACACCTTTTGCTTTTTATGTCAGCCCTTCTGCCCCGGAAATCTAGGCTGAGGCATTTCCTGCTTTGCGGGCGTTTCTGCATCAGGCTTAGGGATCCTCCACCATGGCGGGCTGAGCCTGCTCAGGGGCTTGACCGGCCCCGCGCAAATGCCTTTAACGATCCCAGAATACATCATCCATCTCCGTACACTCACGCTCTTCCAGGTGGGTCGCAACAAGATTATATGTGGAGCATAACTTGGCGAGCGGGTGGCGATTATGAACCTCACTGATTATAAAAGCGCTCATTCACCAAAGTCTCCCATGTGGTGGCGGATAGCCATGCCGCTCCTCCATTAATTGTTAAAGTCCAGTACGCCGAGGAATTTCTCGATGATGGCAACGGAGGACTCTCATTAATGAACATTGCGTATCGGTCACAGTGGCAGCTCATGACAGTCTCCCAGATGGGGTCTCCGAGGCTGTCGTGCTTCGTCCTTCTGGAGAGCGTTTTTCACCTTCTCCGTCATGCATCGCTGGTTTCTTCGGCTCCATCGAGATGCGACCTTGCGAAAGATGTCATGGAGGAAGCGCGACGATGCAGCAGACGCGTCATCATGGCATTGCTTTCCCTCAGTTTGAGAGTTGACAGCGTCGGCGTCCTTCATGAGAGTTGGCGTTGCCTGCATTGATGATCAGCCATACACCGAGCATTCCAGGAATGCTGTCAAATATGGGATGGTTCCGTGGTGCTTCGTGAGTATATAGTTCATCACGCCGTTTCCACAGATGTTTAAATCAGTTCAGGAGTCGCTTGATGCTGGACATTCAGGGCTGAAGAAATGTTCTTCCAAGAGTTGCCTTCTCTTCCAAAATTGGTCGACTTCCTTGTGGCTGGGACATTATTTTTAGTCAGTTCACGTACTCAACATTGCTTATCCTCTTTCAAAGTTCAAAAGATATCAGGCTGCTTTTGCGCTCTCGCAACATTCTGCACCTTTTGGAGTAGTTCACTCTTGTTAGCAGACTGAATAGATCAGCTCAAGAGGCCAGCATCGAACGAGTGCGAAGTCAGAACAGTCAATTTCTGCGTGCCGGTTGTTATGGTTCATGAGCAATTCCTGCCTCCACCAAACTACTGCGTCCGTCTACCATAGAGAGACGATGCAACTTCCCCATTGGTGCTGCCGCTGATGGCTTAGAGTGTGCCACATTGCCAAAATGAGTAATAATCACTTCACCACAAGAACACCGGGCTGATTTCGACTTCGATGCCTTATGCCTTGATTCACTCTCATGTTAGTTTCGGTTTCATATTTTCTTCTGTTGTCAGTTTCATTTTTAATTTCTCTTTTGTTATTGGAATCTGGTTCATATTTGATGTTTGATATAAAGCGATTTTCAATACTAGATGGTTAAATAACTGGAATTATTCAGATACGGCGGCTGGCAGTTACAGTTGTCGAATATCGACAAGATTGCGGAAGAGGGCAAACTCGTAGGGGTCATCTTCGACAGTCTCATGTCGGTGCTCGTTAGGCAATACGGCGG
>VOFK01001050.1_pt1 | contig 24788 bp, 38 predicted proteins | sample 5384121 | NCBI WGS metagenome assembly VOFK01 (sample SAMN12384730, study PRJNA508395) | human gut metagenome | isolation source: healthy gut J | host: Homo sapiens | reverse complement strand
ATCCGTTGTACTTCGTTCCGGTTACGTACTGAATGATTATAATTGTTAATAAGTATTATATGAGAAATAAATATACTAATGACGCGCCGCTTTGAGACCATCATCAAGCGTTTGAGGTTAAAAACCAATTTACCGTCGTGTTCAGGCCGACAAGTATCATTCCGTTTGACTCTAAAGCCATCATTTTGCGCGGAGGAAAATTTGCACCTGGCGAAGAGCAGATTCTTCCCAGCCAGAGGTCTTCAGGTTTGTAATATTTTGCTATTCCGGATAATATTTGTCTTGTCTCGCCTCCACATTCCAGTTCAAATCTGACAGGTAATTTGATTTAGGAACTTTATCGCAAACTTTAACTTTGCGGCACTCTATATCTAGTCAAAGTCATCGAAGGTTACCGGTTCAACTTTAAACATGAGTTCAATTTCAGGTTGAGTTTTCTGTTCTGCCACCGAGATTCTTCAGTAAGTTCTTTCTGGTTTTTTATCCAAATCTATTCTGGCAAATATAGGCGAGAACTTCTGAGACCTTGGTTCGGAGTTTAGTTGCTCCGAAGTTTTTAAGGCTTGCGTATGACAACTCGTCAGCACCGGTTTGTTTTGCTATTGCAGAGGCAGTATCAGGCAGGAAGGGGCCTGTAGAAGAGAGATGTGATATATCTTATCGCTTCTATAAGATTGTACAGTTTTAGAGTTTTCTTTCGCTTCGTCTGTTTTTTGCAAGTATCCATGGTGTTGTTTCATCAATGTATTTGTTAGAACGGTCAACTATTTTCCAAATTTGGTCCAAGAACTTGTCACCTGAAACTCTCAGGTATCCATAGTTTTTGACGATTTTTCACTGCATTCTAATGCAAGAAGTATTTGAAAGTGAACTGTCAAAAATCGGTACTGTTGCCGGGGGCGGGTAATACCTTCGAAATATTTATTCACCATTGATAAGAGTTCTGTTCACGAGATTGCCGAGGTGTATTGGCGTGATCAGGAGTATATCTGTTTATTAAAATTTCATAGGTTGGATTCCATCCTGAGCGTATGGCATTTCGTGGAGCAGATGTATCTTTTGCGTCAACACCAAAATGTTTTTTACTAAATCGTCAGCATAAATTACGTTGCCTATAGATTTGCTCATCTTATCTTCACCGTTTTAAAGCCAGGGGTGGCCGAATACTTAGTTTAGGAAGTTCAAAGACCTAAGGCCATTAAAATAATAGTCAGTATATTGTGTGGAACCTTAATATATCCCCACCGGATTATATGGACGTCAGAGGGCCAATACTTGCTGAACTCCGGCGAACTTTCATCGCCGCGGTAGCCTGTAGCGGTGATATAGTTGGTGCGTCAAGCCACGTATACGACATGTTTTTTCGTCAAAATGAAACCAGTATTCCCCCAGTCAAAACTGGTTCTTGGAAACGCAGAGATCCTGAAGACTTGGGTTTTAAAAAGTTATTTACCATCTCTTTTTTTGCGTGGGATTCAGGCTGAATGAAGTTTGCAGGTTTTTCTTCTATATGCTTTCATTAAAGCAGTCTCAGTACTCATTTTTGAAGAAATAAGCTTCCTCGTCTTGTTTATGAACTTCGCGTCCACCAGTCAGACACTTTCCACAAATCAACTAACTAGTATCTGTCAGAATAGATTTACATGGAGTTGCATTTCCAGCATGTATCTGCTTTTATATATATCGCCTTGGTCATAAGTTTTTTTAAATATTTTTTCTGAACAGTTTCATTTTGATGACAAAAATGCATTAGTTCTAATAAATTTATCATAGCTTGCATTCACTTTTTAATTTCTGTAAACACGGTCAACATATTCTTTTTGGGGTTATTCCTCGAGCTTCAGCCGGCTCCTTAAATTTTTTGTCCCATTTTCATCGGTTCCGGTACAGAAACAGACGTCTGCCATATATCTTTTAAAGCGCAATAGCGTCCGGGCTCGGCTTTACTTTGTGTTTCGATATGGGGGTTTTCTTGAGGTATAAGCGATATTACGGTAGTTATATAATATTTTTCTTTATCACACATTATAAATCTCTCGCCCAAGTTTTATTGATAAATATAGGATAGACGGTCTATCAATCTATCGGTCACCGGGGTATACCGAAAATGTTCGTACGCGGAAGGTGACAACTCTTCCCCTGGGAGTGCGGTTAATAAAACCAATCTGCATCAAATAAGGTTCATAAACATCCTCTATAGTATCAGTTTCTTCACCGATTGTTGCAGCTAGTGTTTCAACTCCAACAGGTCCGCCTCCGTACTGATTGATGATAACCGTCAAAAGCATTCGTTTATCTATTGCGTCAAGCCCATGGTCATCAATTTCCATCTTATTCAATGCGTGGTCAGCCAGTTCTTTGGATATAACGCCGTCTTGGCTTAGCTGGGCGAAATCGCGGACTCTTTTTTCAGCAATCTGTTGGCTATTCGCGGAGTTCCGCGTGACCGCCTTTTTCAGATGCGCCCTCATCGTCTATATCCATATTCAAAATACTTGCACTTCTTTTAATAATAGTTTTCAGTTCATTTGGTTTATACATCTCAAGACGGCTGATAACGCCGAACCTGTCTCTCTTAGCGGAGCCGCCAAAGCACCGGCTTTGGTTGTTTGCGCCAATAAGAGTGAACTTAGGAAGGTCAAGCCGTATGGAGCGTGCGGACGGACCTTTTCCTATTATTATATCGAGAGCGTAATCTTCCATAGCCGGATATAATATTTCTTCCACACTTCTGCTCATTCGGTGTATTTCGTCAACAAATAATATGTCGTCCTGTGAAAGATTGGTGAGCAGAGCCGCTAAGTCGCCCGGTTTTTCTATAGCGGGACCGGAGGTAATGCGTATGTTAACACCATTTCATTTGCGATTATGCCTGCAAGAGTGGCTTTGCCAAGCCCCGGCGGCCCGTACAGAAAGAACATGGTCAAGGGTTCTCCCCATTTTTGCAGCCTCAATAAAGACTTTAAGGTTCTCTTTTGCTTTTGTTTGCCCGATATATTCTGAAAGAATTTTAGGTCTGAGCGTGTATTCAATTTCAGTGTCGGCATTGGTTTCCCCGGTGGAAACTATGCGTTCTTCGTTACTGTCAGTTATTGCCATATGTTTCACTCGTTTTCTTTATTCATCATGTCGGTTTATGTGTTTGTTGTTATTTAGTATAACCGTTCAGTATACTAAAGTAGGTTTTTAATCCATATTTTATCATTTCTTCGGCAGACCCTGTTGCTCCTTTCAGTGCTCTGCGGGCTTCTTCAGGAGAGTACCCAAGAACCACCAAAGCCGATACGGCCTCGTTATCGTCAACCATTTCGGGAGAGAATATTTCTTCAGCCGGCATATCGGATATGTCTGCATCTTTAAATTTATCTTTAAGCTCGAGAATGAGACGCTTTGCGCCTTTTGGTCCCTAAACCTGGCGTGTTTTTAGCTAGATATTGAGCGTCATCGGTCACAACAGTAAGAGCAAATTTTGAGGGAGATATATTAGATAACAAATTAGCGGCGGTTTTAGCGCCTATTCCGCTTACTCCCAAAACCATTTCAAAAATATTTTTTTTTTTCCTCCTGTGTGGCAAATCCATATAATGATAATATATCAGATGTTGTTTTTTATATTCAAATAGGTGTATAACTTCGCTTTTTGACCCGATTTCACCCAAAGCTTCCAGCGAGGGGCGGGTGGAATATATTCTATATCCTATGCCTCCGGTTTTCTATTACTGCAAAGCTGTCAGTTTTTAATGCCAGTTTTCCTTCAATATAATGGAACATAATTATCCTGCCTAATCTTTAAAATTATTTGCATAAATTTAATTATAACAAATATTTCAGTCTTTAGCAAGCCCAAATTACACAGTTTTTATGTCTGTAAAGAAGAAAGATACTTGTTTTTGGATTGTTCTTGATAAAATGAGGGGCTAATTTTATGTTTTAAAAATTACAAAACGGGTTTTTGATTTGTTAAAATGGCAAATTTACAGATAAAACCAGCGGTTTTCGGTATTATATAGAGTGGTTTCACTTGACAAATTTGAGTAAATGCTGTAAAATAACACATGCAGTTTTTGTCTTTTTGAGTGTAAAAAGACAATGCTGCCTTAAAAGTTAAAATAATTAATTTATATAAGCATAGCAGGAGTAAACAGATTGTTTTTAAGTTAGAGGGATTGTATATTCTTGCTTTGACTACAACAAGGAGGGTTTAAATGAAAACCTTAAAGAGAACATTAGCAATGGTGTTAGCTTTGGCAATGGTTCTGACAGCTATGGGTGTGACTGTCGTTTCAGCGGCGTCATACAGTGATACGCAGGGGCATTGGGCAGAAAAGCTACATAAACACATGGTCAGACAATGGAGTTATACAGGGCGACGGAGGTTATTTCAGACCTGACGACGCTATCACGCGTGCTGAAGTAGCTCAAGTAACTCAAAACGTGATAAGTTATGTTAATAAGGCTGCCAATACATTTACTGATGTATCTGCATCAGATTGGTATGCTGACGCTATATTGAAACTGGCAGCTGCCGGAGCTCTCACGGAAATGGTGATGGAACTATGTCTCCAAACAACTATATGACGCGTGAAGAGGCAATGACAATGCTTGCCCGTGCATATGGACTCACAGTTGAGAATTCACAGGCCGGTATTACCCAGTATGCTGATTATCAGAATATTTCTGATTATGCAACAGGATATGTTGGAGCCATGACAGCTGAAAGTTATGTCGGCGGTTATGAAGACGGAACCATTCGTCCTAAGGATTATATCTCCAGAGCGGAGTTTGTTAAGATTCTTGACAATATGATAAAAGCTTTTTATATTACCGAGCCTGGTTCATACGGAAGCCAGTACGTCGGCGGTTTGGTTATGATTAAGACAGGCGGAGTTACCTTTAAGCGGTATTATCGCTAAGGGAATGGTAGTATCACCTCAGGTAAACGGGAGATGTTACTATTATGGGTTCTCAGGTTTCAGGAAATATTATAAACTTGTCTTCAACAGCTAACGTTACATCTAATTCAGGAAATGTTGTAAGCCCTAACGCTTCAAGCAACTCCTAATGTAATTATTAACGGAAACAATGGCGGAAGCAATTCAGGCGGAGGAACAAGCGCAAACACTGTTACTGTAAAATTTTATTACGGCGATAATTATGGTACAGTTAAAACAAAGAGTGTAACAAAAGGAAAGAAATTGTCTCAGAGTGCTATTCCTACTCCTAAAGAGAGTAACTGGGGATGGTCTTTGGTATACTTCAAAAGCTGCAGCTGAAAAGTGCAGCGGTACAACATTTGACCCATCGGTTTCAGCTGTTAACAAAAAAAATTATAATTTGTATGCAGGTCATATAAGCAGTTCTGATTTGACAGACGTTGAAATTGCGGTAGGTAATAAAACTGATTACGTTAACGTATATGTAGGCGATACATTAACGGCAGCAAATCTTGCTCCGGCAGCTGCTAAAAAATTATGTTTCTTATCAGTGGTACAGAGCTTCAGAAAGCCATGGAACAGGTGAAAAAAATTTCCGGCGCGACAAAGAGCTCATATACAGCCACTGAAGCTGATAAGGGCAAGTACTTGAAGGTAGTAGTTACAGGTGACGGAAATAAATATAATGGAACCATTTATGATGTTTCTTCATTAGTTTTGGCAAAGGATGCTCCTTCGGTATATCCTGAAAGAGTTACAGTATCTTATGGAAACGACGCGTCAACCACCCTTACCCTCAGCGAAGGTATGAAATGTAATCGGAGTTGCAGATGAGAGCGGAAAGATGCTGAACGCTGAACAGTACACATATAATCAAGAAACTGGAAAAGCTGACAATTTCGAAAGATTATTTTGCCGGATTAACAGATGGATTAAGTGCGTTCACAATTATTGTATCTGAAGACGCTGTATACAACCCAATGTTTATGGTTTCTATTACCGGAGGTCCTACAGCAGGTCCAGTGCCGACAGAGGAACCGGAACCGACTGCTACTGTTAATCCTTCAGAACCTACAGAGGGACCGACAGAAGAGCCGGTAGCAAACAGCAAGTCCTGAACCAACAGAAGGTCCGACGGAAGAGCCTGTAGTAACAGCAAGTCCTGAACCAACAGTAGGCCCGACGGAAGAGCCTGTAGTAACAGAAAGTCCTGAACCAACAGAAGGTCCGACAGAAGAACCTGTGGTAACAGAAAGTCCTGAACCAACAGAAGGTCCGACAGAAGAACCTGTGGTAACGGCAAGCCCTGAACCAACAGAAGGCCCGACGGAAGAGCCAGTGGTAACATCAAGCCCAGAACCAACAGAAGGCCCGACAGATGAACCTGTAGCAACAGCTACAGCAAGTCCCTATTCCTTCGGAAGGTCCTACCTCTGGTCCTGTAACTCAGTGAGGTTTGAACTTTAATGACATTGCCGGCGGAACATCTTATAATACCGGTGATACAATAAGTAATGCAAACGGCAAAAAAATATCATAGTAAACGTTGCAGAAGCTGATACCATTATGCCAACTGTAAAAGTAAGAGCTGACGGGGATAATTACCTTGAGTTTAATGATACAACTACAGCAGGAACAGCAAAGCAGGATGGTTGGTCTTATGCTGCAGAATCACCTATGGATGGAGATAGATTTACAGCTGAATTAGATTTCAAAAAAGGCGATACTTTTAAAAAGATACTATATTAATGAGATTTTTTGATACTAACAACGCTGATGCAAACAACACATATTCCAGCGACGGACGTGTGTTTGAACTTAAAAACAGCCGATAAAGGAGCTCTTGCCATTGTTGACTATTTTTCAGTTGGTTCTGACAACAAGGCTGTAAGTGTACCAATAAGCGGATTTACTTATAGTCCGGATAAGTGGTATGGAGTAAAAGTAGAGTATACAAAAGCTGACAATATAGTTTCTATCTATACAAAGAATGATGGTGAGGCAGATTATACGCTAAGAAGTTCAATTGAGCTTGGATATACAGGCGGAACTAAAAAGTGGATACAGTGCCTCAGCTTGCAATAAATAAAGTTGGCGCATATACTCCCGGCGGAGGAAGCGCAGTTTTGGGCGTTGATAATATCGCATTCAAAAACAAAAACATATATTCCTCAGATATTAATGTAACAGGCAAAGCCTAACTATATTCTCAAATGATTTGAAAACAGTCTTGAACCATATGACAATTCCATAAATGCTGTTTTGGCTTTCACAAAGTCCGGTGAGTCTGAACCGTACGCTACAGCTGTTCCGACGCAGATGGTAACTATAACGCTTCACTGTTTACAGGAGAAACCTATGATATCTGTTATTAGCGGCGGAGATGGATATACTTTTTCTCCGAAGTCAACATCGTATAGTCTTCCGGTTGTAGTTGATGAGCCAAGCAAAAAATGTTTTGTTTATGAAAACAGAGAAGCGGTGCCATATGCTGATACTGTATATGTTGGATCTGACAAAGAGTATAAGGATATAAATCAGGCAATGGCTTCAATCCGTACTATGACAGGCAGAGTTAATGAGGATTTAACTTCAAATCCTGTAACTATAGTTCTTGACCCTGGAACATATTATGGTCAGGGTAATAGTTGATGTTCCTAATATCACAATTAAGAGTGCTGATGAATCGAATCCGGCAGTCGTATCAAATTATTATGGTATAGGATATGTTTATTACTCAATGGGCAGCAATAATTATTATGATGCTGATTGTGCAGCTGCAAAAAGGGATACGAAGAATACTGGCAACAAGATGGGGCGCTACTATTCGTATTACAGCGGATAACTTTCCTGGCTGAGAATATTGATTTTGAAAATACATTTAATCAATATGTAACGGATGCTGAAATAGCTGACGGCGTTGAACCGGGCGGACCGGATAAAAAGAATTTTACAAGAAAGAAAGGCACAAAAGTTACTATAAAAGACTCTACTGAAAGAGCTGCTGCTGTAGCAATTGATGCAGATAACGTGGAGTTCTACCGCTGCAAGATGGTGTCAAGTCAGGATACTTTGTATACCGGCGGCACAGCTTATTTAAAGGAATGTGATATTTTGATTTTGGTAATACAGATTACATTTTTGGCGGTAACAGCGTAGTGTTTGAAAAATTGTAATTTAACATGGTATGGTTACCGGATAAGGCAAATGGCGGTTATATTTCAGCTTGTAAAACAAGTTCTGAAACTGACCCAGGATACTTCTTCACAGGCTGTACAGTTAAGAACAGTAATATAAGCGGTATGAAATTTGCTCCCGGCGGTTTCGGAAGAAACTGGGGCGGTGCAAGATGCGCAGTTTTCTTTAATGACGTTACTTTAGACGGAGTCTCAAAACCGAACGGCTGGACAAAAAAATGGGCGGAGAGCTGAGTACATCGAAACTTTATGTTAACTATGTACATAATATTAACAGCACTACAGATTTGACTGCTGATAGGGATAATCCAAATGATAAAGCAACAGAAATTCCAAGTCCTGAAGATTATTTTTATGGATGGACTCCTGTTCATTATGTTGCAGCAAAACTAAACGTTTAATAAGATTTGAATTTTTTTATATTATATAAAAGTAACAAAAAAACGGTTGGAGCAATCCAATCGTTTTTTTATTTGATGAACTATAATTAAATACATAAAATTTTTATTAAAAATAAAATAATAGACAGAATAATTGCGTTAATTATTTAACATCGTAGACAAAAACTACAGATATTTTATAATGAATTCAAATTTTTTTTGCATGGTTTAACCTCGATGGCAAAAATACCGTTATTTTAAACAAAATATTACAATTATATAATTGACAACGAGTGCAAATTATAGTAAAATGTTTAATATATATGAAAGTGACTAAAGTTTTTTACAGATTTATTACCACATTTATTGAAAAATAATAATAAAATATAATAAGGAGGGGTTTTAGATATGAAATCCTTTAGAAGAACACTGGCTTTGGTATTAGCTGTTGCAATGGTTTTGACCACTTTCGGTATGACTGTTGTTTCAGCGGCACAGTACAATATACAGAGGGACATTGGGCTGCAAGCTATATTGATACCTGGTCAGGGGTATGGAGTTATTCAGGGCGACGGCGGCTATTTCAGACCGGACGACGCAATAACCCGCGCAGAGGTAGCGCAGGTGACTCAAAATGTAATAGGCTATATAGACAAGGCTAACAACAAATTTACAGATGTGTCAGTTTCAGATTGGTTTGCTGATGCAGTGCTGAGACTTGTTGCGGCCGGTACTCTCACCGGTAACGGAGACGGCACAATGACTCCGAATAATTATATGACTCGTGAAGAAGCAATGACAATGCTTGCCCGTGCATATGGTTTGACGGTTGAAAATTCTCAGGCCGGTATTACACAATACGCGGACTACCAAAAATATCTCTGATTATGCAACAGGATATGTCGGTGCAATGACAGCCGCAGGATATATCGGCGGTTATGAGGATGGAACCATACGTCCTAAAGATTATATATCAAGAGCAGAATTTGTTAAGATTATTGGATAATATGATTAAGCTTTACATTACGGAGCCAGGTTCATATACGGCCCTCAGTATGCCGGCGGAATAGTTATGATAAAGACGGGGCGGCGTAACTTTGAATGGAATAGTCGCTCAGAGTATAGTTATTTCTCCTCAGGTGAGCGGAGATGTTACTATTACAGGTTCACAGGTTTCCGGCAGTGTTGTAAATATGTCCAGAAACGCTAATGTGTCTTCAAATATAAGTAATGTTGTAACGCCAAACGCTACAGCAAAACCTGATAATACATATTTCAGACCCAATGGCGGAAGCTCAGGCGGCAAAGCCTGTCGTCATCTGATGTTAAGCTTACGTTTTATGTGGATTCAAAACTTTATGCAACAAAGACTATAACAAAGAATACTTATTTGCAGAAATCAAACAGACCTGAGGAGCCGTCAAAACAGGGGTTTGACTTTTGTTGGATGGTATTTGTCGCAGAATCTTGCAAATGACGCAGAAAATAATGAAGCTTATGATTTTGACAGCAAGAGAATAACAAAATCTATGAAGTTTTATGCCGGATTTGTCAGCAACGGAAGTCCAACTGCTAATCCCTGAACCAACAGCAACTCCAAGTTATGAACTTGAGTCTGTTGAGATAGACGATCAACCTAACGTATATGTTGGCGATACATTGACAGCAAATGTGCTTCCGGAAGCAGCCAAAGAATATGTAGTTTATCAGTGGTATAGGGATATAAGCACCGAAGCTTTTGAACCTATAGAGGGTGCAGATTCTGAAACTTATAGTGTTCCTCAGGAAGCGGATCAAGGACATATTTTGATGGTAGTAGCTACTGCTGCAGCGCCGTACACCGGTGAAAAGTTTGCAGAATTAGCATATCCGGTTAAAATTAACGGTACAGCTTCAATAGAACCGCAAATTGTAACCATTGATTCAAACGATACAGAAGCATCAACTGTTATAAAAATTTGCTGAAAAAGACAGTTTTGATGGTGTGAGTTTGTCCGATAAGCCATTGAGCAGCAATGATTATGTCTATAATTCTGATACAAATACATTGACAATAAATAAGGATTATTTGTCAGATTACAAAATGGTGTTTATGATTTTGTTATTAACACAACAAACACGGATAGTGATAATCCTGTATTTAGGGTAAGTTATTGAGAATAGTGTTGTGCCAACAGCTGTTCCGGAACCGACATCAACGGTAAAGCCGGATGAACCGACAGCAGAGCCAACAGCAACGGCAAAACCGGAAGAACCAACGCCAATTCCAACAGCAACGGCAAAAACCGGAAGAACCAACACCAATTCCAACAGCAACAGCAAAACCGGAAGAGCCGACACCAACACCGACAGCAACAGAAAAGCCGGAAGAGCCAACACCGACACCGACAGCAACAATTGGACCGGATGAGCCTACTGCTTCACCGACAATGGCTCCGACTCCTAATCCTGTTTATATGTCAACAGTTAGCGTAACTGGCGGAACGGCAGTTTTGAAACAGCCAAACGGAGAGCCGTATCCATTAGCTAAAGGTGTTAATTATAAAATTGATGGGACAAAAACATATCAGCCGGGCGAAGAAGTTTCAGTGGGTGAAAAGCTTAAGGTTACCTTTGGAACAGCTGATGATATAAAAGATAATGTGTTTAACACGGCTGTTGTTGAGCCTGTAATGATTGAGGCGTAATTTATGACGCGACATCTACAGGAACTCAGAATGCTAAGAATTATTCAAGTGCAGATAAAGGATCAAACGGAACCCCGGACAGTCCTCCAAACGGCGGCGGTGCATTCTATATCTTTAAGCCTGCTGCGGACGGACGTTGTTGAAGTAGCTATAGGCTGGGGACAGACTAAGCCTCTCAGTGTAGTAAGAATTACGGAAAATGGTGTATCAGGTGAATACTTGACTGACGCTGTGAACGGAAAAAGAATATAACCATTTAAATCCTCAAGGAGAGGGTACTCTTCAGACAACAGTAACATTTGATGTGACGAGCGGTGCTACATATTATTTGTTCCTTGATGGTTCAAAGCCGAATATTTATGGCTTCAGCTTTACTGAATTGCCGATAGACACAACAAAAATATTTAGTACAGCAGGGCGCAGAAGTTGTTGTTGACGCAGTATCGGATGATGCGGCAAAAAATATCCAAATGTAAAAGTAGTGGCTGAGGATAAAACAGATATTGCAACGGCAGGCGGAAAGTTCATTATGCCTGGACAGAATGTTGATGTAAATGTTACGTTCGGTGATACCCTGACCCAACAGAGCCTCCGGCAAGTCCTACGCCTACAGCTGATCATGATCAGCCTACACCGACAGTGGCTCCCCTGAGACACCAACTCCAGGACCGCCGACCATTCCTCCGGCTACATTTGAGCCAACCCAAACTCCCGGTCCTTCAGCGAATCCGGAAAATGTTTTAACTGTTGACGGTTCAAAGGATACAGATGAAGCTCAAAAACTTTTAAGACTGTTTCCGAAGCTTTGGTATATGCCGGAAAGCTAAACAATCATGCCAGCGAGGCGGACAGAATCGAAATCAATATTGTTCCGGGAACTTATCGTGAACAGCTTGATATAACTGTTCCTTATCTTACGATGCAGAAGATGGATGGCACAGAAGGCGATGTTCTGCTGACATGGTATTACGGTATCGGATACATGTACTACAGCGCAGATACAGACGGATATTACAGCAAGGAAGCTTATGAGAGAAATAAGGCGCTTGGCAGAGACGCTCTTAATCAGGCAGTAGCAAGATGGGGATGTTCAACGCATTTGAATGCGGGCAACTTCATTGGTAAAGATTTGATTTTTGAAAATTCATTTAACAGATATGTGACAGAAGAAGAAATTGATGACGGTGTTAAACCGGCACCGGTTGGAAGGGAGTTTACAGCGACACCGGCGGTAAGCCTGAAAAGAACTTTAGAAAGCGATGTATATAGCAGATCGTTTACTGAAAGAGCCGCTGCTATAGCGATAGAAGATAACGATAAGGTTGAATTTTATAACTGTTCATTCAAGAGCAGTCAGGATACATTGTATTCAGGTTCTAAAGGAAGCCGTGTATATTTCAAGAACTGTACAATAGAGGGACAGACCGACTATATATTCGGCGGAAATACACTTGTGTTTGACAACTGTAACTTTAATTGGGCAGGATATTCAAAGAAGCGGCGAGACAGCCGGCGGACATGTGACTGCCTGCAAGAATGCTTCTACTAAGTATGGATATTTGATGTGGGGCGGAAAAAGTATCAGGGTGCTTCTACAGCAAATGCTAATTTTGCTCAGGGTGATTTCGGGAAGACCGTGGGGCGGTAAAGATTCACCAACAGCCGCAATAGGTGTTAAAATTGATAATATAACTGTTGGCGGAGCATCTAAGCCTGCTGTTATGGATTCAGGATGGGGCAACTGGTCGACAGTTGCTAAAGAATCCGGATACTATGAATATGGTACGGTTGACGCTTCCGGCAATCCAATAAATCTTGATAAGAGAAATTGTCTCGTTCCGAACGAATGGGAAGTTCTCGCTATCAACCCTTATGATTATTTAATTAGAGAGGGCGATGACTGGGATCAATGGCTGCAAAGACAATGTGGGGACCGGTAAAAGAGAAGATAAAGACATTAGAACTTCCTGAGAGCGACACAATCAAGAAATTGGATTCAGATTCATATGAGGTATCAGGTGACTTTACACTTCCTTCATTTATTGAAGGATTTGATGGTTATGATGTTCACTTTGAGTCTGAGAACGAGTATTTGAATATCAGTGAAAACGGCGAAGTTTCAGTTATAAGACCGGTTAGTGATACAATACCGGCTGAGATTACTGTTATATCAGACGTTCTGATAATAAGCTTATCGGAACTTCCAAGACTATAAACATAACTATTACTAGAGACCCGTCAATTGACCCGTCAGTGTTTAATGCGGCTATGCAGGCTGCAAAGGACGCTATTGATTCTAATTATCAGGAAAAAGCTGAAAACGGTGACGCTGTACTTGACAGAACTGTTGTTATTCCTGAAATAGATTCAACAGGTGACGTAGCCGTTAAAGTTTGGGCTGAATATTCAGGATTTATTAATGATGACGGAACAATAATCAGAAACCCATACGGAGAAAGTAATGGAATAGGAAATGTAACTTATACTATCAATGCGTAAAAAGGGGTCGACATTGCTCAAAAACGGTATCATATGATGTATCAATTCCCACGGATAAAGCTGATATATTGTATGCTGATTTTGAGAACAAGAACGACGAAAATCGGCGGAAACTTGACAGCTATCGGAGGGAGGAAATAACTCCGGATATGCAGTTACAAAATCCGTCTGAGACAGCGTTTAATATTATGCCTTTAGCCGGTGGTATAGTTAAGGTTTCATACGATGTCTACGGAAACACATCCGGCATTGTAACGCTTTAAAGACCAGGCGGGGAGCGGATTATTTAGCAATTGTTCCTGAGGGTCTTGAAAGCGGAAAAGTGGAATACAGTTGAAGCTGTTATTAATACAACTGATAATACTGTTAGTGTAACAGTAAACAACAGCGGAACCCCAACTGAAACTACCGCTAAGACAGAAATAACTGAGAGTAACAGAATCGCATCGATTTTATTTGCTGAAGGCACATATGACAATATTGCTGTAGCGGCAAATACTGATAAGTCAAAGGCTTATTCAACATTCTGGAAAGCTGACCCGTCAGAGGTGTAGGAACACCTCAGGGCACATACCTCATGAGAGGTCTTACTATCCTCTATTCACCGGATAAGCAAGGCAACGGCGGAACAGTTGACGGCATAAACTTCCCAATGGGTCTGTCAAGCGGCTCAAATAACGGCTCTTGGTCAAACGGAGTTGTTCCTGACGGAAAGAAACGGACTGAAGTTTGTTGCTCCCGGAGACGGAACATGGACAGTATATGCTTTACCAGGAAGCGGAAAGACTTTCTATATGGGAAATGCCGAGTCAAGCGTTAGTCTTCCGGGAACCAATGTTGCTGTAAAAACAAGATATAGCCGTTGAAAAGGGTAAAACATATTATGCAACAGTTGCCGGCTCAAAAGGAAACTTCCTCGGTTCTAAGTTTACAGCAGCGGTTGAAGGTGAAGACGCTGTAGAAGTATATTTGACAGCTACTTGGGATTTCCAGAAAAACAATGGTTTTACGCAGGTTGTAAACGCTGGAGAATCATATGATTATACAGTGAAAGATTCAGAGAATGCAGGCAAGACCATGACAATAAAAAGCTGACACCGGAAAATTCGGCGGCTCAGACCATGGCGATTGGATAGCAGTAAACCCAGAGGTTACTCTTACTGTTCCGGTTGTTAACGGAAGCGTTATAACTATGGGCGACACATATTATGGAACTGAGCAGTACACGATAAACGGTGAAACATTTACAGGCGGTAATAAGTCGTATACTTATTATGGTTTAGAGAAAACAATTGATATTGTTTTGAAAGTTGGAGGATTTTATCGTTCTGTTTCAATTGTTTCACCTAAGTATCCGTCAACAGAAATACCAACGGCTAAGCCATCGATGGAAATAAATGGTATGATTACAGGATTGACAGCTGCTGACAGTTCTGCCGAAGGAATTAAACTCATTGGAAAAATGGGCGGCGAGCTGGTTGCTTTAGATATTAAAGACGGAAAGTTTACTACAACTCTTCAAGCGGGCAAGAGTATTGATGTTACCGGTATTTTAGGCGGAAGCAGCGCATATACAATTCCTGCTGACACGAAAAATAACATCTGATAATGCTGCGCCAACTATAAACGCGGTTGCAGTTGTTGCTGAACCGGCAGCGGAAGCAGAACATACAACTTTGGGGACGGCAGCATAGTTCCGCAGTCAACTGCATTTGATTTGATACCTTAGTAGCTCCTGACGGACTGCTTACTTTCAGAAGCGTTAAGTTCCATGATACTCAGCATGGCGTTCAGCAGAGCGCAGGCGCAATGACAGTAGAGATTCCTGTTGCTGAAGGCAGCTCTGCAATCGTATTTAAAGGCTGTGCTTATGCTTCAGCAACAATTACAGCTTCTACTGAGGGAGTGGCTCCTGCTTCGGCTTCATTAAAGACCGCTAACGATGGGGATTCAATTGAGTTTAACTATAGCGGTGAGGCTAAAACATTAGTATTTACTATTGACAGCGGTTCAATATATGTTCATGGCTTATCTGTTACAACAAAAGACGCTTCAGAACCTACCGCAACACCTAACTTAAATAAGACGGTTACATTTAGTTTAGGAGAGACGGTTGCAGAGGGTGATGTTCCGGCGGCTGTTGAAATGGCGGCAGGTGCAGAGGTTGAAATTCCTGTAAACAGAACTGTTTATCTTGAAGGCAAGACATTAACAGGTTGGACTGACGGAACAACAACTGTTGATGTTGGTTCAAAGTATACGGTTCAGGATGATGTGACATTAACACCTGTATTTGCTGATAATACAGCGTCTCTGTCAGGAACGGTTGTGTATGATTTCCAGAGACAGAACGGAACACCTACAGTTCAGTGGCAGGGTGTTAGTAATTTCTTAGTATATCAAGCAGTAAGAGGATCCGACAAAATAGATGTGAAATTCGTAGTTGATACTACAAGCGGAAAAAGTTTGCTAATGGAAATTGGACAGATTGGGCACAGGTTAATACAGGAACTAAATTTTACGGTTCCTGTAGTTGAGAATAGTGTTGTAACCGTTAATAGTATTTACTCAGAAGAGGGAACATACACGATTAATGGAGTAACAAAAGACAGGTTCAAACCAGAGTGAAACAATGCTGGCGGCAGGAACGTGTGATATAGTTGCAGGAAGTCCAAGCGGAAGCTACTGGAAATCTGTTACTGTAACATATCCTGAATCTACAAATCCTACAGCAACACCTGGAGCAACAGATGACCCTGACGCAACGGTATCCCCTGAGCCAAGTATAACTCCTGAGCCAGAGCGCAACTCCGGCTTCAAATAAGACTGTTACCTTTAGTTTGGGAGATACAGGAGCGGAAGGAGATGCACCGGACGCCATTGAAGAAGCGGTTGGTACAGAGGTTGAAATTCCTGTTAACAGAACAGTTTATCTTGAGGGCAAAACATTGACAGGCTGGACTGACGGAACAGATACTTTTGATATTGGTTCAAAGTATACGGTACAGGACGATGTGACATTAACACCTGTATTTGCTGAAAACACAGAAGCTCTGTCAGGAACGGTTGTATACGATTTCAGAGACAAAATGGAGCACCTACAGTTCAGTGGCAGGGTGTTAATAAGTTTTTTTGGTATATCAAGCTGTAAATGGTTCAGCTAAAATGATGTGAAGTTCGCTGTTGATACAACAAACGGAAAGTTTGCTAATGCAAGCTGGACAGATTGGGCACGGTTAATACAGGAACTAAGTTTACGGTTCCTGTAGCTGAGAATAGTGTTGTAACAGTTAACAATATTTACTCAGAAGAGGGAACATACACTATTAATGGAGTAACAAAGACCGGTTCAAACCAAAGTGAAACAGTGACGGCGGCAGGAACATGCGATATAGTTGCAGGCAATCAAGCGGGAATTATTGGAGATCAATTACAGTAACATATCCTGAATCTTTAAGCCCAACAGAAGCTCCAACAGAAGCTCCGACCAATCCACCGGTTGAACCAATAAATTTCACACTTGATTTAACTGATATACCTGTAGGTAATATAGCTAACGGAGAGACAGTTGCCGGTTTAAAGGCCGGGCTAGGAACTGCAGCAGAAGGCGATATATCTGTAGCTGAGGTTAATGGTGAAAAAAGTTATTGAAGTGAAAGACGCAGCAGCAGGACAGAATAGTGTAACTTGGGAGGCTCCGAGCAATATTACTACAGGAGTTATCACAATAACAACTGAATTTACTGCTATAAATGAGAGCTCTGCGGCTGATATTAATTTCAATAGGGTAAATGGAAAGAATTTTGCTTATTTCAAACCAAATTTGGAAGCACAAAATCAAAATTTTATTTAAATGCCGGAAACAAAGATGATAAACTAAAACTGACAAAAAGATAAAAAATATAAGTTAGTATCTGTATTTGATTATAATACAAATAATGTAACGATAACACTTTCCGAAGGGGATAATGTTTGGCGAGTCATGACAGTGACACGGTCTCTGCGTTTACTGACCTTGCTGCACATAGGGAGCGATTTCAAATATCATGATTTGTCAAACCGGAAAACGGTTATACTGCCGGTACTGTTTCCAGCTGACTTATATATAAATTCATTTTACTGTTAGTCAGGAATTGTAGTTTTTGTCGTTTGTTTTAAAATAAAAAATATTTATAATAGAATAATTTATATGATATTAGCTATTATACTAAGTAAACCGTCAGAACTTTTATAGTTCTGACGGTTTTTTTATTTGTGTTGCTTAATAACAGAAACGGAAGAAGGTTAAGGTGTAGGCGGACTGTCCAAATCTCTATGGATCACATCCGTTTTACAAGCGGAGTCACGCCTTCAATTTTAACATACAACATTTGTAATAAATAATTAAATAATTATTTTCTTATGTACGGCATTTAAAGTGAATATCGGTAGGGGGTGCTTGTGCACACCTCGTTAGGTGACTGCCATATCACGCGGAGCGTGAACATACATAAAAAAGTTTTTTAGAATCCAATTTAATTAAAAAACTTTACCACGGCTGCGCGTCTTACGCGGCAGATTTCATCTTGTATTGCGTATTCAAATTATTATTTGCGCATTCATATTATTTTACATTGCAGGCTAATCTAAACAAGTCACTTTTTGTATTACCCCATCCTTCAGGTGGGGGCATAGACATTGTAGGCAATGACAAAACAAGATAACATGTATAACACACTTTTTTTAAGAAGAGTGTGGCCACACCTACCGATGCTTACAAAACTACATTTATATACTTTTTATTATCCCATAACTTGATTTATTACTTAAAATTGTAAGAATATAATGTTAAATATTTACAATGATTATAAAAAGTATATATGATTTTTGCGCATTATTGACAAGATGAATTCACTGTGTTATATTGTATTAAGAGAAACAGATTATGCTTTTATTATTTAGATATTTCGAGTTTTAAAGGAGAAATATAATGAAAAAAAACGAATTTCTCAGGTGTATAAAGTTTGTATATTTCTTATTGTTGTATTAATGTGTCTGCACCGTGGCATATGCTGTCTCAACATATATTGATGAGGGAAATACAAGCTATAGTTATCGTCTTGTTCCAACGGGAGTTGGCAACCAAAACGATTATTCGAGCGGCTCTGGCGGTTATGGAGGAGGATACAGCGGCTCCTCGGATTACGGCGGATACAGTGGAGGTTACGGCGGTTACATGCGTTATGGAGGTTATGGCGGCAATTTTGGCAACTATTTCGTTTATATCAATTGGAATTGTAATATTATTAATTATATGTATTATATCGATTATAAAAAATAATAGCTATGATGCTAATACCGGCAATATTGCCGCCCCGTCGGCGCCTAGAGGCGGGTATGTTAAACCATCTGTAAACCCATCGGTTGAGATTCAGCGGACGGATACTAATTTTTCTGAGGAGGCATTTCTTGCATGGGCCCGCGAAGTATTTATAACTTTGAATGTCGCTTGGACTAAACAGGATTGGAAAATGATAAGACCATTTGAGTCTGAGCAGCTCTTTAGAGAGCATTCTCAGCAATTGGATGAATATATCCGCAACGGCACTGTTAATTATTTGGAACGTGTTGCTGTAAAAAGACAGCTTTATCAATAAAGTTTATCGTGATCAAAGTTATGAATATGTAGAGGTAAAAAATGCTTTACAAATATGATAGACTATGTTAAAGAAACGGCAACCGGAAAAATTATTGCCGGCAATACAACACATTTATGGGAAATGATTCATACTTTGACTTTTTATGCGGACAATTGGAACAAAAACATCTGAGCACCCTGAATCTTTGAGTGTTACCAATTGCCCCTAATTGCGGAGCGCCTACAGAAATAACCTCCGCTGGGGAATGTCCTTATTGCAAAGTCAATTGTCACATCAGGAACTTTTAATTGGGTACTTTGTAAATTTATTGGTGAAAATCTATAAAAAGGAGATATAGTAATGGGACTTATTAAAGCTTTTTTCAGGAGCTTTTCGTTCAGAGCTTGCTGATCAATGGAAAAAGAATATTTTGTTTGTGACAGTATGGCTCCAGGAGACGCTGCTGCAGTTAGGGGACGAAAACGAATTAACACAACCAACTATCAATCCAGCAATACTAAAGGCAGTGAACATATAATAACTCAAGACAGCCTGCTGGTAGTAAATGAAGGTCAGGCAATGATTGTGACAGAGCAAGGGAAAATAATTGATTTTACCTGTGAAGCTGGAGCTTATACTTTTGATAGTAAATCAGAGCCATCAATGCTGAATGGTAATTTTTCTGAAGGTCTAAGAGAATCGTTTCGAAAAGTTGGCAAGAGGTTTACTTTTGGCGGCGATACAGGAAACGACCAGCGCGTCTACTATATTAACACAAAAGAGATATTAGGAAATAAATACGGAACTGCACAGCCAATGGCCTATGATGACCCATATTATAAAACGGTGTTATATATTCGCTATTATGGTATGTTTACATTTAAAATTACTGACCCGTTAGTGTTTTATAACAGCATTGCCGGAAACGTCAGTGACACTTATAACAGCGAACAACTTTTTAGAACAATGCAGAAGTGAATTTCTGACAGCGTTGGATACGTCAGTTAATAAGCTGTCCGGTCAAGGTGTGAAGTTCAGTGAGATTCCTCGCACCAAAATGGAATTATCTGATTTTATGAGTAATATATTAGATTCCCCATGGAAACAGGGCGCGGCATGGAGATTATCTCGGTGGGGATTGAAAAAATCACTCCGGATGACAAATCACGCGCTAGAATTGAGGAGTTTGACACTGCCGTGATGCTTGGAAACACTCAAGGTGCTATTCAGGGGCGTATGACTGCGGCACAGTCAGCTATGTTCAAAATATGGAAAACAGTCCGGCGGCGTTAATGGCGGTGATATAACCGGCGCTGTGGTTGGAATGATGGGTATGAATATGATGAATACAATGATGCCCTAACAGACAAACCGCTGATTCTGATAATAAACAGCCTGAAATACCTGTAGTTGATTCTAAAATGTCTGATGTATGGCTGGGTGTAAATGCGGAACCAAAAACCATGGAAAATTTTGTATAGAATGCGGAGCAAAGAGACCGTTTTATAAATGCGGCAATTGTGGATGGGAATCCTCAGAACTAAGCAGTTTGCCGAAATTCTGTCCGGAATGTGGTTTTCCGTTTGGTGAAAAAACTTCTGTGAAGAGTGATTAATTGTTCAAGTTATTTGAGGCAGCGCAGCCTCTTTTTATGTCTAATTTTAGTTAGCCGTGCATAGAATAATAATATATAAATTTTAAAATTGTTAGATTACAAGTTTTTATTATATTATCAGTTATGTTATTTTGCACGTCGTTAAGTTCGGAACGGAATAACTAGTTTAATATCGTTGAAATTTAATTTATCTCAGCTTAAAATGTTACAAAATTATTGCTGATAAAATTTGAAATAATTAATAGTTTTCGTTTTTATGCTAGTTATGCAATTTTAAAATATTATATTTTAAAGTTTGCTTATAAAACAAAAATAAGTGTATTATTCTGATTTGCGGCAAAATATAAAAATCAAATGAGAAATAGTTTGGAGAGTGAGTGAGAACAATGGAAAGTGAAGCGTTTGAAGAACCTATAATGAAAGATCAAAAATAAGTTGTTTAATATTATAAAAAAAGAAAGTTAATATTTATAATTCAACTGATTGTATAAAATGTTTGTTTGAGGGTTTTCTAAAATGTCATTATGAGACAAAAATTTCACGGCAGACCGGTGACTGTAGGGAATATTCAATGACGATAGATAATAATAAATATCTTCCATATGGAATAAAAACGCTGATGCTGGACAAGGACTTGGAGATAGTCGATGAATTTGCAGCCAGAAAGAGATTTTGCCACTGTGAGCGAATGTATTGTACAAATGGAAATGATGGCAAAAAGATAGAGTTTTGCCTAATGATTTAAAATATATTATATAGTTTGCTTATTTAATATTGTTATAGTATAGGTTATGTATTCTAAAGTAATATTGACAACAACAGCTTATTGTTTTATAATTATATCTACAATAATGAGCCGCCGGCGGGCGGCAATAATCAATATTGAATTTTGGAGTGCGAAAATATGAAACTTAATGATGCTAATACTGTTGCCGCAAGTAATGGTGTTCATAAAGATATAAATAAGAAAAATAATCCGGCATTTAAATGGGCGTTTATTATAATTGGCGCCGTTGTTGTGGTTATGTTAGCTTATGTTTTTCATTAAAACTTTTTGTTATATCAGTTGTTACGGTTTCAGGAACCAGTATGGAACCGGCAATTCGGGAAGGGGAAAGCTGGCTGATTAATAAAACAAATCAAAACTATCAGAAAAAATGATATAATAACATTTTATTCTAATGAAGACAGAAAAAATGCTGTTGTCTCAAGAATTATCGCTGTTGAAGGAGATACGGTTTATATAGATTTTAATTCCGGAGATATTTATGTAAATAATGAAATGATTGACGAGCCATATGTTAGCGAAAAGACTAAAACCGGAGGAAAGTATATAACTTCCTTGATAGAAGACGGAAAATATGGCGCCGGAACTCCTATTGTTGTTGAAAAGATCATGTCTTTGTGATGGGGGATAATAGGAACAACAGCCGTGACAGCCGGGAATTCGGACCTATATCTACTTCCTCTGTTTTTGGAATTATTTTTAAAAAAATAAAATAAAAAGAGCCATATTTGAACCAACCTCTAATCGTTAGATTTTTGGTCTAACTTTTTGGGGGGGCATATCAATTTGGCTCTTTTGTTATCTAAAAAATTACAGCAATATGATGTCAAAAAAATGTTTACTGCATATAATATTAAGCGGTATTATAAGTTTAGTGTTTCATATTAATGGATAAATTGGTAAAAATTGTTTGATTTTTTAATTAAATAAAATTATTTTATTAATATATTACGAAAAATCTTGTATTTATTCTAGAATTGTGTTATTATAAACCTATATGGGACGGGATTTGTATAAAATTGGTAAGCCACGAACTTTTAGGGGGAAACGTAATGGCAAGAAAGATTTACAGGGAGAGTATAACCCTGCACATAATATTGTTAAAAAGAGCATTATGAAATATTTAAAAATATTCAGCCCAACAAAAATTTGTGGTATTTGTTTGTAAAAAGAGCTGCTGATATTATTTGTTCACTGCTTGCTCTTATTTTTTTTATCACCTTTATTTTTGGCGGTTTCTATTGCAATCAAAAAGACGGTGGTCCTGTTTTTTTTTATGCAGCAAAGAATTGGTAAAGACGGCAAAGCTTTTCGGATGTATAAATTTAGAAGCATGGTCGTTAATGCTGAAGAGATGTTAAAAAGAGCTTCAGAGTAAAAAAATGAAGCCAGCGGACCTGTGTTTAAAATAGAGAACGACCCGAGGGTTACAAAGTCGGGCGTTTTATTAGAAAGTATAGTATTGATGAACTTCCTCAGCTTATAAACATTTTAATCGGTGATATGAGAGTATAGTTGGTCCGCGCCCTCCGCTTCCAAAGCGAGGTTGTTATGTATAGTGAATACGATATGCAGAGACTTAAGGTAAGACCGGTTACGTGTTATTGGCAATGCGGGGAAGAAGCAAAATTAGTTTTGAAAAATGGATAGATATGGATTTGAATATATAAATGACCAAGGTATTTGGTGTGACTTTAAAATAATTTTAAAGACTATCCCGGCAGTGTTTAATGGTGATGGTGCTTATTGATTAGAAAAAATAAATGGGATGTGGAATTATGCGTATTACCGTTGCGGGTATTGGATATGTAGGTCTTTCAAACGCTGTGTTTGCTTTCACAGCATAACAAGGTGACTGCGTTTGATATAAATACTGATAGAGTTGATATGATAAACAAAAAAAAAATATCGCCTATAGTTGATAAGGACGTCAGGCGAATATCTTGCTAATAAAAAATTTGGATTTATGTGCTTAAATCTTCCGGAGACAGCGTTTTAGCGGAGCTGAATATGTAATAATATCGACTCCGACAGATTATGATACAAAGAAGGATTATTTTGATACATCGTCTGTTGAAAGTGTTATAGAACAGGTTTTAAAATATTCTGATACTGCTGTAATGGTTATAAAAGTCTACGGTGCCTGTTGGATTTTACAGAGATGATGAGGGAAAAATATAAAACAGACAGGCTGATTTTTTTTTCACCTGAGTTTTTAAGAGAAGGCAAAAGCGCTATATGATAATCTTCATCCTTCACGTATAATAGTTGGAGAAAAATCAAAAAAGGGCGGAGATATTTGCCGAATTGTTAAAGCAGGGGGCAGAGAACAAGGATGTTCCGGTATTGTTTACAGGTTCGACAGAGGCGGAGGCAATAAAACTTTTCGCCAATACATATTTGGCTATGAGGATAGCTTTTTTTAATGAACTTGATTCGTATGCGGAAATTAAAGGACTCAAAACATCAGAAATTATAGAAGGAATTTTTGCCTTGACGACAGAATAGGTAACCATTATAATAATCCGTCTTTTTGGTTACGGGGGATACTGTTTGCCTAAAGATACCAGACAGCTTTTGAGCAATTTCGGTGAGGTTCCTAACAGCATTATGAAAGCAGTTGTGGGACGCTAATGTGACCAGAAAAGATTTTATTGCCGCAAGGATACTTGAAAGAGAACCAAAAAGTTGTTGGAATATACAGATTAACGATGAAAACTGATTCTGATAATTTCAGGCAATCATCAATTCAGGGCGTTATTCGAAGGTTAGAAAGTTCAGGAGTAAGTTTAATAATTTACGAGCCTGTCTTAAGAGACTGCAAAACGTTTATGGGGAGCGAAAGTTATAAATAATTTAGATAGATTTAAAGAACTTTCGGATATTATTGTTGCCAATAGATTTTCCAATGAGATTGAAGATGTAAGTGAAAAGGTTTATACAAGAGATATATATAGGGAGAGATTAGACAGAGAGGAGAAATATAAATGACTATAATCGAATTTTTTGGGACGCATGGGAATTCGATAAGGGGATGAGGTGAGCAATACGTAACTGAACGTGAAGTATGA
>VOFK01003525.1_pt1 | contig 24802 bp, 37 predicted proteins | sample 5384121 | NCBI WGS metagenome assembly VOFK01 (sample SAMN12384730, study PRJNA508395) | human gut metagenome | isolation source: healthy gut J | host: Homo sapiens | reverse complement strand
CTACAGCCGGATTTGAACCTGTATGGCACATTGGAGCATTCGCCGGTATAATAAAAAACGGTCCGAAAGGTCGTGCCCGTTCATGCTATCCGCAAAGCGAGTGTAGAGTTTATGATAGCAGGACACCTGCAAATAAAAAACGACAATTACTACATGGTGCTGAATTACACGGACGCCAACGGCAAACGCAGGCAGCCGTGGATTCCCACAGGACTTCCCGCAAAGGGAAACAAGCGCCGCGCCGAGAAGCTGCTGCTGGACACCCGCAAGAGCTTTGTCCCGCCGGTTGTGAGCAAGGAGAACGAAGACATCTCCTCGGATATGCTGTTTCTGCCGACTACATGGAGCTGTGGCTGGAGATTATCCGCAGCTCGGTGGAAAAGACCACCTTTTCCTCTTACACGCAGATGGTAAAGGGAAAGATCGCACCGTATTTCCGAAACACCGGACTGACGCTGGACGGAATCCAAGCCAAGCACATTCAGAGCTTTTATCTGCATGAGCTGAAAACCGTGTCGCCCGGTACGGTAATCCACTATCACGCCAATATCCACAAGGCGCTGAAATACGCCGTCAAAATGGACCTGATTCCCTTCAACCCCGCCGACAAGGTGGAGCGCCCCAAGAAGCAGCGGTACATTGCGGACTATTACCGGCAGGAGGAGCTGGAGAGACTGCTGGAAGCGTCCAAGGATCATCCGTACTCCCTGCTGATTCAGATGACCGCCTTTTACGGCCTGCGCCGCAGCGAGGCGCTGGGGCTGAAATGGGACGCCATCGACTTTGAGCGGGACACCATCACCATTAAGCACATTGTAACCAACGCAAAGATAGACGGCAAATGTGAAATCGTCTGCGCCGACCGCGCCAAGACAAATCCAGCCTGCGCTCCCTGCCGCTGGTCAGCAACATCCGGGAAAAGCTGCTGGTGCTGAGGGAGCAGCAAAAGGAGAATCGGCGCGTATGCGGAAATTGCTACAGCAAAAAGTATGACGGCTATGTTTTTGTGGATGCCATGGGCAATATCTTCAACCCCAGAAGCGTTACCGCCAATTTCAGCAAGCTGCTGGAGCAGAACGGTCTGCGGCACATTCGCTTTCACGACCTCAGACATAGCTGCGCCTCACTGCTTTTGGCAAACGATGTGCCTCTCAAGCACATCCAGGAGTGGCTGGGACACAGCGACTTCACCACCACGGCGAACATCTACGCCCACCTGGATTACAAGTCTAAGATCACCTCGGCAAATGAAATGGACAATATCCTAACTCTGCCGGACACAAGGCAGACCGGCTGGCACACCTGAGCTCTTGCCGAAAATCATGTACGCCGATGTGACCTTGAGAGAAAAGAAAAGCCCAGTCATATGGGCAAAAGCCTTGATATGACTGGGTTTTTGGCGGAGAGTTAGGGGATTCGAACCCTAGGTTCCTTTTGGGAACACGACATTTCGAGTGTCGCACCTTCGACCTCTCGGACAACTCTCCGTATACCTCAAAGTGTAATCCTTGCTCCGGAAGAAATGCAAGAAAAACACGCAAGAACGATATGAAATTGTGAAATCCGAACCCGCGCAAAGCCCTGTGCGGCGGACATTTTCAGCGGACGAAACGGCCGGAGCTTCCAAAGATTTCGAGTCAGGGCCGTTATGCCCACTTCGATACCTATCCATGGACGCGTTTCACGAACGCACGGATGATTATAACCAATCCCGCGAAAAAAATCAGACGGTGGAATTTCCGCAAATTCTGTTGTATAGTATCTTTGTTCGCGCCGATTTGCGGCGCAAATACGCACCTAAAAAGGACACTTTTGCCGTGGACGATATGAAAAAAGAAAGGCCGAGCGGGAAGACCATGTGGCAGTTTGTGCGCACGTTTCTCAAAGTGGCTCATCATCGCGGGCGTGACCGGTGGCATCGGCGGGCTGGTCGGCTCGGCCTTTCACCTGAGCGTGAACTGGGCGGCGACGTTCCGCGCACCCTGGCTGCTGTGGCTGCTGCCCGTGGGCGGCCTGCTCATCGCGGCCATCTACCGCCTGACCAAAATGGAAAACAAGAACACCAACGCCATTATCGACGCCATCCACTTCGGCGACAAGGTGCCGCTGCTGCTCGTGCCGGCGATCTATCTGTCGACCGTCATTACGCACCTGTTCGGCGGCAGCGCCGGGCGCGAGGGCGCCGCGCTGCAGATCGGCGGCAGCCTTGGCTGCTACATCGGGCAGCTGTTCCATCTCGACGAAAAGGACATGCGCATCGCCACGCTCTGCGGTATGAGCGCTGTGTTCTCGGCTCTGTTCGGCACACCGCTGACGGCGACGATCTTCGCGCTCGAGGTCATCAGCGTGGGCGTGTTTTATTCCCCGCGCTCGTTGCCGTGCATCGTCGCGTCGCTCGCGGCGCTGGCGATCTCGAACGCCTTCGGCATCGCGCCGACGCAGTTTACATTCGCGCTCACGGCCGTGCCGAAATTGCTGCTGCGCGTGGCGGCGCTTCGCCGCCGTGTGCTCGCTCATGAGCATCCTCTTTTGCGTGACCATGCACGGCACGGAGCGGCTGATGGTCAGCCGCCTCCCGAACACGGGCTGCGCACGCCGCCGGTGGCGCGATCGTGGTCGTGCTGTCGCTGCTCGTCGGCACCGGGGACTACAACGGCGCCGGCATGGACGTCATCACCCGCGCCATCGAGGGCGGGCAGGCCGCGCCGGACGCGTTTTTCCGGGAAGCTGCTGTTCACTGCCGTCACCATCGGCAGCGGGTTCAAGGGCGGCGAGGTCGTCCCGACGTTCTTCATCGGCGCCACGCTCGGCTGCGTCCTCGGCGGGCTGCTTGGTATTCCGGCCGGATTTGCCGCGGCGCTCGGGCTCGTCTGCGTGTTCTGCGGCGCGGTCAACTGCCCCGTCGCATCCATCGTCCTGAGCATTGAGCTCTTCGGCGCGGGCCAGCTCGTGTATTTCGCGCTCGCATGCGGCATTGCCTATATGCTCTCGCTATTTCGGGCTCTACAGCAGTCAGAAGATCCTTTATTCCAAGCTCCGGACGGAGTTTATCAATATCCACGCGAAATAAAATGCAAGCGCCATGCCCGGACACGTTTCGTGTCCGGGCACTTTTTGAGTCCGAAAGAAATTATATAATTTGCAAATAAATTTATATAAAAACGCTTGACAAAGTTATAAGGCGGGTGTACAATGCACAATGTAAGAAAAAAGAAAGCGGTGACCAACCGATGAAGAAAACCCTATACAGCCTCATGCTCAACGAGGAGGTCGTGCGCGAGATCGACCGCATGGCCCACCGCATGGGCACGAACCGCTCGGCACTCATCAACCAGATCCTTGCCGACTACACCTCGGTCGTGACGCCGGAGCGCCGCATCGAGAACATCTTCCACGAGATCGAGCAGCTCGTCGCGCCGGCGCGCGACCTGGTGCCGTTTTTCGCGCCGCACACGACGAGTATGTCCCTCAAGAGCAGCCTCGAGTACAAGTACCGCCCGACGGTCAAGTATGAGGTCGCGCTCTACGGCGACAAGCAGGAGGGGCTCGGCGAGCTGGCCGTCATCTTCCGCACCCAATCGGCGCAGCTGCTGCAGAGCATGACGCAGTTTTTCCGCCTCTGGAAGCAGATCGAGGATGCGCACCTGTCCGGCGTGGAGCCGGATTACGCGCTGTACGACGGCAAGTTTGTGCGCACGCTCTCGCTCCCGCCGGACCACGACTACACGAGCGAGGAAATCGCCCGCGCGATCTCGGACTACGTGCAGCTGTTCGACCGGCTCATGAAGGCGTACCTCGCCGGGAAGTACACCCCGCCCGAGATCGAAGCGCTCTTACTGCGCGGAAGCAGCAGCGCGCGGCGATTCTCATTTAATTCCGCAACCATCCATGAAAGAGGCGCTGCGTGCCGGAACACGCAGCAACCCGACTATGAACGCTGATAAATTCACCCAAAAGACAATTGAAACCATCCAGACCGCCCAGAGCATGGCGCAGGAAAACGGCAACCAGTATCTCACGCCGGAGCACCTGCTCTATGCGCTCGTCGATGCCGACGGCGGCCTGATCGGCACCCTGCTCGGCCGCATGGGCGTGGACTGCAACGCTGTGCTGTCAGTGAGCTCGACACCGCCATCAATCAGCTGCCGAAAGTCTCCGGCGGCAGCGGCGAGGTGTACGCCTCGCCGGAAACGAGCAAGATCTTCAACTTCGCCGAGCGCGAGGCGAAGTCCGGGGTGACGCCTACGTCTCCGTCGAGCACCTGATGCTCGGCATCTTCGCCAACGAGCACCGCCGCCATCAAGCGCATCTTCAGCGCCCACGGCATCACGAAGGCGGGCTTCACGGCGGAGCTGAAAAAGGTCAAGACCGGCCCCGTCACCGAGCGACAACCCGGAGGATACCTATGACGCGCTCAACAAAGTACGGCACCGACCTCGTGAGCGCGCCCGTGAAGGCAAGATGGATCCGGTCATCGGCCGCGATCAGGAGATCCGCAATGTCATCCGCATACTCTCCCGCAAGACGAAGAATAACCCCGTCCTGATTGGCGAGCCGGGCGTCGGCAAGACGGCCATCGCCGAGGGACTGGCACAGCGTATAGTGCGCGGCGACGTGCCTGAGGGGCTCAAAGACAAGACTATCTTCTCCCTCGACATGGGCGCGCTTATCGCGGGCGCCAAGTACCGCGGCGAGTTTGAGGAGCGGCTCAAAGCCGTGCTCGAAGAGATACGCAAGAGCGAGGGCGGCATCATCCTCTTCATCGATGAGCTGCACACGATAGTCGGCGCGGGCAAGACCGAGGGCAGCATGGACGCGGGCAACCTCCTCAAGCCTATGCTCGCGCGCGGCGAGCTGCACTGCATCGGCGCCACGACGCTCGACGAATACCGCAAGTATATCGAAAAGGACGCCGCGCTCGAGCGCCGCTTCCAGCCCGTGCAGGTGGATGAGCCGACGGTCGAGGACACGATCTCCATCCTCCGCGGCCTGAAAGAGCGCTACGAGATCTACCACGGCGTGCGCATCCACGACAACGCGCTCGTCGCCGCGGCAACGCTCTCCAACCGCTATATCACCGACCGCTTCCTGCCCGATAAGGCCATCGACCTCGTGGATGAGGCCTGCGCCATGATCCGCACGGAGATCGACTCCATGCCGTCGGAACTCGACGACCTGCGCCGCCGCATCATGCAGATGGAGATCGAGGAGATGGCCCTCAAGAAAGAGGACGACCAGCTCTCGCGCGACCGGCTCGAAAGCTCACGCAGGAGCTTGCCGAGCTCAAGGACCGTTCAACGAGCAGAAGGCCCGCTGGGAAGCCGAGAAGAACAGCGTCGAAGAGGTCAAGTCCCTCAAGGCGGACATCGATCACCTGCACGCCGAGATCGAAGAGGCCCAGCGCAATTATGAGTACGAAAAGGCCGCGCGCCTGCAGTACTCCGACCTGCCGAACCTCGAAAAAGGAGCTCACCGAAGCCGAGGCCGCGGCCGAGCGCCGCAAGCGACAACTCCCTCGTGCATGACACCGTGACCGAGGAGGAGATATCCTCCATCGTCTCCAAGTGGACGGGCATCCCTGTTGCAAAGCTCATGGAGGGCGAGCGCGAGAAGCTGCTGCACCTCGACGAAGTGCTGCACCGCCGCCTGATCGGTCAGGACGAGGCCGTGGAGAAGGTCTGCGAGGCCATCCAGCGCTCGCGCGCCGGCATCAGCGACCCGAACCGCCCGATCGGCTCGTTCCTGTTCCTCGGCCCCACGGGCGTGGGCAAAACGGAGCTTGCAAAGTCCCTTGCCGAGGTGCTGTTTGACGACGAGCACAACATCGTGCGTATCGACATGACCGAGTACATGGAGAAGCACTCCGTCTCCCGCCTGATCGGAGCGCCTCCGGGATACGTGGGCTACGAGGAGGGCGGACAGCTCACCGAGGCCGTGCGCCGCAAGCCGTATTCCGTCGTGCTGTTCGATGAGGTCGAAAAGGCGCACCCGGACGTATTCAACGTCCTGCTGCAGGTGCTTGACGACGGCCGCATTACTGACAGCCAGGGCCGCACGGTAGATTTCAAGAACACGATCATCATCCTCACCTCGAACCTCGGCAGCCAGTACCTGCTCGACGGCATCGGCCCGGACGGCGAGATCACCGCGGACGCGCGCGAGCACGTGCAGGGCGAGCTGCGCCGCGCCTTCCGGCCGGAGTTCCTCAACCGGCTCGACGAGATCCTCATGTTCCGTCCGCTCACGCGCGACAACCTGTCGCACTATCATTGACAACCTCGTCGCCGCCCTGCGCAGCCGCCTGGCCGACCGCACGCTGAACCTCGAGATGACCGACGCCGCCAAGGCGCTCATCATCGAAAACGGGTATGACCCGGTCTACGGCGCGCGCCCGCTCAAGCGCTACCTGCAGAGCCACGCCGAGACGCTCATTGCCCGCACCATCCTCTCCGGCGACCTGCACGCCGGCGACACGCTCGTCGTGGACGCCGAGAACGGCGCGCTTGTCTGCCGCGTGAAGGCATAAGGCATAAAAATGACCCCATGGGTCTGTGCACACTGCACAGGCTCATGGGGTTTTTCGTTGTTTCGGGCGCTTGCGGCACAGGAAAAAGATCAGCAGCGTCAGCAGCGCACCGGTGAGATAGCCCGTCGTGTCGAGCCAGACGTCCGTGATCTGTCCGCTGCGGCCGGGGACGAAGAGCTGGATCGTCTCGTCGCACAGCGCTGCGAGCGTGCCGGGCAGCAGCGCCGCCGGCCATGAAAAGTGCGTCCCCGTGCGCAGTGCGGCGGCGGTGAACACGCCGAGGAGCGCATACTCGCCGAAGTGCGCGCATTTGCGCAGGATGTGGTCAGTCATGTGCGGCAGGAACGCCTGCACGAGCGTCAGCAGTGCGCCGCTCTCGGCGCCGCTGTGCGCGGCGGGCATACACGATTGCCCCCAGATGACCAGCAGCCACGCACCGGCGCAGACGGTCAGGATGCGGCTGGCGCGGCGATTCATGCTTTTTCCGCTTCCTTCTGCGCGCGGATCTTATCCACCCAGCACTTGTGGCACATGGCGACGTAGCTGTCGTTGCCGCCGAGGAGGATCTGCCCGCCCTCGGTGATGACGCGGCCGGTGCCGTCGATGCGGGCGTTGACCGTCGCCTTGCGGCCGCAGGCGCACACGGTCTTGATCTCCGTGATGGAATCGGCCAGCTCCATGAGCCGCCGCGCGCCGGGGAAGAAATGCGTCAGAAAATCCGTCCGCAGGCCGAAGCACAGCACGGGGATGTTCTGCTCATCGACGATGCGGCGCAGCTGGTCGATCTGTTCCGGGGAGAAAAAACTGCGCCTCGTCCGCGATGATGACATCGGCGTGGCCCGCGCGGGCAAACGTTGCGATGATATCTTCGTCAGGATGGATGACCTGCGCCTCGCGCTGCAGGCCGATGCGCGAGCGGGATGATGTTCGCCCCGTCGCGGTCATCGACCGACGGCTTGATGAGCCAGACCGTCATGCCCAGCTCCTCATAGTTGAATTGCGTGATGAGCGCCTGCGCGGACTTCGACGAGCCCATGGCGCCGTATTTAAAGTAGAGTTTGGCCATTTAATCCCGCTCCTTTACATAGGCCCGGATACGCTCCATGACAAAATCGAGCGCAACCTGATTATGCCCGCCTTCGGGGATAATGATGTCGGCATAGCGCTTCGACGGCTCGACGAACATTCGTGCATGGGCTTGACCGTGGTCAGATACTGGTGACGATCGACTCCAGATCGCGGCCGCGGTCGCGCACGTCGCGCACGATGCGCCGCAGGATGCGCACATCGGCGTCCGTGTCGACAAAGAGCTTGATATGTCCAGCCGGTCGCGCAGCCCGGTTCGGCAAAGAGTATGCCCTCGACGACGATGACCTTGGCCGGCGTGACCGTGATCGTCTCGGCCGCGCGGTTGTGCACCGATGTAAGTCATACCGGGCACGCGACGCCCGTGCCCCTGCGCAGCGCGTCGAGGTCGCTGCACGAGCAGCGGCGTGTCGAACGCGTTCGGGTGGTCGTAGTTGAGCTTTTTGCGCTCGGCGAAGGGATGTCGTCGTGCCGCTTATAATAGTTGTTGTGATACAGCACGCTCACATCGCCGCCGAATTCGTCGAGAATGCGCCGCGTGATGGTGGTCTTGCCGCTGCCGGTGCCGCCGGCAATGCCGATCGTGATGACGTCGCTCATGGTGCCGCCTCCCGTGTGTCGCTGTTTTCCCCAACATTCTACCACAGGCGCAGAGCGGTTTTGCAATTTGACTTTTGCATTTTTTCGGTTAAAATAAAACCGGCCGCGCACATGCGGCCAGACTGAAAAATTGAGAAAAACGGAGGTATCATCATGCCTGTTCCCACGCCGCATATTGCAGCCAAAGCCGGAGACATTGCCAAGACCGTGCTCATGCCCGGCGACCCGCTGCGCTCAAGTTCATCGCCGAGACCTTTCTGGAAAATCCCGTGCTCGTCAACAACGTCCGCGGCGTGCAGGGCTACACCGGCACGTGGAAGGGCGTGCCCGTGACCGTGATGGCCTCCGGCATGGGCATCCCGTCGATCGGCATCTACAGCTGGGAGCTGTACAATTTCTACGATGTCGACAACATCATCCGCGTCGGCTCGGCCGGTGCGCTCGCGGATGATCTGAACCTCATGGACGTCGTCGCCGGTGCGGGCGCGTGCACGGACTCCAATTTCGCGCACCAGTTCGGCCTCAACGGCACGTTCGCGCCCATCGCGGACTACACGCTGCTCAGCCAGGCCGTCGCCGCGGCGGCGCCAATGGCGTCACGCTGCACGTGGGCAACGTGCTCTCGGCCGACAACTTCTACGACGACGGCAGCGACGGCCCCGACCAGTGGAAGAAGATGGGCGTGCTCGCCATCGAGATGGAGGCCGCCGGCTCTGTATATGAACGCCGCCCGCGCCGGCAAGCGCGCGCTCGGCCTGTTCACGATCTCGGACCACATCTATCGCGCCGAGGAGCTCACGAGCAGCGCGCAGAACTCCTTCGTGCAGATGATCACGATCGCGCTCGACACCGCCGTCAACATGGAAAAAATCTTTTAATGCAGGGCACCTGTCCGCATCCGGCGGACAGGTGCCAACTTTGTTTATAAAATTTTTATATTTTCGAAACAAATGGGATTGCTTGCAATTCCTGCGCGTGGTATACTGAAGGCGGTTGTGGAAACGCAACCGAAAACGCCCGAATGTCGGGGTAAAATTTTAATGGAGGAAAAAATAGCATGAACATGAAGAAGCTCGTTGCTCTGCTGCCTCGCGCTCGTCATGGTCTTTGCGCTGTGCGCCTGCGGTTCCAAGGACAATCAGGACACGGACAAGAAGAACGACGGCAAAAAGACGGCCATGAAGGCAGACGACATCCCGGACGAAATGACGTCCAGCGATGGCAAGTATCAGGTCGCGTTCGTAACCGACGTGGGCGATCTGAAGGATAAGTCCTTCAACCAGGGCACTTACGACGGCGTGAAGCTGTACGCCAATGCCAACAGCAAGTCCTACAAGTACTATAAGCCCGCCAACGGCGACAAGGCTACCGATGACGATCGTTACGACGCCATGAAGGCCGCTGTCGACAACGGTGCGGAAGTGGTCGTGGCTGCGGGCTTCCTGCAGGCCGCTGCCCTTCAAAGGCCGCGACGGAATTCACCGACACCAAGTTCGTGTTCATTGACGGTTCGCCTGTGGACGGCCTTGACCAACCTGGCCGCCATCAGCTTCCGTGAAGAGCAGTGCGGCTATCTGGCCGGCTATGCTGCCGTCATGGAAGGCTACACCAAGCTCGGCTTCTGCGGCGGCGGCGGCGGCACGAACGATGCTTGCTGCCGTTACGGCTACGGCTACGTTCAGGGCGCCGAGGCGGCTGCCGCTGAGAAGAACGTGAACGTCGAGATGAACTACACCTGGAAATACGGCGAGAGCTTCCAGCCCTCCGCTGAGCTGCAGACCCTCGGCCTCCGGCTGGTACAAGAACGGCACCGAGGTCATCTTCTCCTGCGGCGGCTCCATCTTCGACTCCATCACCGCTGCTGCTTCCGCGAACGATGCGGCTGTCATCGGCGTTGACGTCGACCAGTCCTACACCTCCGACGCCGTCATCACTTCCGCCCTCAAGGGCATCGGCGCGGCTGCTCAGCAGGCTCTGACCGCCGCTTACGGCAGCGATTGGGCCAACTACGGCGGCAAGCTCACCACCCTGGGCGCGGCCGAGGGCGCTGTTGGTCTGCCGACCGACACCTGGAGCCTCAAGAACGGACCGTTGACCAGTACAACGCCATGTTCGGAGAAGATCGTCAAGGGCGAGATCAGCATTGACAACGACTTCAGCAAGCTCGCCAGCACCGATCACGTCGCCCTCAATCTCGTCAAGTAATTTGACCGGAACCCGCTTTCTAGGAGAGAAAGCTTTGGCTTTCTCTCCTTCTTGTTTGCCCCGAACAGCCGCGCCGTGTGCAGACCCGTGCGCGGGGGAGCCCGAGGGGGGCGAAGGGGCCCGCCTCGGATGAGATTCATTGCCGCCCGGCGGCGGCTCTCGGCCGGTGAAAAACTCCGGGTTTTCGCCCGGGCTGAGAGAGAAAGCTTTGGCTTTCTCTCCTTTTTGCTTGCCTCAGAATGGCCTTGCTGTGTGAGAGGCATGCTTTCTCTCCTTTTTTTCGTTCGTGTTCTGTACACATTTGGGGCGGAATGCCTTGAAATCAGGCGATCAAACAGGTATAATCGAAATACCAGCAGAGCCATTTCGCGCGCCGGCAGCGCGGTTTCGTCCGGCGGCTGCCGATATGCAAGCACAGAAACAGAAATAGGAAAGTAGGTGGCGGTATGGACAACGCTCCTCCGTATGTGATCGAAATGCTTCACATCACCAAGGAGTTCCCTGGCATCAAGGCCAACGACGACATCACCCTGCAGCTCAAAAAGGGCGAGATCCACGCCCTGCTCGGTGAAAACGGCGCCGGCAAATCCACGCTCATGAGCGTGCTCTTCGGCCTGTATCAGCCGGAGATGGGCGAGATCCGCAAAAAACGGCAAGCCCGTCAAGATCGACAACCCCAATGATGCCACCGCGCTCGGCATCGGCATGGTGCACCAGCACTTCAAGCTCATCGATGTGTTCACCGTGCTCGACAACATCATCCTCGGCGCGGAGACGACGAAGCTCGGCTTCATCCAGCGCAAGGAAGGCGCGCAGAAAAGGTCGAGGAGCTCTCGGAAAAATACGGCCTGAAGGTCGACCTCGACGCCAAGGTCGAGGACATCACCGTCGGTATGCAGCAGCGTGTTGAGATCCTCAAGATGCTCTACCGCGATAATGAGATACTTATCTTTGACGAGCCGACTGCCGTGCTCACCCCCCGCAGGAGATCGACGAGCTCATGGCCACGATGAAGGAGTTCGCGCGCGAGGGCAAGTCCATCCTGTTCATCTCCCACAAGCTCAATGAGATCATGGCCGTGGCCGACCGCGTCACCGTCCTGCGCAAGGGCAAGTGCATCGGCACCGTCAACACCTGCGACACGAACAAGCAGGAGCTGTCGAACATGATGGTCGGCCGCCCCGGTGCAGCTCGTCATCGACAAGACGCCGGCTCACCCCGGCGAGGAGATCCTGCACGGGAGGACCTGTGCGTCCTGTCCCACCTGCACAAGCGCAACGCCGTGGACCATGTGTCGTTTTTCCGTGCGCGCGGGCGAGATCGTCTGCATCGCCGGTATCGACGGCAACGGTCAGACGGAGCTCATCCACGGCCTGACCGGCCTCGATAAGATCACCGGCGGCTCCGTTACCGCTCTGCGGCGAGGACATCACGCATGCCTCCATCCCCCGCCGCGGCAAGAATATGAGCCACATCCCCGAGGACCGGCACAAGCACGGCCTCGTGCTCGACTTCACGCTCGAGCAGAACATGGTGCTCCAGCGTTACAAGGAGCCGCAGTTCCAGCACGGCGGCTTCATCCGCCGCGACGCCGTGCGCGAATATGCCGACCGGCTCATTGAGCAGTTCGACGTCCGCAGCGGTCAGGGCGCCGTCACCGATCGCGCGCAGCATGTCCGGCGGCAACCAGCAGAAGGCGATCATCGCCCGCGAGATCGACCGCGAGCTGCCGCTGATCATTGCGGTGCAGCCGACGCGCGGTCTCGACGTCGGCGCGATCGAATATATCCACAAGCAGCTCGTCGCCCAGCGCGACGCGGGCAAGGCGTGCTGCTCGTGTCGCTCGAGCTCGACGAGGTCATGAGCCTCTCCGACCGCATTCTCGTCATGTACGAGGGCGAAATCGTCGGCGAGTTTGACCCGAAGAATGTGACCGTGCAGGAGCTCGGCCTGTATATGTCCGGCGCCAAGCGCAGCGGGAAGGACGGTGAATCGGCATGAAGCAGAACAAACTCCGCACCCTTTATGAAAAAGGACATGACCAAGAAGATCCTCGCGTCCCTGCTGTCGATCCTCATCGGTCTCGTCGTTGGCAGCGTCATCATCGCCGCCGTCGGCTTCTCGAATCCGGAGCTCGGCGCGTCGAGCGTCTGGGACGGCTTCCGCCTCGTGTTCGCCGGCCTGTTCAGCACCGGCCGCACCGCCTCCGGCGTGCTCACCTGGGGCTTCAACTCCACCAACTTCGGCAATATGCTCTTCCGCGCCACGCCGCTGATTATGACGGGCCTGTCCGTCGCCGTGGCGTTCAAGACCGGCCTGTTCAACATCGGTGCGCCCGGCCAGTACCTCATGGGCACGCTCGTGTCGCTGTGCATCGCGCTCGGCATCCCGTCGACCAGCGTCGCCCCGTGGCTGATCTGGATCCTCGCGTTCCTCGGCGGCGTTGCCGCCGGTGCGGTCTGGGGCGCCATCCCCGGCGCACTCAAGGCCTTTTTGAACATCAACGAGGTGCTCGCGAGCATTATGACCAACTGGCTGGCGGCAAACCTCGTGACATGGATGTTCGATATCAGCAATTTCAAGAACCTGGTCGAGAACACCAAGTCCGGCTACATCTACAAGACGACCTACAACGACGTGGCCACCGCGGCTCGGCCTGGACATAGCTCTTCCCGACTCGCAGGTCAACGCCGGTATCCTCGTGGCGATCCTCTTCGCCATCGTCATGTACATCCTCATCAACAAGACCACGCTCGGCTATCAGCTCAAGGCCTGCGGCATGAACCGCCACAGCGCCCGCTACGCCGGCATCCGCGACAAGCGCAACATCGTCCTGTCCATGGCCATCGCGGGCTCGCCGGCGGGAGCGGCGCCGCGCTGTACTACCTGTCCGGCAACACGGAGTTTTTCTGGAGCACGTATCAGTCCCTCCCCGCGAGGGGCTTCAACGGTATCCCCGTTGCGCTGCTCGCGGTCAACAACCCCATCGCCGTCATCTTCACGGCGATCTTCATGTCGGTGCTTGATATCATCGGCCTTCAGCTCACGAACCTCACCGCGTATAACGAGTACATCACCGACGTTATCATCGCGGCCATCGTGTATCTAAGCGCTTTCTCGCTCTGGTGATCCGCATGCTGCTCGACGGCCGGAAGAAGAAAAAGATCGCTGTGGCAGACACGGCTCCCATCCCCGGGGCGCCGCCGTGGAGGATCGACCCCCTGCTGCCGGAGGAGGAGAAAAACCCGGAGAGGCCGCTGTCACAGACAGCGATAACGCAGAAGGAGGCGAGCAGGCATGAGCTTCCTCTCCAACAGACACTGATCTACGCCATCCCCTCATGATCGTCGCGCTCGCAGGCGTGTTCTCCGAGCGCAGCGGCATCATCAACCTCGCCCTTGAGGGCATAATGATCTTCGGCGCGTTCATCGGCGTGCTCTTCGTGCGCCAGATGCAGGGGCGGCTGGCGTTCTCGCCGCCAACAGGCCGGTGAACTGGGGCACGCTGCAGGGTCTCGTGCTGCTGGCCATGCTCGTGTCGGCGGCTATGGGCGCGCTGTTCTCGCTGCTGTTGTCGTTCGCGTCGATCAACCTGCGTGCCGATCAGACCATCGGCGGCACGGCGCTCAACCTGCTGGCTCCTGCGCTGGTGCTGTTCTTCGTTCGCATCATCGCCAACCAGAACACCCTTGCAGCTGGCTACCGGCGACTCCGCTACGGCTGGTTCATGATCCGAAAGTCCACCTTCGGCATCGACAAGAACGTGGACTGGGGCTTCTTCGGCGAAACCTTTCTTGAATAAAGGTGTATATGGCTACCTATGTGTGCATCATGCTGTTCGTCATTCTGTCCATCATTCCTCTATAAGACCCGCTTCGGCCTGCGGCTGCGGGCCTGCGGCGAGAATCCCCAGGCGGCGGACTCTGGGCATCAACGTGTATAAGATGCGCTATGCCGGCGTTACCATTTCCGGCGCGCTCGCGGGCATTGGCGGCTTTGTTTATGCCATGACGACCGCCAACTGCACCTCGAACGGCGACGTGGCGGGCTTCGGCTTCCTCGCTCTTGCGGTTATGATTTTCGGCAACTGGAAGCCGCTGAACATCGCGGGGCGTCGCTGCTGTTCGGCCTGTTCAAAATTGCATCGCCGCGGCCTATACCAGCCTGGACATCAACGGCGACGGCGTGTTCCTGCTGGCCAATATCGGCATCAGCGCCCACTTCTATCGGATGCTGCCGTATCTGATTACCCTGCTCGGTGCTGGCCTTTACCCCTCCAAGAAGTCCCCGCCCCCCGGCCGAGGGCATCCCCTACGATAAGGGTCAGCGGTAGGCGAAAAGCGTTATATGCTCCAAATACCCCGGCTGCCGGGTATTTAATCATAATTTGTTACATTTTGTTTCCTCTTTTTTAACTGGACTTTTTCGCCAGGAATGCCTTATAATATGCCTTGCGAGATCATCCGGGGCCAGCCGCCAGATAAAGAGGATATTTTCATGGGTTTTAATACACTTCCGTTTGTGTTTGTGTTTTCTGCCGCTGTTTCTGGCGGCGTTTTATCTGAAAAGCCGCTGGTAAGCCTTACCTACCTGGGGGCCTGGTGTTCACCCACGTCATCGGCGGCGTGTAGCGGCAGCCCTGGTGCCTCTCCCGCTGCTGGAATTCTGGCGGTTCTGGTGGCATCTGCTGGGCCTGCGGATGCGGCAGGGAGGCTTTCAGGGACTGCTGGTGCTGGGCCAGCGGCCCTGTTCGGCTGCCTGTTCTTCTTCAAATAGCGGGACTCCTGGGTCTGGGAGTGACGCTGCCTAACTATCAGCTTCTATTCCTTCCAGCTGGCGGCGTACCTGATCGGCGTGTACCGGGGCCGGGTCCCGGCGGAAAAGCCCCTGCTGTTTTCACCGGCGTGCTGCTGTTTTTAAACTGCTGTCCGCCCGCTGATGGACCCTCTGTCCTGCATGAGCAAGTCCGCCCCGCCCCGGCCGGGCCTGGAGGACTTCGACAGCGGCCTGCGGGACTTCATCCTGCCTGTCCATGAAAGGTGCTGCTGGCCAACCAGATCGGCGGCCTGTGGCGTCAGGTGGGAACACCGGCTATGAGAGCGTGTCCACGCCTTCTGGCGTGGATGGGCATCGCGGCCTACCCCCTGCAGCTGTATCTGACTTCCTGCGTTGCCTCGATGGCCTGGGCGGATGCTGGCCTGGCTGCCCCGGAACTTTGAACACTCCCCTGCCGCCCCGCCTCCCATGCAGGACCCCTGGAGTGGTGGCACATCAGCCTCAGCTCCTGGTTCAGGATTGCGTCCTATATCCCCCTGGGCGGCAGCCGAGGACGGCCCGGACCTATCTGGCTGGCGGTGTGGGTCCTGAAGCAGACTCCCAGCCCAGCACGGCAGCACCCCTGAACTTCCCTGCTGTGGGGCCTGCTGCTGTTCGCCCCTCATCGCCCTGGAAGCGGGCCGGATGGGGCCGGGTGCCGGCGCGCAGCCGGTATCTCAACGCGCATGGTGCTGATGATCCCCTGAGCTGGCTGCTGTTCGCCATCCCCTCGGTGCCGCATCGGCGTTTACCTGGAGCCGACTGTTTCCCTCGTGTCCCGGGATCGCCGTCAACGCCGGGGACTGGCTGCAGTATGGCAAACAGTATTGGTGGCTGCTGGTGCTGGGCATCGTGTTCTCCACCCCCGGGCCGGAAAGGCGAACCGCATCCGCGGCACCTGGCTGGCACGGTGATCCCTGGCGGTGCTGTTCTGGGCCTGCGTTTACTGTATGTCCGTGGTCACCAACGATCCGTTTATAATCTCTCGTTCCTAAAGGGGGCGTTATCATGAAGCATATTTTCCGTCCCCTGGCGCTGGCTTTTATCCTGGTGGTCACCGGAATCGCCGCCGCCGTGTGCGGCCTGGTGATGAAGGGACAGCTGCAAAAATACGTGGGCGGCTATGACGACAAGCGGGGCCATCGCCGTGCCCCTTTCGATGCTGCGGGACGACACCGACTGGCAGCGGATGCTGGCGGCGAAAACGCCCGCCTCGCCCACCCCGAACCGAACCCGAACCGGAACCCGAGCCGGAACCCGAACCGGAACCCGAACCGGAGCCGCCGGTGGTGGTCACCAACGCCGTATACGGCCAGGACGAGAGTTTTCGACGCCCTGTTCATCGGCGACTCCCGGATGGTGAACGTGGCCAACTATGCCCGGCTGGGCAGCGCCGACTACTTCGCCGACGTGGGCATGACGGTGTTCAAGATGTTCTCCCCACCACCGCCTCCGACAAGAATTTCGGCGCAACGGACCTGGGGTCCCTGCTGCGCAGCAAAGCAATACAGCCACATTTTCGTGATGCTGCCTCAACGAGGCGGTTATCCCCTGGGGAACCTGTTCGGCGCCTGGCTCAGAGCGACCTGGAACGCTGCGCCAAAGCTCAACCCGGACGCCACCATCTACATTCTGAAGGTCTACGGCGTCACCGCCGACGTGGCACCAGGAACCTCAGCTTTGCCCACAGCCGCCTGACCGCCGTGAACCAGGGCTTCGCCCGGGCTGGCCGACGGCGACTGCATCCGCTGCCTGGACTCAGACACCCTGTTCTGCGGCGGCGGCGGCTTCATGCTGCCGGAATACACCGGCGGCGGCGTCCATCCCTACGGAAAGTTCGCCTATCTGTTCTCCCCCAGTGGCTGTGCGAAACGAGATCGCCCAGGGGAAGTGACTCAAAACGCGACAAGGCCCTCCGGCGTCAGCCGGAGGCCTTTGTTTTCTGCAATTTTTTATTCCGCGAACAGGGGGGTGGACAGATACCGGTCGCCGGTGTCCGGCAGAAGCACCACGATGGTCTTGCCTGCGGACTCCGGCCGCTGGGCAATCTGCAGAGCCGCCCACACGGCGGCGCCGGAGCATATGCCCACCAGTACGCCCCCTCGGAATGGCCTACCTCCCGGCCCAGGGCGAAAGCGTCCTCGTTGATGACGGGGGACGATCCTCGTCATAGATCTTTGGTGTCCAGCACCTGGGGCACGAAGCCGCCGATGCCCTGAATCTTGTGGGCTCCGGCCACGCCGGTGGACAGCACCGCCGAGCTTTTCGGCTCCACCGCCGCCACCCGGACGGCGGCGTTCCGGGACTTCAGATACTGCCCCACGCCGGTGATGGTGCCGCCGGTGCCGACGCCTGCCACGAACCAGTCCACCTGCCCGCCGGTATCCTCCAGATCTCCGGCCCAGTGGGTGTCAAAGTGCGCCTTTGGGGTTGGCGGCGTTGACGAACTGGGGGGACGCAGCCCGGGGGATCTCACGGGCCAGCTCCTCCGCCTTGGCAATGGCACCGCTCATGCCCTTGGAGCCTCCGTCAGCACCAGCTCGGCGCCGTAGGCCTTCATCAACTGGCGGCGCTCGACGCTCATGGTCTCCGGCATGACGATGAGGATGCGGTAGCCCCGGGCCGCCGCCACAGAGGCCAGACCGATACCGGTATTACCGCTAGTAGGCTCAATGATAACGCTGTCCTCATGCAGCAGGCCCCTGGCCTCGGCGCGTCGATCATGGCACGGGCGATACGATCCTTCACGGAGCCGGCGGGGTTGAGATACTCCAGCTTGCCCAGCAGCCGGCCTTCAGACCGTACTTCTTCTCCAGATGGGTCAGCTCCAGCAGGGTGTGGCCGATGAGCTGATCGGCAGAGGTATAGATATGAGACATGGTCCATTTCTCCTTTATATTGTAAGATGTTGGTTGTTTCTTCAGCGGACGGACATCTTACAACATCGGAAAACCACAGACGCTTCCATGGAAATGACCTCGGTTCCTAAAAACCGGCTACCAATACGGTGTTGGTAGTATATTCCCGTCACGCAAAGAATCAACCCCCTGACGAAAATTTTTCGTCAGCAACTTGTCAAAAAAGCTCGCAGAGTTTGCTGCCCGCAGGCGGCAAATCAAAGTAGAATCCATTTTTTGCCGGGGCGTGTACCTGGCAAAAATACTTCTCAGTTCAAGTGTGGAATTTGTTCGCTTTCAGCGAACAAATTATGCGCGGCAGATCAAAGCCTTTTGTCCAAAAAGGGGCTTCGCCTTTGATGTTCAACCCCCCGCGGGGAAATTTTTCCGCAGAGGGGTTGACGCAAAATTACAGGCTCTTTTCCAGGGCGTGGGCCAGTCGGCCTTCAGGTAATAAATCAGAACAATCTTCACAGCTGACGCTCCAGGTGGCGGGATAGGCCCAGAAAATGGTGGCAATATCCGGCCAGACCTTCAGGGTTGGGTGATATAGCTGACCCGCAGGATGCACCCCAGCAGCCCAGCATGGTGTACATAGGCACCTGGGCCCGGCCCGCGCTCCCCGCAGCACGGCGGGACAATGCCGTGGGCAAAGGCCAGGAAGCAGAAGAACAGCGCGCCTCAATGTGGGACTGCCGCACACCGATGGCCACCACGGCCGGGTCGCCGTTGAACAGCCGCATGGCATAGGGGCCAGGCAGGGCCACGCCGATAAGCTCCGCCATGGGCCATGGAGCACAGGGATGCCGATCCGGGCACCCTGCTTGGCCTGGTCAAATTGCCCCGCTCCCAGGTTCTGCCGATGAAGGTGGTCAGAGCCATGGCGAAGGCGGTGATGGGCAGGGAACACGGAAGCCTCCACCTTGGAATACGAGCCGCAGCCCGCCATGGCGCCGGAGCGAAGGTGTTGATGTTGGGACTGCACCACCACGTTGGCGATGGCGATGATGGAGTTCTGCACGCCGGAGGGAACACCCTGGGAAGTGATTTTCTTCAGCAGGGGCAGATCGCCGATGCGCTTGATCTCCAGCCGGTACGGCCCGCCGGACCGTCAGCTTGATGATGCACAGGACGGCGCTGACCACCTGGCTGATCACGGTGGCTACGCCGGCGGCGCCTGCCACGCCCATATCCATGGCCCCCACAAACAGCAGGTCCAGGGCCGACGTGACCACCGACGAGATAACCAGATAGTACAGGGGCTGCGGCTGTCGCCCACCGCCTGCAGAATGCCCATGCCTGCGTTATACAGGATGGTGGCCAGGCTTCCCAGGAAGTACAGCCGGAAATACAGGATGGACGTGGACAGAACATCCGCCGGTGTCCGCATCCAGGTGAGGATGGTGGGGGTGAAGAACACGCCCAGAAGGGTCAGCAGCACACCGCAGCACAGGGCAAAGGCGATGTCCGTGTGCACGGCGGAGCGGACCTTTTCATAGTTCCTGGCCCCGAAATACTGGGCGATGACGATGCCTGCCCCGATGAACAGGCCCATAAAAAAGCCTGTCATCATAAAAATGAGGTTGCCGCTGCTGGCCACAGCGGCCAGAGCCTGCTTGCCCACAAATTTGCCCACGATGACGCTGTCCACCGTGTTGTACAGCTGCTGGCAGAGATTGCCCAAAAAGACCGGCACTGCGAAGCTGACCATGCGCTTCCAGATGGAGCCGGTGGTCATATCGGTGCTGCGGTTGATGGCGGCCACGCCGCATCGCCTCCTTATGTAAAGAAATCGTCAGTTCCTTCATTATAGGGGGAAAATGCGGAAAGGTCAACCCTTCATCGCCAAAATAAGTGTTTTTGTCTTTGAATCGTGCACAAAAGCGAAAATACGGCAAACGGATTCGGTGAAACCCGGCAGAAAAAATAGTTCTCCGCGCAGCGGGGACCGCGCGCGGAGAAGCAAAGGGGGGATGAGAGAGTAAATCGTTGTCAGTCGGCCAGGATCCGCACCGCACCCACATAGGTGCTGCTGTAATAGCCATCGAAATAGCTGATCTTGACCCCGCCGTTGGAGGTGGCGTGGATGAAGGCCCCGCCGCCCAGATAGATGCCCACATGGGAGATGTCGCCGCCGCCATAGGAGAAGAACACCAGGTCCCCGGCCAGCCGCTCGGCGGTGGACACCCGGGTGAAGGCGTACAGCTGGTCGCTGGCCCCGTGGGACATGCGATAGCCGAAGTGGGCATAGACGTACATGGTGAAGCCGGAGCAGTCAAACCCGCTGGGGGGAGGCCCCTGCCCCACAACATAGCCGGGTGCCCAGGAAGGACTTTTTGCATAGTCCACTTGCAGGTCCTCCCGGGCGCTCTTCACGGCGGAGGTGCCGGCGTAGTCGCTGTACTGCACGGTCTGGCACCCCGTCAGCCCGGACATAGCCGGTGGTGCCGCTGAAGGTGATCTGATACCAATTGCCGTCCTCGGTGACGCTGCGAGCCGGCCACCTTGCCTGGCGCAGGGTCCGCAGGGAGGCAGCGCGTCACTGGGTGCGGCGTACACGGTGATCTGACGGGCGGCCATGGCGCCGTCATAGGCATCCAGCAGGGGCCTGGCGGGCGGCCTGGCGGCCGGTGCGGCGGCGGCCTCGCGGTTGGCCTGGCGGGCGGCTTCCGCCTGCCGGGCTTCCTCCTCCTGCTGCAGCTGCACTGCCTGAACGGCCAGCTGGGACAGGTCCACCGTCTCCTCCTGCTCCAGCATCCCAGGTCGATGGCGATGTTGGAATTGGCCTGGGCGGACTGGGACAGGCCGGCCTCCTCCAGCGCCTGCACGGCGGCGGAGTAGCTGGCGGCGGCCTCGGCCGCGTCCTGTATCTGATGGCTCTGATCTGCGCTGACGATCCAGATGCTGGACAGCGTCATGGACACGGCCAGGAACAGACAGGCGAAACGTCGGGGATACCATGGGTAAGACTTCCCTTTCCATAAGGGGATTTTTCTAACGACAAGAGATACTATACCACAATGGTTTCAAAAAAGCTACAAAAAATTACAGATTGGTAACAAAAGTTTTCAAAATGGTAAAAAATTACTGCCGTGTCACGCATAACACGGCAGTAAGCTCGATATTCAGGATAAAATCCTCATTTCCGCAGGTCGGCGATGGCCTGGCCCGTGGCCAGGATGGACTCCCCGGCCCGGCGCACCCGCTCCGGCGGCCTTCATCAGCTCGTCTTTCACGTCCACCGCCAGGCGGCGGAAGATCTCGGAGATGATCTTTTTTTTCTTCTCCTCGTCGGCCCCGGCATACTCCCGCAGCAGGGGCCGCTCCGGCGGCCAGACCGCCGCTGCGCAGGTCCTCAGGGTCTTGGTGCGGCCGCCCCGGCTGAGGATGTCGAAAAACGCCCGGGAGAACTGCTCCCGCTCCTGGGGGCTCATGGAGCCGATCCACTCCCTGCAGCACTCCGTCGGACAGCTGGCCTCTAGCTGGGAAGGCCCAGGGTGGACGAACCGGGGGGCCTTCCACGCACCAGGACAGGGGCTCATGCTGCATAATGGACCGGGCGGTGCTGTCCACCACCTCATAGTCCGGCCAGCAGGACCCCACGATGGAGGAGGCGGGGATATAGGTGGCTGGCCGATCCGCCACCGCCTGATAGCTGGGGGGTGTCCACCGGTCCCGGCTGAAGCCCGGGCCCATCGTTGTTATAGGCGGCGATGAGCCGCTGGCGCTGGAAACTTTTTCGTCCAGGTGCACCGCCGCCCAGGCGGCCAGATTACCGCCCTTATGTCCGCCGATGCGCAGGGGGCCGCCGGGGGCAGGCCCAGGCCACGGCCTCGGCATTACCCGCGGCTTTCACCTGGGCAGGGACGGCGGAAAGGAAGCTCATGTTGAAGTCCTCCTGCCAGCCCACAATGGTCATGTCCGTGCCCCGGTAGGCGGCGTATACGCTGCCGTCCGGCAGCAGGAAGGACACGGCGGCAAACTGCATCTGCCGGTCCTCGTCGTGGAGGCTCTCAAAGGCGAACAGGGACACCTCCCGGAACCGGGGCGTTTCCGCCGCCTGGCGCATCAGGGGATGTAGTCCAGGGTGGACAGGCCCAAAAATGCTCGTCCTCCTCCGTCAGCAGGCGGCACACGTCTCCCATGGGCATGGCGTCCTGGGGATCGAAAAGCTGCACGCTGGGGGGTGTTCTCCAGCTTGATGGGGGAAATGATGCACAGGAGCAGGTTGTCCACCTCGTTGAACCGTCCTGGGCAAAGGTCAAGGTCGCCCCGCCACCGGAGGTAGTCGAACCACAGTGGCGCTGGCTTTCGTCTCTCGTCCGGAGCATGGGGATACCTCTATTTTGAATGTTATTGCGAAATGCTTGCACCGCTCGTCGGTGTTGTGTGGACGTCACCTGGGCAGCTCTGTACGGAGCCGGGATACCGGCGATTCGGGGTGTCAGGGGAGGGCGTCTCCTGGGCCTCCTCACTGGCTCAGGGGGCGCACGGTACCGCACCCCAATATGGTCATGTCCGCCTGCACCAGGCCGCCGTCATAGTCTCCGGGGACACGGCGAAGAAGTCCTCGTTGCCGCCGCCCCCGGCGACAGCGCCGCTGCAGCAGGGCCGTACAGCGCCCCCGTTGAGATAAGTCCCTGGCGGCGGCGGTGACAGCCTCCCGGCTGCCGGTTTTTGCCCAACTGGTCAAACATACCCCGTGCGTTCACCACCAGCTTTTTTGCAGGGTGGCCATGATGCTGCCCGCAGTCTGCCCTTTTTCGCCGGAGGAGTCGTACGTCCCCAACCTCGATGATAGACCGTCGGCTCAGGGTGCGGCTTCGTAGATAGTCCGCCGACACGTGGTAATAGTCGCACGCCCGGGTCACGAGGCCAGGCCAGCTCCCCGGATGCCGTTTTCATGAAGTGGCTCAGCAGAGGCGCGGCTGATGCCCACTCGCCGCCGCCTTCCGCTGGGGAAACGCCCTTCTCCTGCCGCAGCAGGCTCAGCGTGCGGGAAAAATCAGTTGCCATTCTCTCTCTATCTTTTTCTATACAGTAAGTAGATTATGCACCGTTAGCTTTATACAAAAAGTAAATCCCATTTTCCGCGGGGCCATATTTGCCCCACTCCGCCCTTTTCTCCGGCAAATACCAGCGGATTTTCGGAATTTACCGGATTAAATATGAAAAAAGCCGTGTTAATTCCCCGTGAAATCCCTTGACGGATGGGGAAAACCATGTATCATATATTTTTTGTAACGAATTTGTAACTTTTTTGGGGCAACCTGACTATGAAAACAAGACCTTATGCATAAAGACGTCAACGACGTCAACATCACGCCGGAGGAGCGGCGCAGCATCTGGCAGCGGTGGAAGCAGAATCTGAAGGGATTGGGTCTGGTTTTGTAAGGAGCATCCGGACTGGCTGGATCTGATGTGCAGACGCGGGTATCGACCCATCGGCCAGCCCCCGCCGCTGGTGGCATCGCCTGCGGGAGCCGCGGCCCACCAGAAGAAGCAGCGGCAGCCGCCAGAGTCCGAAAACCGCCTGGCCCAGCCAAGCTGCTGTTCGCCTGGGGCAGTATGCCCCGGATGGGCGCGGCCTCCGGGAGCGGTTTGCCCGCGCCGCAGGCACAGCATCCGCCAGCGGCAGCATCCGGGGCCTGCCGGAGCGGCTGCAGCTGCACTCCGCCATCTTCCTGGGCACCTGCGTCACGGCGGCGGCGGTGATCGTGCCATGTATACCATCGGCACCACTGTCCGCTATGACGGCATCAACCTGGGCACGGTCCGCCCTGCCGGACGGTGGACCAGTGGATGCAGCAGCTGGAGACCGTCACCCGCCAGACCTTAGAGGACCAGGACTACGCCATCGACACTGCCCCGCGTTGTCCACCCAGACCATGTGGCCCCGCCTGCCGGGGACCTGAGAGCCGGGGAGGAGTTCGCCGAGAACCTGACGGGACCAGATCGGCGACGTCACCCATGCCTACCCCTGCATGTAGACGGCGAGGCCGTGGCCGCCACCACCTACCCGGAGCCATCGATCAGCTGCTGGAGCAGATGAAAAGGGCTATATCACCGAGAACACCGTGGACTGCAGCTTTGTGGAAAACGTGGAGAAAGGGGGAGTATGTGGACAGTCCCCTGATCATCCAACCTGGAGCTATATCGCCGAGAAGCTCAACGCCACCTCAAGGAGGGAGGTGGTATACACCGTTAAGCCGGCGATGTGGTCCCCATTGCCGAGGAAAACGGCATGACCAATGAGGAGCTGCTGGCCCCTGAACCCCGGCTATGACATCAGCGTTCTCCACACCGGCGACCAGCTGACCATCTCCAACGCCGTGCCCTATCTGACGGTGGTGGCCGTGGAGCGGCAGAGCTTATTTCCAGGACCTGCCCTATACCATCACCTACCGGGACGACGCCAGCATGTACCAGGGCGACACCAGGTGCTGTCCAAGGGCGTGTACGGCAAGGCGGACGTCACCGCCAACGTGACCATCATCAACGGCGAGGAGACCGCCCGGGAATATGTGGCCTCCGTGACCCTGTCCCAGCCTGGTGGCCGAGGTCCAGGCCCGGGGCACCAAGGAGCGGCCCACGTGGTTCCCCACCGGGTCCTTCCGCTGGCCCTGCTACGGCGTCATCACCTCCTACTTCGGCCCGCCGGCGGCCGGCGCCTC
>VOFK01004115.1_pt1 | contig 24810 bp, 48 predicted proteins | sample 5384121 | NCBI WGS metagenome assembly VOFK01 (sample SAMN12384730, study PRJNA508395) | human gut metagenome | isolation source: healthy gut J | host: Homo sapiens | reverse complement strand
TTATTGGGTTCGCAAATTCTGGATTTATTATAATTTTGTTGAATGTGGAATTACATAATATAAAAATGATTAGGAGAAGAAAGATGTCAGTTATCAAAGATTTGCAAAACCCATGAAAATGGTTGGTTTGTTGATGGAAAATTAATTCCAAACTTGCCATTTGGCGGAGAAATGGTTGCTTCAATATTTATTGATGATCGCGCAACAGTTGAGTATGCTGAAAAAATGTCATCAATACAAATGAATAATATTGATATGCTAAATGTATAACACTTTGTAAGATTTTTTTCTGTATATGTATTCCGGAGCGAAAGCAAATGCAGATATGGCCGATGCAAATCGTTAATGAGATACGAAACCCGGAAGGTGGAAGGCTATAAATCGGCAGAAATCTTTGAAATACCTTCCTTAAACCAACACTGCATGTTTATCCGCTCAGGGCAAGTACGGAATAGGATGAAATGAAATTTATCGTCCTGGGAACCCAAACATTTATTTTAATCATCATTTCGGTAATGATGAATATTGTTGCCTGCATCTCGATGGGTTTGGGAGACGAAGATGACTATTATTATTTGGCACGATGAAGATACAGAATAATAACGATTAAATTTAAAGTCCGAGTTGAATTGATTAATCACGCCAGAACTCATTCATGGAAAGTCTTTGAGGGAATGTACTAACATGAGCCCTATGTATGCGCTGGCATTACAGTACACAGTTAGGATAAAAAAAAAGGCTTGCTGAAAAAAATAGGAGCATGGTTTGCGTCGCCTGACGGAACGCAAACGATTTATAAGTTTCATAGCGGCAGTTATAGCGGTAGAGTCATCTGCTGCTTTGTTGGGCAGTACATACATGGACAAAGACAACTTCCTGCCGAAAGAACGAAATTATGCGCTTATAGGGGCTTGCGCCGTTGAGCTGGCACTGGTATTTATTATTGCGAAATTTTTCTCAATGCAAAAAAAGAAGCTGAAAAAGAGCGAAACAAAAAGGCTGCATCGACCCTTTCACGGCGGCTTTTATGCTTGACTAAATTCTTATTTTCTTCCGGACTTTTGTAATGGGGTCATATTTTTCCAAAGAGCAATGTGCTTTACATTCTCCTTTGAATATTGCTCTGCTGGCTTTTATATCTTATAGGTGCGGGTGATATTCCCCTTGAAGCCACACGCCTGGTTTTGCGGAGTGAACGTCATATTTGCCATATATGCTTTGGCACAGTATTATGTCACCGAGTTCAGGGGGAATCCTGTTCAGTTTGCCGACCTTGCCAACATAAAGTCAGTCAGTGAGATAAACGGAATGTACTCTCACTGTTTTTAGACGGCAACGTGATGTTTGTGCTTTGTGATCTTATTCTTATTTTCGCTGTAACGGTGACGACAAAAAGTAAGGAAGATAAAAAATACGCAGCAGGATAATATCGGGTGTGGCTGTTATCGCAGGGGTGTTTCGTATTCGTATACGGCGGCAGGTTTGCCTATGACCTTGGTATAAAAGAACAGATACATCAGGCTGAACTTTTCAGGTGCGGAAAATGCAGACACATACAGGTGCGTAGGCTATGACCTTATGTTCTGCTTTGACGGAATGTTTAACCGTGTGACGAAGCCTGATGGCTACCCACTCAAAATGCAGAGGATATCATAACTCAGTAGGAGGTACAAAAAAAGGCTGACAAAAAGCCTACTATCATTGCTATCATGAACGAATCCTTTGCAGACTTTGAGCATATCGCTCAGTTCAAGACTAACAAAGACTATCTGCCCAACTATCACAAATTGCAGGAGGAAAGCATAAGCGGATATGTTTTTCCGTTTCGGCATATGGCGGTTATTCCTGCAACTCTGAGTATGAATTTCTCACTGGCAACACTCTTGGCTTTTTGCCGTCGGGAAGTGCGGTATTCACCCAATATCTCAACGACAAACAAAACGGTCTTGTAAGCTGGCTAAACGAGCTTGGCTACACAACGCAGGCTATATCTCGCCTTGCTCTGAGGGACTATGGGATATAGGCAACGCCTATGAACAGCTTCAATTCAAAGACATGATATACAATTGTCAGGACAGAATGAGCGATATCCAATATTTCAACGGAAATATCACAGATGAAACCATTTTCAGATATATTGAAGAGCAATATGAAAGACACGCAGGCTCGCCTTATTTTTGTATGGACAGCGACCATGCAGAACCATGCGCCGTATGATGACCTCAGTTCTGTTCCGTCTGAGATAACCTTTGAGGACTACAACAACCCTGCGGCACAGGAATATCTAAATCTTATCTATCAGTCTGACAAGGCGTTGGGGAGAGCTTATAAACTATTTCCGACACAAGCAGGAAGAGGTCATAATCGTAATGTTCGGCGACCATTATCCGCATATCATAAACTTCACGGAATATCTCTATGGCAAGGATGTGGCTTTACTTTCAACGGAGGATTACTCAAGACTTCGACAGACGCCTTTCCTTATTTGGAGCAACAAGGGGCGTTGAAGCGGAGAAGATAGACGATATAAGCCTTAACTATCTTTCAAACGAGGTCATGGAAGCGGCTGGGCCCCAAAGTCGAGATATCAGCAGGAGCTTGACAAGATACGCTGTGACATTCCGATAATAAGCTCTTACGGCTACAAGACGGCTGACGGAGAAATGGTATTCTATAAATGATGTGGCTGACAAATACAAGGACACGCTGAACGAATATGAAACTGTGCAGTATTACAGAATGTTTGATGAAAAGCGTGACAATAGTGTAAATTAGGCTGTTAAAAACACAAACAGCAAAAAAGTGGGACGATTCCTACTAAAAACAATAAACGGACGAAGCTTTTTTACTTCGTCCGTTTCGTTTTTAATGCGTGTCAAAATGCGGGCGAACACTGTTCGCCACTACAAATAACTACATAATTATGCGCTTATTTTTTTATCCTGTGACCTTTTTCTCGAACATGAACATTCCCATGACATCGTTCATTATGCTGTCAGAAGCGACCTTCTTGCTGTTCTTTGTCATTTGCCTTACGACAGTCTGACCGTCATTCTTGCCGAATATCATAACATAATCGTCGCCACTTTCGGAAGTTCCCTCATAGGACACCTGATTTTTAAAGATGTTATATTTCCACTTGCCGTCTTTGAAATATGCGTCAACGGCTTCGCCGTAATTTTCGCTTTTGCCAATTTCATTTCGGTATCGAAATCGTAGGTGGAATGTCTTACGCTGAATATTCTCACAAAGGCGATCACAAAATATATCACCAGTATTACCACTGTGATCTTAAACAGAGTCTTTAGTATCTTTTTGCCCTTACCATAATTCTCTTTGCCGCTGCTTGAATGTTCAGTTGGGGTGCGCCTATAGTCTGCCGCACTCATTTCTCTGTTTCGGTCTGTCTCTCTTACACGCTCTACCCTGCGGGCTTCCTGCTCTCGGCGCATTCTTTCCTCTGCTTCGGCTCTTTTCGGGTGTTCGTAAACACGCTTCGGTATGCCCTGTATCCTTGAACGGTCTATAAACTCCTGCTCGCCACGTCTTTGGGTCGATGAGGCGATAGGTACCATTTTTCCGCAGTTGGTGCATATCTTAGCTCCGTCCTCCAGCTTAGAACCGCAGAATGTACAATGTCTGCTCATTATTACCAATCCTTTACACACTTAGAACTGTTTTGTTTGTCGAAGTTTTTTCTATATCTATGTTGGACTATCCGCCCGTTTTCTTTAAGACAACGGGCGAACGCTGTTCGCCCCTACAAATCTTCTTTATCTATATTTACAGATATCTTACAACGCCCACAACCTTGCCAAGTATGCTTACTTCGTCTACTATGATAGGATCCATGGTGTCATTTTTTTCAGGCTGCAGTCTGTAATGGCCGTCCTCTTTATAGAAAGTCTTTATGGTAGCTGACTCGTTGTCAACAAGTGCGCAGACTATATCGCCGTTTTCTGCATATGGGGTCTGCTCTATAACTACCATATCTCCGTCAAGGATAGCGGCGTTTATCATGGACTCTCCCCTTACCTTTAGAGCAAAAAAGCGGATTGCTGTAATGCCTTGCAGGCTGGAAGCTTATATAGTCTGTTATCTCCTCAATGGCAGTGATAGGGATACCTGCGGTGACAGTTCCCACAAGGGGGGATCTTCATACCGTTGCCGCCTGTGAGCCTTATGGCTCTGTTCTGGTTATTTCCCTTTTCAAGAAGACCTTTTGCGGTGAGATTATTTATATATCTATGGGCTGTTGAGGTAGACTTAAAAGCCAAATTCCGCACAAATCTCCCCTAACTGTCGGCGGATATCCCTCTTCTATGCGATCCTTTATGAACTCGAATACCATTTTCTCGTTCTCGGTTACTTTTTCTCATAGCTCCGTCCTTTCTGTTATATCAATAAATCTTTATCTTCTAAACTTAAAGCTCTTTTTTTGCAAGCCTTTTTGCAAGCTTATAGACATCTCCGCAGCCAAGAGTTATAACAAGGTCGCCCTCTTTGCAGTTTTTTCTTTATATAGTCGATACACTGTGAGAAGTGATATTCCTTCTGCTGTGCAGTCTGCTTGTCAACAAGCTCGAGGTCGGTCTTTGAACCAAACTGCATTCGGTATCTTCTCTGCAAGCTGTTCAGCATAAACACCGTCGGTATTTTTTCTCACGGCTTCCCATGATATCCGTGATAACGGCAATATCTGCAATGGAAAGCGCTTTCACAAAATCGTTCATGAGTATCTTTGTTCTTGAATAGGTGAAAGGCTGGAAAACTGCCCACACTCTGTTGAAATCAAGACCCTTTGCGGCTTTCAGTGTACACTCGATCTCCTTTTGGGTGGTGAGCGTAATCGTCAACGATAGTAACACCCTTGACCTCGGCTATCTTCTCGAAACGTCTTATTGCGCCAAAAAGAAAGTATCAAGTCCCTTTTCGATACCCTCCCATGAAACGCCTGAATATCTTGCGGCGGCGATAGCTGCAAGGGCGTTCATGACGTTATGGTCGCCAGGAACATGGATAGTAAGCTCTCTGACAAACTCGCCCTTATAATAAAGCTCAAAGCGTGTCTGCAAGCCTTTTTTTGGACTTTATAACAGCAGAATAATCGTTTTTCTTATCCCAGCCGAAAGATATCATTTCCTTGTCGACACCCTCAACGGCTTTCAGAGTATTTTTGCGTCGTCGCCATTATAGATAACGGCTTTTGAAGCCATGGTTGCGAACTTATGGAAAGACTTTATGATATTTTCGATATTCTTGAAATACTCAAGGTGGTCTGCGTCAACGTTCAGGATAATTGAAACGTCAGGGGGAAAAGTCTGAGGAAATGATCCTCGAACTCACAGGATTCACAGACCATAGTCTGTGATGAGCCTGCCTTGCCTGAACCGCCTATGCTTGGGAGCTTTCCGCCTATAACGCAGGAAAGGTCAGTACCCTCCTGAACGAATATCTGTGTGAGCATGGAAGAAGTTGTGGTCTTTCCGTGAGTGCCTGAAACGCAAAGAGCGTTCGTATACCAGCTTTGTGACAAGTCCAAGTATCTCGGCTCTTTCACAGCAGATCGCACCGCTTGCCTTTGCGGCGATAAGCTCAGGGTTATCTGCCATTATTGCGGCGGTATAGATTATAAGGTCTGCACCCTTGATATTCTCGGCTCTCTGACCGAGAAAGACTTCTATGCCAAGCTTTCTTACGGCTTCAAGAGTTTCAGTTTCGTTATTGTCTGAGCCTGTGATGAAATATCCCTTTGAATGGAATATCTGCACCAGAGGGTACATACCAGAGCCGCCTATACCAATAAAATGAACGTGCTTTTATATTTTCAAGATCTCATTTGTTATCATCTTTGTAATACTCCTTAGAATAATAGATAATTCAGAATGTATGTTTATTTTATTATATAACATTTCTAAAAAAAAATAAACCCCTTTTTTGATTATTTTTCAAAAAAAGAGGCAAAAATATTACTACAGGCATTACATCACAAGAAAGGACGCATGAAAATGACTATAACAGAGGTAAAATTCAGAAGATTTATAAACGAGGGCAAGCTCAGAGCCGTTGTGAGCCTGACCTTTGACGGCAGTTTTGCGGTACATGATATCAAGATAGTGCAAGGAGAGGAACGACTTTTTGTGGCTATGCCCAGCCGCCGTGATGACAACGGGGTTTTCCGTGATATCGTTCACCCCATCGACAGCGAGCTTCGCAAGGAGATAGAGGGAGAGATACTTTCTGCTTACCGCATGGAGCTTGACAGGCAGGCGGCGGAACAGCAGGGATTTAAGCTGAAAACGATAAAAAGCCAATAAAACAGGCATAAAAAAAACGGGCGAACAATGTGAAATGTTCGCCCTATTATTTTTTTCAGATTTTAGCCCCAAATTTTATCGCCCATGTTTGAGAGATAAGCTGTAAGCTCCTCCGCCATTTCATACTGCTCAGGAAGTCTTGGGTGACCGGGGTCGCCTTGCCTGTTCTTGTGAACATGAAATGTGTTATCTTCTGGTCATTAAGCTCGTTTGCTATCTCGTCAACGGCTTTATCCCACTCCTCACCGTGGCAGAGAACTGTCAGCAGAAGCACAAATGTTGCGTTTGGATACTTGCTTCTAAGGTCAAGGATAATGCTCTTGTAGGCATTTTTCCACTTTGCTCTGTAATCGGGATCGGCGATATCGAAATCCTCGTGACCCTCGTTATGCGGGTCGTTCTGACCCACTGCAAAAAGCACAACGTCAGGGGTATAATTCTCAAAATCCCAAGGTGTTACGCCCTTTGCGCCCTCTGGGAAATAGCAAAGCTTATTATTGTATACAGACTCCATGCCGATATAATTCGGTGCATGATAATAGCCAGTGTTGTCGAAAATTGCGATACCGCCCTGTGCGATATTATGGATCTGTGCGCCAAGGTTTCTTGCTGTTATCATTGCATAGCTATGCCATGCGTTATCGTAAACTCCCTGATGATCCTCAGGGTCACAGCTTTGCAACAAAGTCAACTGCCTCGCACACTGCGCCTGCAGAAACAGAGTCGCCATAGCACTCTATTTTTCTTTGCAGGGAGAGGAGGATTTTCAAGAACTTCTCCGTCGGGGTCTATCTCAAAGCCCACGAACTCAAAGTAATGGGAGGCGTCCTGTCTTTTAAAAAAGGGTGACTGTACGAGTGCCTTTTTCAAGGTCACAAGCGATATCAAGGGTGATATCCTCGTCATTTTTATCGAAAGTCACCTTGCCCTCTTTGCCGTCCATAACAAAGCCAAGCTCCTGAATGTTGAAATACTTATGGTTTTTTATCACGGCGGATACGCTTGTGCCTGTGAAAGTCATTTTTACATTTGAGCCTGCGTAATAAAAACTCAGGGCGTGTTTTGTCGGAAAAAGTCTATTCTGCCCATATAAGTAAGAAAGCTGTTGTCTGCTGTTATAAGCTTTTTATTCTCTGCCATTATTTCATATCCTTTCGATACTATGATTTTTTTGCATATGTTTATTTTAGCTTTTCAAGGCGTTTTTGTCAAGGATATAAAACGTTTTCAGAGAAATATTTTTACACGGAGCGAATATACATAGATAAGAAAAAAATATCAGGGGGTGCTTTTATGAATGATACTCAGGGCAGGCACAATGCCATTCGTGAAAACAGACAGCCTTTACAGCTTTCGGGCGTAACGGACGTTGACAGCTTTGACGAGGATGAGATAAGGCTTTTCACACAGCTTGGAGAGCTGACGATAAAAAGGCAAAGACCTGCACATAAACGAAATAAGCGTTGAGTCGGGAGATGTTTCCGTGGAGGGAGATATCTGGGCTTTGGTTTATGGAGAAAAGGACAGAAAGAAAAAGCTCTCGGCGATAGGGAAGATATTCAGATAACATATGTAAGGGCGACCTTAGGTCACCCGTTGGCTGACCGCTAATTGTGGTCGGTATATCCGCATTTTTGTTGGATAGCTATTAACCGAAAAAACTGCGAACAGGCGGGCGAACGCTGTTCGCCCCTACAAGTGGGGGGTGTATATTCGGGCGGTTTTTAAGCCAAAAGTATATGCAATGTCATTGCATGGTGCAAGAGGTTGGAGAAAGGGGAAAGATAAATGGAAAAGATGCAGTTAAGCATAGAGCTTGAAAGGGAGCTTTTTCTGCTGTCTGTGGTTCTGGGCTGCGGGCTGGGGCTTTTATATGATATTTTCAGGGTATTCAGGACGGCTTTTTTTGCCACATGGGGAAGATACTCACCTTTTTTGAGGATATCATTTACACATTTCTTTACGGCTTTGCACTTTTCACATTTTGCACCGGACTGGACGGGGGGCTATAAGAGGGTTTGTTTTAGTCGGTATGCTAACAGGCTCTGTGATAGAAACATCTTACTGTAGGAAACGCTGTTGTATCCGTGCTGAGGCCTTTTTTCGATCATCAGAAAACTATTTGCTAAAACGTTTTCGCCTGTGGTTAAATTTATTACCAAAAGAGCAGACGGTTTCAGGGACTGTTTTGTGTGAAAAAAGTGCAAAATTTCCTCTCTGCGAAAAAAAACTAAAAGCACTTGAAAACTCTCTTTTGATTAGTGTATAATAGAAAAGAGTATAGGTAACGCCTCATGACAGTTATTGGGGTATTGCTTATGGAAAGGTCGGTTTTGTAATCAAAAAAGGAGTACGCAATGCTAGGTTTTAAAAATAAAACGTCCGAAACGCCTGACGCTGAAAAGGACGCTGCTAAAAAAAATCCAAAGCCGAAAAAGATCAAGATTTGTTAAGCTTCTGACTATTTTTGCTGTTGCCGCTCTTGTTGTTTATTCAGGGGTGATTATCATCTCACAGCAGGCGCAGATAGCACAGCTCAGAAAAAGAGTCAGACGCTATAAATAAAAAGATAACCGCCGCCAAGCAGCTCAATGATGAATACACAAGGCTGCTCAGTTCTGACGACGAGGCGGAGTATATGGAGAAGATAGCTATTGAAAAGCTGGGCTATGCTTATCCTAATGAGCGCAGATTTTATATTGTAAACAACAGCGACTAAGGCAAACACGGTCTTTTGACCGTTCATATAGCAGAATTTTTATTGCAGAGAGGACACAAAGATCAAATGCAGCTTGAAGTAGGAAAAATTTATGAAGGAAAAGTAACAGGTATCACAAAATTCGGAGCATTTGTGGAGCTTGACAAGGATACGACAGGAATGGTCCACATCTCGGAGGTTGCGAACACATTCGTAAACGAGATAAAGGATCATCTTACCGAGGGTCAGACCGTCAAGGTAAAGGTGCTTAATTTAGGCGACGACGGAAAGATATCGCTTTTCTATCAAGAAGGCTCAGCCTGCGCCACAGAGAAGGCCAAGAGAGAACGGTCACCAGGGTGGCAGAGAGGGCAGACCTAACGGTGGTCAGAGAAATTTCAACCGTCAGGGAGGCAATTCTCAGGGCAGACCTAGAAACGACTATAACAGGGATCACAACAGAGACAGAGCGCCACAGGATTTTGCTAAAAATCCGCCTCCGGTATACAATGCTGACAGCAATTCAGGAAACGCTGATTTTGAGGATATGCTCAGCAAGTTCAAGGCGTCAAGCGAGGAGAGATTTTCTGATCTGAAAAAAGTCATTGACAACAAGAGAAAATCTCCGTCAAGAAGAAAAATAGATACCGATACATAAAACAGAGGATATTCAGTCATGAAAAAATTTCAAAAAAGACTTTTTGCGTTTATATTTTTCATGCTGGCAGGAATAATACTTGGTGCGTTCATAGCTTACGTCTGTGAGGGCAAGGATTATGTGGGCTGGCTTGCATGGGGGGAAAAAATGTAGGCGTTGAAAGCTTTGCTATAGACCTGTATGTGATAAAATTCAATATAGGTCTTATGGTCCATGCAACTATCTCGCAGATATTCACTATTGCTGCGGCGCTTATAGTGTTCTCAAAGACCTGCAAGGGGCTTTAAGGAGAGTAAATTTTAAAATGAGATTTCTAAAAACAGCAGCAGTAGCTTTAACAGTGGCTGTCTGCCTTTTATGCACTTCCTGCGGTACGCCTGAGCTAAAAGCATGACACATTGGTATATCAGGCAAGGGAGGACTATGCGGCGCTTGACTCCGCAAAAGTCGTTATAACCAACGAGGACACTGGTGATATCGAGCAGGAGTTCACTTTCAAGTATGACGAAAAGGATGTGCTGACCTATTCTTACTACGGCAAGAACGGTGGAAAGGAATACGCTCAGTATAACAACGGAATCGAGAGCTACACCTATGATAACGGAGAATACTCACATTTGGTAAGGGCGACAAGGACTTTTCAAAAAGTACACAAGAAAGGCAAAGCACCCACAAGCTGACGAGGGTATGCTGATGTTTGCACCGAAAGCTGTTGAGTCTGTTTCTGACATTATCGGTGATGACGGCTCTGTTACTGTGACGTATGTTTATGACGTTTCAAAGCTGGGAAAGGACGCTGAGGAGATAGGCACAAAGGGCTTTTCCACAACCTATTTTTTTTCGATAAAGACGGTGAACTTGAATACTTCACTGAAAACACTGTCACAAAGAACGCTCAGTACAACTATCGTGTTGACATAACAGAAAGAAACTCTGTTGACAAGATAGAAAACAATGTTGAGCAATACAAAGACAAATAATTTACCGCATACAAAATGTAGCGGCGACCTGAGGTCGCCCGTTGATCTGATACTTTTTAGATATTCCAAACAGGCTGCAAAAACAGCCTGTTTTTTTGTCAAGAAGCATATTTACACCATTATCAAAAAAAACGCCCCAACTTAATGGGACGTTTTTTTTTTGTTATAATTTGCTCTCTGCCAGTATTCTCTGTGGCTCGGCAAGCATTTGCTTTTGCTTCCACAAGGGTCTGCCTTATCTCGTCATTATCATAAACCATCATGAGCTGCTGAGCCTGATTGAGGGGCTTCTCTGCCCATTTCCACCTGATACTGATAAAGGCTGTCGAGCCTTGCGGCTGCCTTTGTTTCAAGGTCCTGATAAACTGTCTTTATATCCTTGACGATATTATTTCTGATATCGTCATAGTTTTCAAGAGCGATATCAATTATATCGGTCTGCTTTTTCTTTTTAAGGATAAGGCTGAAAACTGACATTGTGGCAGGAGGAAAGGTTTCGCTGGTGCCAAAAAGCTGCACCCCCATAACAGAACGTGTTACGTTCTTGTTCAGAGAAGTCATTATCATTTCCACTGACGGAGCCTTTGCCGCCTTTGAAAGATCGTCTATGCCAAGGGCGGAGGCAAGCTCTCTGCCTGTGCCTTCCACTATCTCGGCTATCCTATCTCTATGGCTCTCGATACAATTTCGATATGCTTCGCCCACCTTTTCCATAAGGAACGAATAGAAATGCTTTTCTATATCCTCAGAGCTGTAAAGGTCGTTTCCGTCTGCATCTTTTCCACGGCAATCAAAATGCTTGCTCTCAGCTTTGAGAAGAACTCATACATCCAAGCTTCGGCTTCCTGCTGCATTTCGATAATAGAAAGGTGCAAAAAGCAGGCTTTTTTCTCCTCCAGAGCCTTTGAAAGCTTTTCACACTGCTCCTCAAACTCTTTTTGCTCTGTCGGCAAGCTTCTGCTTGTCAAGCTCTGTACCATATCGCTTATAAGTCTAAGCTTTGCGGCTGTTTCATCGCACATCTGCGAAAGCATTGTAAGAACACGCTTTGAACGTATAACGTCCTTCTGCATGATTATATCACGTTGCAAAGACAGCTCGAACTGGAAAAACTGAGTTTCGTAAAACTCTTTGTACCCTTGTCCAGCGGTCTTTCTCTGCCAAAGCTTTCGGCTAAGCTCGTCTGCACCGCTTATGCCGTATACGATAGCGTTAGGCACTATCCTCTCAGATATGTTTTCACACGCTTTAGTATTTTATCAGCGTCCTTCTGAGAGTTCATTGCGTCTATCATATTCACGAGGATATAGAGCATAGCGAACCTCTGCGGCTGGACATGGCTTGCAAGGAACAACTGCTCGCTTTCAGAAAAAGGCAGCAGGCATGATGCCGCATACATGATAGCGTCGGCATTGACAATATAATCCATTACCTGCTTGTCAAGGCTCTCCAAGTCAGAAAGGCCTGGGGTATCCACTATCCTTATCTCTTTGAGTATAGGGGCGTTGTCCTTTATCTGAACATAGCTTATTTTTGCAGGGAAAAGCTTCATTCTCTGCTCAAGCTTTTCTTTGTAATATCCTCCAGCGACAGCGGCACTCTCATGCCGTTTTCAAGGATAGCTTCCACATACTGTGTATGACCGAAAGATATCTCATTTATAGTATAAGTTTCAGGTGTAACGTTTATAGGTGCAAGCTCCTTGCCCAGCAGGGCGTTTATAATGGTGCTTTTTCCCCTTTGAACTCGCCAAGTATGACCAGCGTGAAAGGCTCTTCGCTTTTTTTCGATAAGAGCTTCCCAATCGTTCATTTCGCTGACAAAATCCTTGCCGAGCATTTTCGCTATCTTTTCATTTTCAACAAAGGCTTTAAGAGCGGTCTTTACCTGTGCAATATTCTGCTCCGCTGTATTGATATTAGCACTATCCACCTATCACGCCTCCGTTTCCGATTATAATACTGCTGCGCACATCACATATCTGACCTGAAACAAGGTGTCTGTCAGAATCCTCTGCGTCGCCACGCCATTCATAAAGAACTGAGCAATACAGAAACTCAGTAGCTGCGACAACAAGCTTTTCAAGCTCGCTCATAGTATTATCTGTTTTTCAGATTTCTTGAAGAAACTGCATGGACGCTCTCAGCCTTTTTGATAAGTCCGTTCGGTATCCATATTCTTCTGCTGTCTGCCATAAAAGTCGATATAGCCCTTGTTATAAAGCCCTGTTATGACGCTTATGAACATTCCCGGCTTATCGAGGCAGATAATGCCTGCTCTGTTTGCAGTTATATCAGCATACTTCACCCACTGAACAAGCGCTGTATAAAGCTGATTGTTCACAGTCTGCTTATATGACCTTTCAACTGGTCTGTAAGTATACTTATTGTAATTGAGATATGTAAATGCCATATTATAGGCACAATGATTGTTCTGTATTCTTCCACACTCGCAGCCTATAAGGAACATAAGCTCCTCCCTTGCTGCACATTTCCACTACCTGCTTTGAAAGCACGATACAAGGCTCGATGATATCGCTTGCCACAGAGTAGACCTGTGCTTTATCCATATCCCCTCTGACAAAGACGATAGGCACAACAAGCTCTAGCCGCTCGGCACACTTCTTCACAATGTCATAGATATCAGGATATTTCAGCGGGCCAACCTGCTCGCACTTAAGAAACAGGTGCTTTGCTTCGGCAGAAACGTCCTGCGAGCCTGCCGCCTTGACGAGCTTTCCCCAGCCCCCAAGTCCCATTATCTTCTGCCTTACGGCAAAGTCGGACCTCAAAAGCATAGTCAAGCACGCCGTCAACTATATGGTTCTGATAGCTTCTTTGTATAAGCGTTCAAATATGTGCGGAAGCTTGTGTCAATCTGTAGCAGCGGATTTTCCCTTTCCGTTGTATTTGTACTCATGACCTGTCCTCCCTTGATCCTAAAATAATATTTTTATATGACCGTCAGCTTTCCATAGCTTCGGTAAGCACACGTCTTACCTGATATGCTTCCTGAACTATAGCGCTTGCGCTCTCGGCAATATCATGCAGACGTTCCATTTCCTTCTGAGAAATGTTGCTCTTTTCTGTTTTAAGATCATTAAGATTATCAAGTGTTTCCTGAGTATCACGGAGGATTATCTCTGTTTCGCTCTCGATCTTGCCCCCCTTCAGACCCTCAAATGCTGAGAATACCGGACGGCGGACAGTTTCAGTGAAGTCATTATTGAGCTTCATTTCGTGGAACTGCTTTCTCACCTGAGTTTTAAAGTTTGACTTATACTTATCTATTCTTTCCTTAACAAGTATCTTATCAACGGCAAAGTTTGAAGTAAAAGTACCTGCAATGCCTGCAAGAGCCATAAGGCAGAGGGTCACTGGCAGGGTAGCGGTGATGCCAAAGAAGCCTGCAAAGAATATAGCAGTATAATAAGTAGCATAAAAATCCTGCAAAGCCTGTTGCTCCGCCCAAAAGTGCGCCCTTTACGCCGGACTCTCTGAAGCCCAGGAACAATCCTCCGACGCCGTAAGAGCCGATAGCAACGCCGATTATCTTATCCATTACGCCGCCGTTCTTTGAAACTCTGTCGGAGATAGTGAACATCTGCTGGATCTTTGTAACGGACTCGAAGAACTCGTCCTCAAATTCCTGAAGTCTTTCAAGCCTCACAGGAAACAGCGAAGTTTATGCTGTTCTGTATCTGCTCGCAGATTATCTGCGCTCTTGCCTCTATGCTCTCCTTTTATTTTCTCGGTGAGCTTTTGCGGTAACGAGAGCTTGAGCTGGTCTTTCTTGAAATCGTCAGAGGACATCTGGAAGTTGTCTATAACCTCCATAGCTGTCTGCTCGATGTTTGTCCAATAGCTGTCCAGAACCGGCTGCAGGTCATTGAACACCTGATTTGCGGCGTCGTTGATCTTGACAAATTCCTGTCTTTTTCTTATTTCTTATCTCGCCTATCTCTTTGATAGCCTCGTCATACTTTTCCATGAACTCATCGTTAGCCATCATGAGTGCGTTTTTCCTGCATAACAACGCTTCTGAGTATCTCAGTACCCGAATTTGTTATCTTATTTGCAAGGATCTGCAATGCGATAACGCCACGCTCTTTTGTGAGCATGGTTTCAAGAGCCTTTTCAAACTCGGGAAGTTACTCTTTTCAAGGGGCTTCCTTATCCCCTGTTTCCTTGGCATTAAGAGCCTGCTTTGCATAAACGCCGATAACTCTCGGAGTTCCTATCTTTCTTTTTATAGACCGCAAACTCACGGGAATCCTCGCCCATGACCTTTTTAGCCTTTTCCATAACGTATTTTCCGATACGTCCTCTTACAGTTTCGACTATCTTGTTCTCGTCTGCCTGTGAGAAAGTACCGAAGCAGTTTACAACGAAAATAATCCTTCCCACATCGGAAGTGAGCATTTTCTTTTCCAAAAACTCTTTCTCAAACTGTGAGAAAGGAGTTTGCACTGATAACGAAAACGGCTGCGTCTATTTTCGGCAGGATAGACAGAGTAACGTTGGTCATCTGGTCGTCATCGTTAAGACCCGAGTGTCTATGATATCCACGTTGTTCTTACAGAACTCGGTATCATAATAAACAGTGGCTTCCTTTGACAGTTTCGGCTCTTTCCTCCGACTCTGCTGTAAGCTTTGTTACATAGTCCTCCAGCTTGTTTATATCCACCCTTTCACTTTTGCCGTTTTTTGTATTCCACCTGCACATACGGCTCTTCGCTATAAGTAACTCTGTTAAGGGTAGCCGTTGCAGGCAGCACGTCAGCAGGGAGTACCTCCTGACCCAGCATTGCGTTGATAAGGGTACTCTTTCCTCTCTTGAACTCGCCCACTATAGCGACCTCAAAATGCTCCTCGGCAGTTTTCTCCAATGTTTCCCGAATAGATTCCGCAGTATTGACAAGAGCGATCTCCTCGCTCAATCCAAGCAGCGATTTCAGGTTCTCTGTAAGACCCTTTACCGTTTCCTTATAGGACGCATAGCTGCCGTAATCAATTTGCTTTTTCATTACAAGCCTCCGTTCCTCGTTTCTAAGGCAAACCTTGCATGGCATTGCCTTGAGGTAATATCTATATACTATATTCCATTCATTTCCGCTGTGACACAATAAATATTACCGTGACATTATTTTAATTATAACATATTATTATTAAAACATAAGTCAAGAATTTACTTATAACAAGTACAAAAAACTACCCTTTTTGTACAAATCAGCGTACATATAATATACATTTTGCACAATATAGGGAACGAAAAAAAAAACGCCCAGAAAATCTGGGCGCTATTTTATCGAGGATGTGCTAAACAAATCTTTTTTATGTAGGGGCGAACAGTGTTCGCCCGTTATTTGACTCATTTTTTCAACGGACTTATATCATGCTTTTTTTGAGGCATTGACATCAATTCTGTCCGTAATATGCGTTAGCGCCGTGCTTTCTCAGATAGTGCTTATCAAGAAGCTCCTGCTGCATATTACCTATCTCAGGTCCAGCATCATTGCGTGGAAGTTCATAAATGCGGCTTCTTCGAGAACGACTGCATTATGAACGGCTTCTGCGGCGTCCTTTCCCCATGTAAAAGCCATGGCTTTTACCAGAACACGGCATTGTGAACTGATCATCGCCGATGATGGCTTTGAGAAGTCGAACTGGATCCGTTTCAACGGCGGCATCGTGGGACTGCATCATCGTCATTGACGCCGCATCTCGGGTGCCGCCGGGGGGATCGTATTGGCTGACTGTTCGCCTCGAACCTCTGCACGGCCAACATCGATCGCTATCCTGACTGTCGGTCTGATCGCCCGCAGACGCCGATCGGCGGGTGTCGATCGGCGGGAGCGCCAGCCTGCTCGACACCTTTCCTGCTTCACGCAGGGCCTGTTGTCTATGGAGCCCAGCGTGCTCATGGCCGCCGGGTCATCCACTTATTGTCCCGCCATCATGGGCGCGTGGCTGTAAGCAACATCCTGTTGAGGCGCATCTGGGTGCGATTCCATCGGTGGTGGTTGCGGCATATCGTTTTAAATTCTTCACGGAAAGACCCCTAAGCTGTCGTCGTGTTGTCGCACGGCTACTCTCCTTTCTTCAGGCAGCACCTCGTTCAGACAGGCGCAATGGATGATGTGATACCTGATGTAGGTGGAGCAGTTGGGTGACGACGGCCGCAAAGCGCCTGGCTTGCTGCTGCTGACACGGGGCACATGCTCCCTGACAGGCCCCGACCTTTGCTCGCAGCTCCAACAAAAAACCCAGCGGCAAAGGTCAGCAACTGGCCGCCACGTCCAGTCCCCGCGGTCTTGCAAAGTCGCCGAAGCCAGCTGGGTCGAGAGGCGCCGCATGTATCTGGTCGGCCGGCGAGGTCTTCGTACATCCGGTCGATCTAAGCGTTCCTCCGAAGATCGACTTCTGGCGGGCCAGCCCCGCGCCCCAGCGGTGTCGCGTCGTCGTCGCAAGTTTGAGGGGCAGGCTGCCTCGGGCTGAACCTGGTGTTCATGAGGGCTAAGCAGCGTCGGCCTTTGGCTATGCTGACGCTGAACAGTTCAGACCGTCTCAAGATCTTTATCGGGAGGAATGCCGGCATCGAGTAAGCGGCGTCCAGCAACGGAGCGAGGCAGCCCGGAGGCAGGGTCACCAGCGCGGCGCGGCGGTCGAGCGAACCGTACTGTTTGCGTTCTGCGGCAAAGCCGAAGCGGCCGTGCGTTGCTGGGGCAGGCCGTCGCGGCCTTGTTCGCGATTGCAATGTGGTTATCGGTAGGCTTCTGTCGTCCACGTTCGACTTGGGCAGTGGTTCGTCGCCGCTGCACTCCTAAGTCCTTCCAAAGACAGCGTATTAAGCATGGGGAGCATACTTGAATTGACCCTTCAGGTAAGCGTGCCACAAGCTCGCCTCCCTTGTCCGCTTCTCCCAGCTGCCAGGTGGTCATTGCCAGATAATACAGGTTATTCCTCCCTGCCCGGAGCATCCGGGTAGATTCATTGATAAGCTGGTAGGCGGCGGGGCAACCCTTTGGGAACCATGCACCAAGGCCTGGTTGCCCATGAAGCTGAACGTAAAAGCGTCCATGACCTTTCCTTCCTCCTTCATCTTGTTGAACTGGTCGATCAGGGCTGTCACCTTCGCTCTGTCCAGCGTATGGGAAAAATCCGTCACGCCAGGCACGGCCCCGTTGGCACGGCCCAGACGATCCAGGGAATAATTGGCATCCGCCATTACCCGGACTGATCGGGAAGAAGGCCCCATCAGCACCATCGCCAGGGAAGCATAATCTTCGTGACTCTTTCTGTTTTCCATCCTGAAGCAGGGAACGGATTTCTCCAGCACTTCCGCAACGTAGCTCACCAGCCGCGGAGTGTACAAAGCCACACGCGTGGGACTGATATTCATCACGGAAGGGTAAGTTTTCCACAAACTTCACCGTCTCACTGCATTTTTGCCGGTCTTAATAGCGGCATCCACCATCGCCAGGAAGCCATTGGTAATAACGGCATCCGTAATGCGGCGGCCCTTGTAGCGTGACGTAACGCAAGAGGTAAGGTTTTCCATTCCTTTTTCAAAAGCAGGCGGGGACATCTTGAAATAGCATTGGGCCAGAAGCCCCTGCACTTCACCGGCATTGACGTTTCTGGCGACAGGATCGCTGCGGTATTCTTTCAAGCAATTTTTCCAGCAGCCCGCGCCCTTGGCAAAATCCCCAAGACGGCAGTAGTTTTCCCCTTCCCGGAACAGGGCCATTTTCACGAGCTGGTTTTTAGCGCTCGGGAACTTGGTGTAACAAGCCTTGAACGCTTCCACAGCTTCCTTTGTAATTCTTCAGCTGGGCCAGACAGACGCCCTTCTGGTAATAGAACCAGCCGAAGCCGTCATCCAGCCCCAGCATCTTGATACGGGGTTCATAAACGCGGATGCAGCGATCCACGGCATCCAGGGCCTCCTGCCACTTCCTTCCTTAATGGCCGTCAGGGCCGTGCGCTGGTAATCGCGCGGGCCATGCTGAGCGCCGGATGGAAGAACCGCCCCGATACTCAGCACGGAAACCAGGCCTGCAGCCAGTGCAGTAGTATAGTTTGATTTGATCATGTGTTTAAAATTCGTTGAAACAGAAGAGATAATAAAACAGGCGCAATATCCGTGCAAATACACGGAATACACCTATCTGTAATGGATTGCGTCATTTTAACAAGATGTGTCAAACTCTAAAGAAGAAAGTTTTATCTTTTTAGTCATCCTTGCAAGAAAGTTCTTCCATCCCGCGTTTATCGGGAGTTGGAACAGGTCGGCGCCGCCCGGCCGGGAAAATACTGCTTTTTCAATACCCTGCTACACACTCTGCGGCCAAAGGAATGCACGCTTTCCGCCTTCAAAAGTTTTTCGGTGGAATACAGCCTACTGCTCCATCATGCCCTTAAGGAGCCTCGAATCCCGTCTGTCAAGATGCCAGAGGCATATTTAACATGGCGCAAACATATCGTCCGCCCAACCGGAATTCCATTTTTCCGGCATCCGCAGCCATACCGGCCTTCTCCCCGGCAACAGCTACCCTCCCTCTCAGTTCTCCTTTTTTTCAACATGAAATCCCATTCGCGAGTTGAAAGGAAATATCATGAAAAAACAGCTATTCTTCCCTCACGGGAGGTACGGGAAAATACACTTCCTCCCCGTACTTCCTAATAACAACATCACTTCCCGAAAATCATCAACAAGGATTTTCCTGTTACTGCACAAATAAGATAAAGGCTTCGAGCCGCCTTTTTCTCTCTGCTCTGCTGCACCCTCCTTCCAATATACTCTTTCCATCTCTCCCGTGAATGAACTGGTTTTCTGAAGCCAGCCCTTCCAATACTCTCCTGAATCCGAATCTCCTGACTGCCTCTCCTCCTCCCAGCCAGACACGGAATGCAATACTGGAAAAAAACGGCAACATTTCTCCTGAAGCTCCGTTCCCGGACAGAATTCACGGCTATCCGCCCGCCACCTGCGGTTTCACAAAAGGGAAAAACGGATTCAGAACCGGGCTATGAAAGGAGTATTGCTCCAGCCAAAACCGCATATCCCAACCAGAACATTTACCGTACAATAAAAAGGGCATGGTCCGGCTCCGGATTTCTCCACAGGGCTTCCCCTCCTTGCCGCAAAATGCTGCCGTATGCGGGCGTCCGTTTCTCCCGTCAATAACAAAAAGCTTCCGCTCCTCTTGGGGAGCGGAAGCTGAGAGTCAATGAAAAAATAAGGGTAATTTATTTTTAGTCGTTCTTAAGGTCGGTCAGAGCCACCGTTGTAATCCCGGCCTCCGTCAACGCGTTCATGACGTCAATAACGCGCTGGTGGGGAACATCCCCTTCCACCCACAACTGCACTACCGGCTTGGTGCCTACAGCGCTGGCCTCCTGTTTTTTGGCTTCCAGCTGCTGCACGAGCGTCGCCAGGTTGTGGTTGTTCATGTCATTGTCGATCATCAGGCTGTTGTCCTTACCCCAGTAAATGGTACCGTCCTTGATGATGCGGATCAGCGCCGGCTCAATCTGGGAGGCGTTTTCGCCCATGGCTTGGCCCGGCATGGACATATCCAGCTTGCGTTCCTGAATCAGGGAAGTCGCCACAATGAAGTAAATCAACAGAAGGAAACATACGTCGATAAGGGAAGAAATATCCAGCTTGGGATCTTCATCCTCGACTGCCTCTAGTTTTTTATGTCTTGCCATAGCGCGTAATGTTATTCAGCCTTGGTTGCAGGAGAGGAATTCTTGGCAGGCAGAACGGCAAAAATCACTTTGATGACACCGCATTCCGCAGCCACGCGGATTACCTCCCGGGACCCTTTGAAGAGGGCCTGCTGGTCGCCGCGCAGATAAAGGCGCGTTTCAAAATCCTGCCTGTCCTTGAAGCGTTCCACAAGGTTCTTGATATATTCCTTGAGTTCGTCGGAGGAATTGAGCGGGGTGCCTACGTCGGAGGACCAGAGAACGCTGGGATCTACGCCAGGCGGCCGCTTGCCCGCGCCTTCCCCATAAACATTCACCACAATGCAGCCGTTGGCGGATTTCACTTCACCGGAACTGCTGGCCGTAGGCATCTGGATGTTCTTATCCTTTTTAACGGTAATAGCCGTAGCGTTCACCACAAAGAAAATCAACAGGAGGAAAACCCATGTCGATCATGGGGGACATATCCATTTCCCCCATTTTTCTTCTTCAGGCGCTACATTAGCTTTTTTTTACCCATAAGCTACATTTTGTTGAGGTTCTCCGGCCCGGTTCCGACTGAGCGGACGCTTCTGGGCCGGACCGCCTGTTCCGGCAATCAGGCCAGGCCTTCGGGGATGCGGGCAAGCTGGGCTTCGGCATTCACCACGTTGATGGAGGTGTTCACCATTTCCTGCACAGTGCCCACACATTCGGCAATCTGGGCGTTGGCAATGCCCTTCTGGAAGAAGAAGAACGGAGTGGCGATAATGGCGTTGATCAATCCCCAGAACGTTGTCAGAAGAGCCACGGAAATGTCACCGGCCAGCTGGGTGGGTCCGCCTGGCCGGCGGTAGCCAGCGTCCCGAACGCGCCCACCATCCCCTGCACCGTCCCGAACAGGCCGAGCATGGGGGAGAAATCTGCGCGCAAAGGGCCAGCATGTTGATCCATTTGAACACGGAACGGCTCTCATTGGCCGTAAAGTCGGCCACGGCGTCTTCAATAGCATCTTTTGCCGAGGTCTTCCGGACGGGTAGCGTCCACATTCGGCAGGGCGTAGGCAACCAGACGGCCCAAATAGGGGGACTGCCGGCCGCAACTTCAATGGCGGACCGGATGCGGCATTCGGCCATCAGCTGCAACAGAGTGACCTTGAGATCTTCCGGGCAGAATTTTTCCTTTTTCAGGGCTACCATGTTGTAAATCACCAGGAAAATGATGAAAGCTTCCACCAGCATAATCGGAATCATGGTCCAACCACCGGCGATGATCCATTTGTCAAGCATGGTCTGTTCCTGCGGGGCAACGGCTTCGGCGGCTTCCTGAGCGAAAGCGGATGTAGAAAACGCAGCCATCAGGACGGAAGCAAATGCAACGAAACGGAAACCCAGTCTAAAAAGGTTCTTCATAATTTAAGTTATATGGTTGTTCGAAAAGATACTGGTGTATTAAAGCATGCAAATTCAGACTTGCAAGCATCATTTTAGACCCTGTAAAAAATTCAGACGCCTTCGCAGCCGCTCTCCCGGGCCAGCCGGCTGCAGATGGGGCAGCGCCCCCCGCATCCCCGCGCAGGACAATATTCACGGCCGTACAAGACAATACGCAGATGAAGATCTCCCCATGATTTTTCAGGGAAAAGGCTTTTCAAATCGCGTTCCACGGTTTCCACCGTTTTTCCCGTGCTCAGCCCCCACAGCCGTGAAAGGCGGAAAAATGTGGGTATCCACCGGAAAGGCGGGAACGCCAAAGGCCTGAACCATGACGACGGAAGCCGTTTTATGCCCCACCCCGGAAGAGACTCCAGAGCAGCAAAGTCGCAAGGAACCTTTCCCTCATATTTTTCCACCAGGATGCGGCTGAGGTGCACGATGGCGGATGCCTTCCTTGCCGAGAGGCCGCAGGGCCTCACAATTTCCCGGACCGCTTCCACATCCTGCGGGGCCATTTCCTCCGGGTGGAGGCCAGGGCAAACAGAGCAGGGGTCACCAGATTCACCCGCTTGTCCGTACACTGGCAGACAAGAGAACCGCCACCAGCAGCGTGTAAGCGTCGCGGTGCACCAGGGGAATGGGAGGAGCCCCGTACAGGGACATGAGTTCCTCCCTGGACAATGGAAGCCCGTTTTTCCGTATTCATGCCGCCAGATTACCACCCGCCCGCACGGCGGAAAATAAAAAGCGCCGCCATGCAGCGATGGCGGCGCCGGGATGGAAAAACATGGGTCAGTCGGCCTTTGGCATAAAACCCCGAAAACGCGGTGCTGCAGGGCCGCATACATGGCGCGGCAGTGCCTGTAGCCGCGACGGCTGCCGAGCACCTCCAGACTGTTGGCGGGATCTCCCCAGCGGACGATAGTCGTTCCACATAACGGCGGCCCCATTCCTTCATCAGCTTTTTGTTGGGCTGGTAAATATCAATGGTTCCGGTGCCGACCAGGCGCTTCCGTAATCATCAACAACGTAAAGGTAGGGGCTGGCCCTTGATGCGGAAAGTAGTCCCCAAAGCGATAAACGGACCAGCCCGCAGCGGCGCTGGACGGAAGACGTGTTTTCAGCGCCGTACCGACGGCATTCCGAGGGACCGTAGGCCAAATGGTCGCGCCGAAATGGGTATAAGCCGTGGTGCGCACTACGCGGGTGCGCCGGGCGGGATGATAAACGGCATCTGTGCTTGTCGTGCCCCACCCTGGGAAGTTTGGAAGAGCGCCGCCGAACGATTGCGCCAGGGGCTGACGAATCCCCGGCAGTTTCACCCACACGGCCAAAAACAAGAGCGTCGTCACTGCATTTCCATGCTGCAGCGGTCGCCGCTGTTTAAAGTCGAACAGCGCTGCTGACAAACACATGGCGCGACGGCACATGCCATGCGCAATTAATTTCATTCATGCGTACGAGTAAGCGGGCGCCATACACATGTAAGTGTCACCTGGCAAAAACCTTCAGGCCATGCGGATGAAATTCGGCGACGGCGGCTCTTGGTACGAAATAATCCTGGCTTGGATCCTTTTTCCGCCCACCCTCAAACAAGGAAAACCTATTAAGATAAATTACTAAAAATAAACAAATATGAAAATATGCTGCATGTCATATTTCATAATAAATACTATGCTCTCCTCGAAATATTTTTTTCTATCACAACACGACATTACCTTTATTTTATCATTTATAATAAAGTACTTCGCCACGTATGAAAAAATACACAATCTCAAAAATATTCTCGAAAAGTGCCGCTGTATCCGCAAAGGCGTCATGAGCAAGAAAAACGCGCGCTCCTGCCGAACGGACTTTCAAGCCGTTCGCTGTTTCAATGCGAATCCCAATCGACTCCCTTGCCATATCTCAGATACCACAGCCCTTTCCCATGCAGAATGCAGGCTCAGGAAGCGCTGGGTGAGGGCATTCCTCAGAGAGAAACCGGAAAAAGTTCGGATTCTGCCAGGTACGTTCACCGCAGAAACGCGCTATAGAAAAAGACGCGCAAAGCCTCGCTTGAAAGGGCCTCGCTTGCCGTTGTCTTCACTGGATAACGCCTTGCATACCAGAAAGCGTATCCAGCCGACTTTCTCCGTTTAACGGCATTTCCTCCAATCAACGCGGAAGGGAGCTCTTATCGAATCCTCTTCTCTACAAGTGGCCTCCATAAGGAAGTCTCGGCAAGTTTCACCTGGCAGACAGGCACATACCGCTCGAATGGGCTGCTGCATCCATCCGGAAATAGATCGCTACCTCGACGAACACGTCCGCCGCAAGTTTTCTCACACTCACGCTGGACATACTGCGCGCCTCTGCTATCCCGGGGCGTGGAGAAAACCACCGTCAGCGGAGCATCGCTGAATGGTCCTGAGCGCGGTTCATGGACGCGCGCCGGATATCCGGCTCGCTTCCGTTTCGCCAAGCCTCGCCGCAAAATGAAACACGGCCGAAACAGCCCACCCCGGAGCAGACGCCTCCAGATTCCGTGGATGAAGCATCCTTCGGCAATGAATCCTGGGATATCCTCAACGGAGTACAGCTGCACAGAGAACGGAGGAGGATGCTCCGGTACCCCGCCATATTTTGATCTCGAAGGTGAAACGGAGGAAGAAAATCTGTCCTGGTGGAGCTGGTCGTCTAACTGGCCGCCGCTCCGAACATGGATTTCCTTGAGGGAAACGCCCGTGTTTTCTCCGGCAATCCTGCAAGTGCGGACATCATGATGGTAACGGACGCCCCCGGCCTGTATGAAGACAGGGTCTCTGGCCGGGCCTTCCGGACAAAAAGTTGACGCCATGCTGAAAGCCATGGGGCTTTCCTGTTCCGATATTTATCTGACCCATCTGGTCAAAGTACCGCTCGGCCCTCCCCCGGCAGCTTACCACAACCGCCCGCCTACAGACCGGGAGATAGAAATTTCCCCTGCCCATTTCCGGGAGGAAATATGCTGGTGCGCCTCGAAAGGTGTGTGGTGGCTCTGGGAG
>VOFK01002594.1_pt1 | contig 24816 bp, 48 predicted proteins | sample 5384121 | NCBI WGS metagenome assembly VOFK01 (sample SAMN12384730, study PRJNA508395) | human gut metagenome | isolation source: healthy gut J | host: Homo sapiens | reverse complement strand
CTCTGGTTTCGATTTTATGTTGCTGCGCCAACGCGTCGGCCGGTCGATCGCGGCGCCTCTTCCAGCAGGCGGTAAAAAATCACGCCGGCGGAACTCCTCGCAGGCAGTCGGCCTGCAGGTTGAGCAAATTGACGCCATGATCTCAGATTAATATCTTTGCTGACGATCATTTCAAACTGGAAGGCTGAAATGGGCCAATGTGCTGGCGGGGGCTCCCTTCTCGCAGAAGGTAAGTCGAAACTGCTCGCGGGCCTGCGGTCGGGCACGATACCACCCGAGGGGTTCCATCAGGTTTATGGGCCTGCTTTTAGCGATGTTGAACCGGTTTCGGATTAGAATCTTCAGTAAAATTCGGTCCCGTTTGTTAATCACCTGCCGCTTCGGAAGTATCCGCAGTGAAGGCCCACCGGCGGGTTGGCGATGCGCACCAGATTACGATGACGCGCGTTTCGATCATGAACTGCGACTTCTCGCGCCCGCACGCGGCATCCAGCGCGGCATCGGCGTCGGCATAAATTGCGCCCCTCGTCAGAGCAGCCGCAGGACGATCGAAGTGTCGAGGCCGTTGATATGCCGGCGTCTCGGTTCGATCGCGTTTGCGCACTGCGTCGTTAGCCGGTCAGCAGCAGGGGCGGCGAAGGCGGCGTCATGGCTGAACACGAGGCGTTGCCCGATCTCCGCTTTCTTCCCAACGAGATAAAGGCGCGGCATGCCGCCTGGCTTCAACCGGAGTTGCCATCAATCACCGGCGAGGCTGGAAGCCGTAACCCGGCTTTCGGTAACGCATCGCCGCCGAGCATTGCGCTTGTGCTGGTCGGGCAACGCTGCGCCTACATGTCATATACTTTTGAAGTCAGGATATTGCTCCAGGGGCGGCCACTGCACTGCTTTCCTTGCAATCTTACTGAGTCACCAATGACTTCACAACGCGCCGGTTATCGGCTCGACGAAGTCGTTGTTGGCAAGTCGACCGGCGGTCAGGAACCGTTGAGTCAGCGTCTGCCCAGCCACAGCATGCGATCCGGGTCCGCGCCCACGCCACGGCTGGGGGCGTCTCGCGCCCACGGCGTGTCGAGCTGCGCGATTGAGCAGCCCGTCCGGTCCGGTAGGATCGGCGCGCGGCGATGATCTGCTGATTTGCCGCTCCCGCGCGTCTGCGCGGTTGTTCGCCGCGGACGGGTCAGCACCCGTTCGGCCACGTCGCAACAAAGGCGTAGTACAGAGAGGCAGTTGCCTCGGCACGGTCACGAGGTCGATACCGCCGGCAAGGATGTACGATGTTCTTCTGGCCGATTTTTGAGCGTTCAGAAAGGTCATAGTTGTTGTCCATGACGGCAAAATATTTCAGCAGGAACGAGCAGCGCTTCGTTTGATGCGCCTTTGGTGTCGGGCAGCCGACACGTCAGGACGCCTTGAAGTCCGAAACATCTTGCGGCACTGCGGCAATGCCTTTCGGCCACGCAGTGGCACGGGCCAAGCAGCCTCACGCAACGCAGGGGATCGGCTCCGGCTACGAGCAATATCTGGCTCGCAGTTGGGGCGGCATGGCGGCGATGCGTCCTCAAGTCCCTTGATACTACTGGTTTTAAACTTGAATGTTTACAAAGGCTACATTTCGCAGCCAGGCGGAGCAGCACCAAATCGAGGTCACCGACTTGGGACAGGCCAAGTCGTCCTTTCAGGTCCCAACGTTCGGCGCTTGCCCGAGGCTGGCACGCGGCCGCGGCCTCGGTCTGCATCGGAGGCGCACGGCTTGGCATCTGCCCGCTTCGAGAGTCGGCCATTTTCGGTGCTGCAGAATAGGCACCAGCAGAGGCCGGGTACGCTTTCATGTCGCGTTTAAGATATCCATGCCTCCGGTGCTGCTCGTCGCCGAGCAGATTCTGCCCCGACAGCGGCCGCTCACCCATTGGCCTTCCGGCGAATGGCAAAGGGCGATACTTTTTTAACGTTCTTCCCTCGAGGTCGAATGCGCCGCTGTCGAGCAACGCCCATAATGCCAACAGCGTGACTCTGCTCGCCGAGTTCGCGCCGTCTCCGTTGTTGTCGAGGAGACCCACAAACCTGGAAATTATATCCGTCTGGCGGATCTCCCAGGTATAATGCGCGGCACACTCCGCCGCCAGAAGGATATAATTACGCGCTGTTGCCGTAAGTTGTCCGTCGGAGAAGGAAAGTCGATCCGCTGACCAGATCGATCAGTGCCGCGGCGAGATTCGCGTGGTGGCGATTTGCGCACCACTCGATCAGGGCCGTCAGCAGGGCAGGCTGGCCCGAGGTCGGAAGCAACGGAGCAGCCGGCATCGGCGATCCAGGGTACTTGAGATGCTTTCTCTTCTACTTAACGCATGTAACCAGCCGGAGCGGCGAAGTGCATCCCTCATCGTCCTGAGCCTCGTGTCGGCCCCGCGGCTGCTTGCGCGATGGCGCCGGTAATCGCGCAAAACGAGCCGGCGGCGAGGTAAACGTTCCGGCCGCCGTTGTCTCGTCGCGCTCGTCGAGGTGCGATTCTTCCGGAAGCGCGCGGCGGCATCCCGGCTAACGGCTTTCGAATTGGTTGTAATATTCGTACAGTTCTTCTGGCGGTGTCATCGGTCGGAGTACTGATCCAAGGTTTCGATATTGTCCGTATCGGTTGCCGAGGTGTGCGGCAATGGCGCGGCACGGAAGCCGGAGGCTACGCCCTGAGGCGCATCGGCGCGACGATGCCCGGTTGCGAAATCGCGAACGCGCCGGCTGCGGCCTGTTTGGCAGCGGGTGATTCGAAGGCCCGGGGCTGTCCGCCTCCGCGCGCTGCCGAGCGTGCTCTTTCGCTGCGGCTCCCGTCCGGCGGCGGCAGCATCCGCTCGGCCTCGCGAGGGCGGTGGCGCTCCTCGTACCACGCGAAGGCAGAGCGCCGGCCAACAAAAGCAGGCGGCAGGCCTCCGCTCAGGCTTCGCAGCGAGAGGCAGGTTACCCCGCCGCAAAAGGCTCACGGCTCCACGATGCCGGGTGAGGGACCGGCGCAGGGCTCTTCCGCTGCGGCCGGCTCCAGGACTCGCTTTCGGCACCGAGCGAGGAACTGTGCTTGCGGCGTTGGCCAGAAAACTACGGTGGCGACGATTCAGATTTCATAAGGCGAGGTTGAACTCGGGGAATACACTCAGCAGCTTCGACTTCTCATGGAACTTCGCTTCCGGTCGGCTTTCAAACCACTACGCTTTGAAGGCAATGGCGCTTTATCCCAGCCGAGCAGGCGAAGTTTCCTTGACGCGCTGCAACCTGCTCGCAGATATCTTCTTGAGGTATTCGAGGTTGATGGCGCAAGGTCGAGCAGCTCGCCATGGAGATTGCCGTTAACTCTTTTTGGGCCATCCGGTGACGAACCAAGCGGAAATCGATGACGGCGGCGAACGCGGTGGCGTCCGGTAGTCATTTCGGTAATAGGTGTGGTAGCTGCCTCCACACTATGGACAGTGGGCAGATGGCGAGTTTTATGAGGGTGTTTGAGCCGGGATTATGTGATCGATGCAACACATCCATATGCCAAAGAAGTGACCAAAAAACTTGAAAAGTGCCTGCGAGGTTATGCAGGTTCCGTATTTAAGACTGGTCAGGGGAAGTGAAGAGACCAAAGAAAGCATCTGTGTGGAAAATATGGATGAAAGCGATAAAGTATCTGGAAAACAGAAGGAAATATTCTGGTAACAACAGGAAGCAAGGAGCTGGAATCCTATACAAGACTGACGGATTACGAAAGCCGGGTATATGCGCGCGTTCTGTCTATTGGCCAGGTGGCAGTTAATTGTGAAGAACTTGGATTCTCCGGACGTCATCTCATCTGTATGCAGGGACCGTTTTCTACGGAAATGAATCGTGCCATGTTAAAGGAATATGATATTGCTTTATATGGTAACGAAAGAATCAGGACTTGCAGGCGGATACCCGCAGAAATGTCAGGCTGCACTAGAAGCCGGTGTGAAAAATGGTTGTGATCGGAAGCGCCGGAAGAAGAAGAGGGAATGAATTTTGAAGAAATGTCCAAATTCCTTCAGAAAGAACTGGAACTGGATAATCACTGAAAGTTACATTGGTGGGAATCGGTGCAGGTGCCAGAGACCAGGTTACACTGGAAGCAAAAAAGATGCTGTCAGAAGCAGAACTTCTGATCGGAGCAGGCAGGATGATCGAGGCAGTGGCAGAAGTCGGACAGACCATATATGAAGCATACCGCCCGGATGAGATCATTTCTATATCAAAGAAAATCCGAATATGAAAATGTAACGATTGCGTTGTCCGGTGATACAGGATTTTACAGCGGTGCGAAGAAGATTCTGGAATTGGACGAAAGATGACCCACAGATTGAGACAAAAGGTGCCTGAGTATCATCCATCATATATTTTGCATCAAAGCTTGGCGTAACATGGGAGGATGCGGCACTAGTAAGCCTGCATGGAAGAAAAGAAAATCTGATGGCGGTCATTAAGAGAATAAAAAGGTATTCGCCCTTGTAAGTAATGCAGAAGAGATCCGTCAGATCCTGACAAAAACGACGGAATATGTAATGGGCGAAGTAACAGTCAGGATCGGGACAGAACTTTCTTATAAGAATGAAGAGATTCAGACAGGAAACAGCAAGATCACTGCTTCATTACAAAGGAGAGAATCTGGCGGTCCTTTATATTGAAAATGAATCCGGCGGCGAAAGCCCGGTGATTCCGGCAATTCCGGATGATACATTTGTACGTGGCGATGTACCGATGACCAAGGAAGAAGTAAGAAGCATTTCGATTGCTAAACTTAAGATTAAGAAGGATGCAGTTGTATATGATGTCGGAGCAGGAACAGGCTCTATTTCCGTAGAGGCCGCCATGGTTGCAACGCAAGGTAACGTCTATGCAATCGAACAGAAAGTGGAGGCGCAGGAACTGATCCGTGAAAATGCAAGGCGGATGCACGTGGATAATCTGCATGTGATAGAAGGTATGGCGCCGGAGGCACTGGAAGAACTGCCGGCACCTGATTGCGTATTTATCGGGGCAGTAAAGGAAAGTTGTGAAAATCCTGGATGCTATCCGGAAGAAGAACCCATTTGTACGGGTGGTGCTCAATGCAATCTCACTCGAGACGATGATGCAGGTGTTAAAATATACGGAAGAGAATGAGATAGAAGAGGCAGAAGTCATTCAGGTAGCGGTAAGCCGTGCGAAAAAAGTGGGCAGTTATCATATGATGAATGGACAGAATCCGATCTATGTGATCAGCTTTACGAGCAGACCGGCAAAAAAGGAAGCAGATCCGAAAATGAAGACGATTTCGTTCTGGAAGAAATCAATCTGGACGAGGTTGGGAACCGGAAGATATGACCGGAGATATTGTGGAGGATATTACGAAAGTGATCTCTGGGGATCTGACACCGGAGAAAATCCGGGAAGAAATGGAGGAATCTGAGTAATGAAACTTCCTAGAATTCTGATTACTGCGATGAGAAGTGGCGCAGGTAAAACCATGCTGACCTGCGGAATATTGAAAGCAATGAAGATGCAGGAGATAAATCCTGCGTCTTTTTTAAGTGCGGGCCGGATTACATTGATCAATGTTCCACAAGACTGTGATCGGCATCAGCAGCTATAATCTGGATTCCTTTTTGTGGAGAAAATGGAGTCAGAGAGATCCTGAAAAAAAAAATGGTGCTGGAGCAGATATTTCCGTAATGGAAGGTGTTATGGGATACTATGATGGGATCGCAGGGATCTCTTCAGAGGCGAGTGCTTATGATATTGCCAGAATTACCGATACCCCGGCTGTGATGATCCTGGACTGTAAAGGACTAAGCGTGTCTGCAGTGCCGTGTATTCAGGGTTTTTGCATTATAAAGAAGACAGCCGTATCAAAGGCGTAATTCTGAACCGTTTGTCTCCGATGATGTATGGAAGAATGAAAGAGATGATCGAGGTGCAGACAGGAATCAAAGTCTACGGCTATGTTCCGGTTATGAAAGATTGTGCACTGGAGAGCCGTTATCTGGGACTGAAGCTTCCAAAAGAACGAAAAGATACGGAAGACAAACTCACAAGACTGGGAGAACAGATTCTGAAAAGTGTAGATATCGCAGGCCTTCTGGAACTGGCAGAAAAAATGCACCGGAGCTGCAGGAAAAAGAAAACGCAAGGATATACATCAGAAAATGGTAGAAAATTTAGAAAATGCACAGTATAGTACAGAATCGGTTAGAATAAAAAGATACGGTACGGATCGGGCTTGCAAGTGACGATGCATTCTGTTTTTTTTCTATCAGGATAATCTGGAACTGCTGCAGGAGATGGGAGCGGAACTGATTCCTTTTTTTCTCCTCTTTACGATAAGCAGATTCCGGAAAATCTGTCAGGGACTTTTTGTTCTATGGCGGTTATCCGGAACTATATGCAGAAGAACTAAGTAAAAATGAGTCAATGAAGACGAGTATTAAAAAGCATTGAACGGCGGAATGCCATGTATCGCGGGAGTGTGGAGGGATTCATGTACCTGCAGGAATATATCAGAGATGAAAGCGGCACAGAATTTCCAATGGTTGGATTTTTTTAGAAGGGAAAAGTTATCCGACAGGTTCCTTAAAAGCGATTTGGCTATGTTACCCTGACAGGGGGGAAGAATATTCGGTAAAGAAGCAGGAGGTATCCCGGCACATGAATTTCATTATTATGATTCAGAAGTATGCGGGGAAGCATTTCTGGCGGAAAAACCAATGTCAAACCGTTCGTGGAAATGCATGATCAGTACCGATACGGTACTGGCAGGATATCCATATTCATTATTATGGAAATGAAAAAGATTCCGGAAGAACTTTCTGGAACAATGCAGAAGATGCAGGGAACAAGAGAAAGAGCCGGGGAAAGAGATAGAACATAGAGAACAGAGAGGATAAAAAAGCATGGCAGAGCAAAGTTTAGAACAACTGGAACAGGAATTCCATCAGATCGTATCTGGCATTCATCCGGCAGATGTAGTAACGAAAGGAAATGCGCAGAAAAAGTGGAACTCCATTGCGAAACCGTTACACAGTCTGGGAAAACTAGAAGATCATATTATGCAGATTGCGGCACTGACCGGCGATACAGACGTGAATCTGAACCGGAAGGCGCTGATCGTGATGTGTGCGGATAACGGAGTGGTAGAAGAAGGTGTAACGCAGACAGGACAGGAAGTAACTGCAATTGTTGCAGAGAATTTTTGACATGTAATACCAGTGCGGCGATCATGTGTAAAAAAAAGCGGTGTAGACATCTTTCCCATCGATATCGGTATGGCAGCGGATACAAAAGTCCCAAGGTATAAAACGGCAAAATGGAACCGCAAATATGACCAAAGGTCCGGCTATGACAAGAATGCAGGCGTTACAGGCAATCTTAACCGGGATTCGTCAGGTGAAGGAAAAAGAAGGAAGCCGGATATAAGATCATTGCTACCGGAGAGATGGGAATCGGAAATACGACGACCAGCAGTGCCGTGGCTTCCGTACTTCTGGGAGACGAACCGGCAGAGATAACGGAACGGGGAGCAGGACTGACGAACGAAGGATTGGAAAGAAAAATACACGCGATCGAGAAGGCGATAGCGGTCAATCGTCCGAAATGGGATGATCCGGTGGATGTACTGGCAAAAAGTAGGCGGATTCGATTTGGCGGGAATCACCGGACTCTATTTGGGAGGTGCTGTATATCGAATCCCGATTGTAGTTGATGGATTTATCTCAGCGGTTGCGGCACTTGCGGCGTCAAATCTGTGAGTGGGTCAAAGATGCGATGATTGTGTCACATGTCTCGAAAGAACCTGGAATGCAGAAGATCCTGAAAGAGTTACATGGATGCACCATTGCATGCAGATATGTGCCTGGGTGAGGGAACCGGAGCTGTGGCATATCTTCCGGTGCTGGATCTTGCGGCAGAAGTGTATGGACGGATGAGTACATTTTCAGAAAAATGACATCGAAGATTATAAAGAATTAGGTGAGAAAGAATGATACATCTGGTGACAGGCGGAAGCGGAAGCGGTAAATCTGAGTATGCGGAGAACTGGCTGACAGGCAGAAATAAGAAGGATGGTACTTTACATATATATTGCAACCATGCAGCCATACACAGAAGAAACGATGAAAAAGATTGAAAGACATCACAGGCTGAGAGCAGGAAAAAGGATTCCGGACATTGGAAAAAAATATACAGATCTATCAGAACTTGAGATACCAAAGAATCAGGGAATCCTTCTGGGTGCATATCGAATCTGGTGGCCAATGAGCTTTACAGAGAAGATGGTACATTGAATGATTTAAAAGAAACAAAAGAAAAAAGTATTGGCAGGAGTACGCAGACTGAGCAATTCTACGACACGTCTTGTAATTGTTACAAATGAAGTGAACGCAGATATAAACGGCTATAGTGAAGAGACGGAAAAAATATCGGGAATGCATCGGAATGGTGAATCAAAGTCTTGCAGAGCTTGCAGATATAGTAACGGAAGTTGTGTATGGAATTCCGGTATGCATTCGTAAGGAGCAAAAGAAGTATGAAGAGTATAAAAAAAGAATATGGAATAGTTTCAAAATTGCGTTTTCCATGTACAGCAGGATTCCGATGCCGCGCAGCGAATGGACAGATGAAAATAAATCGTATGCAATGTGTTTTTTCCATGGATCGGTGCGGTGATCGGACTTTTGTCTTATGGAGTGTTTTGGTTTTCAAAATGGTTTGATGGGAATGGAGGAGGAAATTATTCCTTATTTTTTGTAATATTTCTGATCCTGATCCCGGTATTTATTACGGGAGGAATTCATCTGGGACGGATTTCTGGATACACAGGATGCGCTGAGTTCCTGGCAGACGAAAGAGCGGCGTCTGGAAATACTGAAAGATTCCCACGCAGGAGCATTTGCTATCATTTCATGTACCGTCTATTTTCTGATGTATATTGGCGTGTATTCTTGTCTGAGTGTACGGAGTATGGAAGTGATCGCATATAGCTTCATGCTATCGAGAACATTGAGTGGACTGTCTGTAGTTACATTTCCACAGGCAAGGAAGAAAGGTATGGTGGCAGATTTTTTTCGGAAAGTGCATCGACCAGAATTACAAGAATGGTATTGGGCACTTTATCTGATTGTACTGTGTTTCCTGATTCCACTGACCGGAGGGATCTGCGGAATCGGATGTGTGATCTCGGCAGGCGTGGTATATGGATATTATTACCGGATGGCGATGAAGAATTTCGGCGGTGTGACCGGGGATCTGTGTGGATATTTCCTGCAGGTATGTGAACTTGTGATGGCGCTTGTCGTGGTAGTAGTGGATATCGTAGTAAAAGCGGAATCATCAAATGATGAACAGGCTGGATAAAAGTGTGGAAAGAATGAAGAAAACAAGTGGCAGAAAGAAAACAGCAGAGAAATAGTAGAAAATAACAGAAAGATGAAAATACAGGATTGGAGGAAGGAAAAAGAAGTCATGATCATGATAATAGGCGGCGCATATCAGGGAAAACTTGCATTCGCAAAGAAAATCTACCCAGATGTTACATGGGCAGACGGTGCGGTATGTACGGAAGAAGAACTATATAGCTGCGAAGGGATATATCATTTCCATCAGTATATCGAAAGAAAGATAAAGGAAGGAGAACCGATAGATGATCTTGCAGAAGAACTGATTCGGAAGAATCCGGAACTGATCCTGATCACAGATGAGATCGGATACGGGATCGTGCCGGTTGACTGGATGGAACGGGAATACAGAGAAAGACCGGAAGAGTGTGCACGCGCCTTGGCATATTCGGAGAAAGTATACCGTGTGATGTGCGGAATCGGACAGGTGATAAAGGAAGTATGAGGATTTATCTGATACGTCATTCGATGACGAAAGGAAATAAAGAAAAACGCTATATCGGAACGACGGATGAATCTTTATGTCTGGAAGGAATACAGCTTTTGAAGAGAGAAAAAGGAATGTATCCTGAGGTTACATATGTCTATGTAAGTCCGATGAAGCGGTGCGTGCAGACGGCAGAGATCATTTATCCGGAGATGATGAAAGCAGGAGCATATAGCTGTAATGAAAAGTTACGGGAGTGTGATTTTGGCCTGTTTGAAAATCATAATTATATCGAACTTTCCGGCTGCCCGGAGTATCAGGCATGGATAGACAGTGGTGGGAAGCTGCCATTTCCGGAAGGGGAAAGCAGGGAAGCGTTCATCCGGCGGACACTGGAAGGGTTCCGGGAAGTCGTACGGGATGCGCAGGCACATGACCGGGAGACGATTGCGGTTGTGGCACATGGCGGAACGATCATGAGTATCATGGAACGGTATGCAGTAAAGGAAGACGGGACACCAGCAGGAAGTTATTATGATTATCAGATAAAGAATGGAGAAGGATATGAACTTAGAATTTCAGAGAATAACATATATGACGATCGCGATCGTGGCGGGCTTTGTTCTGGATCTGATCTTCGGGGATCAAGATGGCTGTATCATCCGGTGAGGCTGATCGGGCATCTGATATCGGGAACCGAAAGAATTATCAGAAACTGTCTGCCGGCGAATAAGACAGGGGAACGCATCGGTGGAGGGATTCTGGTGCTGGTGGTTGTGACGGTCAGTACAGGAGTTCCGGCGGTGATCTTATCGGTTGCATATAAGTATTTCTGGCAGCTTGACTTGCATTGAAAGCTTCTGGTGTTATCAGATCCTTGCAACGAAATCCCTGAAAGTAGAAAGTGACAGGGTCTACATAGCACTGAAAGACAAGGGGCCTGGAGGCCGGGAGAAAGGCCGTGTCCATGATTGTCGGAAGAGATACACAGAATCTGACGGAAGAAGGTGTGACCAAGGCGGCCGTAGAGACGGTGGCAGAGAATACATCGGATGGTGTGATCGCACCGTTATTTTATATGTTGATCGGCGGAGCTGTTTTGGGATTTACATACAAAGCGATCAATACGATGGATTCGATGGTTGGATATAAGAATGACAAGTATCAGTGGTTTGGAACGGCAGCAGCGAAGTTAGACGATGTGGTGAATTTCATTCCGGCAAGGGTATCGGCAGTGTTGATGATCCTGGCTGCATATCTGACCGGAATGGATGGAAAGAATGCAGAAGACGTATCTTCCGAAGAGACCGCTTTAATCATAAAAGTCCGAACTCTGCACAGACAGAAGCAGTCATGGCGGGGGCGCTGGATGTGCATCTTTGCAGGAGATGCGTGGTATTTTGGAAAGCTGCATAAGAAGCCGACGATCGGAGATCCGGTCCGGGAGATGGAACTACTGGATATCCGGAGATCGCATAAGCTGTTATATGGGACGGCAATGCTTGGTCTGATACTTGGAATCATCCTCCGGATTCTGGTTCTGTAGATGATATTGATAATAAAAATCAAAAAAACAAATAATATTATCTGCAAATTATGAATAAAAAAGTTAGAATTGCGCAAACAATGTTCCTGTTGACTAACATAGTCAGTGCAACTTACAATATAAAAAAGAGAGGTAAAGAAGGTGTTAGTTATGCAGGCATTGTCAAAGCGGCGGCTGGAAAAAGCTACACCATCAAGTGGATGTTTGGCATCCCGGAAGTTCTGGATAAGATCCGAAAAATGCAAGATTGATGAAGGCAGTGAGATCACAGTCATTCAGAATTCCGGAAGAGACCTGATCATCAGGAGTGGTGAGAGAAGCGGATCGCAATGAGCAGCCGATGCGGCAACAAGAATTCAGGTATAAGATTCCGGTTGACTATTTTTCTGCAAAGTGAGTAAGATGGTTGTAGCAAAATAGCAGAGAGAGAGCGGTTTATCCGCACACAGGTGAAGGAACGTTGGCAGAACCAAAAGAGACAGTTCACGGTGGAGACATTTACCGGAATCCATCTGTGACAGATTATTCTGTAAGCAGTAACCCGCTGGGAGTTCCCGAAGCGGTCCAAAGAGCGTACAGGAAAAGTGCAGACAGGATCATGTATTATCCGGATGTCAGATGCGACAGACTTCGGGAGTCGATCAGTGATTTTGAGAGAATAGAAAAAGGAAAAAGATGCTCTGCGGCAATGGTGCTGCAGAGCTTTTTTGCTGTCGTAATGTGAGACCGAAAAAAAGCACTGGTGACGGCACCAGCTTTTTCCGAGTATGAGCGGGCACTTGGCACAGTTGGAGCAGAGGTACAATATTACAGATTAAAAGAAGAACAGGATTTCCGGATACAGGAGGATATACTGGAACAGATTACGGAAGATACAGATATGATATTTCTGTGCAATCCCAATAATCCGACCGGACAGACAACGGAAAAAAGAACTGCTGATCCGTGTGATGAACAGGTGTAATAAATGCGGTACGATACTGGTCCTGGATGAGTGTTTTATAGAGTTTCTGGAAGAACCAGAAAGATATGAATGCCAGGGGGTATCTGACACAGTATCCGAATGTGGTCATTATCAAAGCATTTACGAAAATATTCTGTATGCCGGGTGTAAGACTTGGATATGCATTGTGTGAGAATGCAGCTCTTAGGAAACGAATGAGGGCAATGCTCCAGCCGTGGAATGTGTCGGTAACGGCACAGGAAGCAGGTGTGGCAGCACTTGTTGATTGCGAAGCATATTTAAAGAGAACGAGAGAATATATAAAAAAAGAAAAAAAGTTCTGGATGACAGAGCGGATGAGAAAGCTTTGGTCTGAATGTATGGGGATCGGAAGCAAACTATATATTTTTTTAAGGAAAAGCAGGGCTGTATGAGAAAGGCACTGAAAAGCGGACTGTTGATCCGGGACTGCAGTAACTATATGAAGGACTGACAGAAGGGCATTACCGGATTGCAATAAGATCTGAAGAAGAGAATGAAAGGTTGATAACATGGCTGGAAAAATTATGATACAGGGAACAATGTCCAACGCAGGAAAGAGTCTTCTGTGTGCGGGACTTTGCAGAATATTCAAACAGGACGGATACCGGGTGGCTCCGTTCAAATCACAGAATAAGGCGCTGAATTCGTTTATTACAGAGGAAGGCCTTGAGATGGGACGTGCACAGGTTGTGCAGGCAGAGGCAGCAGGCGTGGCGCCGCAGGTAGAGATGAATCCGATTCTGTTAAAGCCGACCAACGATGTAGGATCACAGGTGATCGTAAATGGTGAAGTCCTGAAGAATATGAGTGCAAGAGAATATTTTGCTTATAAAAAAAGCAGCTCATACCGGACATTATGAAAAGCATTTCACAAATTAGAAGAAGAGAATGACATCATTGTGATCGAAGGAGCGGGAAGTCCGGCAGAGATCAACCTGAAGAAAGATGATATTGTAAATATGGGACTGGCGAAGATGGTAGATGCGCCGGTGCTTCTGGTCGGAGATATTGACCGCGGAGGAGTATTTGCCCAGCTTCTGGGGACGCTTATGCTCCTGGAAGATGATGAGAAAAAGAACGTGTAAAGGGACTGGTCATCAACAAATTCCGCGGGGATAAGACAATCCTGGATCCCGGTATTGTTATGTTGGAAGAAAGAGGCGGCATTCCGGTAGTCGGAGTTACACCGTATATGCAGGTCGAGATTGAAGATGAAGACAGTCTGACAGAGCGTTTTTAACATGACAAAGTGTGGAAAAGGTGCAGAAGAAAGAATCGGTCTGGTGGATATCGCAGTCATCCGGACACCGAGAATTTCGAACTTTACGGATTTCATGCTGTTGGAAAATGCTCCGGGAGTGAATCTGCGTTATGTAAAGAATCCAAGAGAACTGGGAAAATCCTGATATGATCATCCTTCCGGGAACAAAAAATACGATGGGAGATCTGAAATGGTTAAGACAGAGCGGAATGGAAGCGAAGATTCTGAAGGCGCATGCCGGCGGCTGTGTGGTCTGGGGAATCTGCGGCGGCTATCAATGCTGGGGCAGTCGCTCAGTGATCCGGAAGGCGTGGAAGATGGCGGCAGTATGAAAGGACTCGGCCTTTTGCCGGTAACGACTACATTTACCACAGAAAAAAGACCAGAACAAGGGTGAATGGAACACTCCTTCATGTGGAGGGGGAATCTGAAAGCACTTGAGAATCTGAAGTTTGAAGGATACGAGATCCATATGGGAAAGACCGAACTTCTGGAAGGATGTCCGATGAATCAGATTCACGATACGGTGAAGAAAAAAGGACAGACAGATTCCGGATATGGAGCCGGAAAACAGAATAGAGAACAGTACAGACGGAATCTCGCATGGAAATGTATACGGAACATACATCCACGGCATTTTTGATAAGGAGAAAATTGTATCGGAGATCGTAAAATCCCTGGCAGAAAAGAAAGGACTTTCAATGGAAGAAGTGGAAGGTGTAGACCTGAAAGCATTCAAAGAAAGCCAGTATGATCTTCTGGCAGATACACTCAGAAAAACATCTGGACATGAAGGCAATCTATCAGATCATGGGAATGCAGAAATAATTTTTTCGGAATTACTATGTATTCGTAAGGAGCTGTAGATACCAAAGTATGCAAAGAGAAGTTGCCGATGGCAAAGTTTTGTAGTTAGAAAAAAGATGAGATGTGGGCTATGACGGACTATGAAGAGAAAGGAAGAAAACGTTGAATATACAGAAAAATAATCACGCAAAGACATACTAAAATAGAGATAGAAAATGTTCTTCCGACAGAGATTGAAAAGCGCAGCTTTGAGATCATTACGGAAGAACTGGAGCAGGAAGGCATCGTGCTTCCTGAGATTCAGGCACCAATTACAAAGCGCTGCATACACACCAGCGCGGATTTTGATTATGCGAAGAATTTGGTGTATTCCCGAGCATGCGGTGGAGAAAGCACTTGAAGCGATCAGAGGCGGTGCTTCCATTGTAACTCGATACACAGATGGGACGTTCCGGAATTAACAAAAAGAGACTGGAACAGTATGGCGGTCAGGTATACTGCTTTTTATGTCGGATGAAGATGGGCGCAGGCGGCGAAGAAGAATGGAACAACAAGAGCCGTTGCCAGTATGGAAAAAAGCGTGTGAACGGAATGAAAAGCTAATCTTTGCCATTGGGAATGCTCCGACAGCACTGATCCATCTGTATGAACTGATCAAAGACGGAAGAATCCGTCCGGAGCTCGTGATCGGTGTACCGGTCGGCTTTGTAAATGTGGTACAGTCCAAAGAACTGATCCTGACTCTGGAAGATACCCGTATATTGTAGCGAGGGGGAAGAAAAGGCGGAAGCAATATTGCGGCATGTATCTGTAATGCACTGATCTATATGCTGTAAGGAGGAAGAAGTTATGACATTACAGCAGTTAAGGTATATTACCATGGTTGCGGAGAAGGGGACGATAAGTGAGGCAAAGAAAAGAGCTGTTCATTTCCCAGCCGAGTCTTACCAATGCGATTCGGGAACTGGAGCAGGAGATGCAGGTGACGATCTTTCACCGGACGAATAAAGGTGTGACGATCACCGCAGAGGGAGATGAATTCCTTGCTTATGCAAGACAGATACTGGATCAGGTCGGCCTCATGCAGGAGAGGTATCTGAATGTAAATGAACGGAACCCGAGATTTTCCGTATCCTGCCAGCATTATTCTTTTGCGGTCAATGCGTTTGTAGATGTGATCCGCAAGTTCGATGCGAGAAAATATGATTTTACTTTAAGAGAAACGCAGACTTACGAGATTATCGAGGATGTGGCAAAGTTAAAAAGTGAGATCGGTATCCTGTATACTTCTTCGCAGAATGAGACGATCATTATGAAGCTGATCCGTCAGAATGATTTGAAATTCGAAGAACTGTTTGTAGCAAAAAGCCGCATGTATTTATCAGCTCGAAGCATCCGCTGGCAGACAGGGAAGCACTGACATTGGAAGATCTGGAGGAGTATCCGTATTTGTCATTTGAGCAGGGGGTTATAATTCCTTTTATTTTTCCGAAGAGATATTAAGCACACTGGACCGGAATAAGAACATCGAAGTCAGAGACCGGGCAACGCTTTTCAATCTGGCGGTCGGTCTGGACGGGTATACGGTAAGCTCCGGCGTGATCAGTAAAAAGAACTGAACGGTGAGAATATCATCAGGGAAGCCCTTCTGGTGGATGAATATATGCGGATCGGAACGATCGTGCGGAAAAAGATGTGGCACTGAGCCGGTATGGAAAGGTGTATATGGAAGCGTTGAAAAAAATACACAGGCGGGATGTAAGAATAATTCAGAATAATAATGAAAAGCAGTGGAAAAAAGGTTTCGTTTGTAAAAAGCAGTTGCAGAAGAAGTCTGGGAGGCTTAATATCAAATTGAATATACAAAAAAGATATGAAAGATATATCAAATACACGTTTCACATTTTTGATATTCTCTCGTATAATAGTCTGCTGAGGGGGGATTGGTTTGAAAACGTAAAAACGTGTGAAAGCAATTCCCCGTTTTTTCTAAGGAGATGAAAACATGGGGTAATGAAAGTTTATTTTCCGGGAAGCAGATGTCGGAGGCATTCATCTGTAGTGCATTTCTGGCTTTATCGGGAGGATTTCAGGATGCCTATACCTATAATACGAGGGAGGAGGTCTTCTCCAATGCCCAGACCGGCAACGTGGTGCTGATGAGCCAGAATTTCATGACGGGAAAATGGGAGGCGGGACTGAAGTATTTATTTCCGCTTTTTTGCATTTGCTTTTGGTGTTCTGATCGCAGAACAGATCCAGCATAAGTATAAATATGCAAAACGTCTGCACTGGAGACAGGGAATTCTGGGAGCAGAGATTATAATCCTGTTCATTGTAGATTTATTCCACAACGCGGAAATATGATCGCGACTGTTCTGGTATCCTTTGCCTGTGCGATGCAGGTGCAGAGTTTCCGGAAGGTGAATGGATTCTCATATGCGAGTACGATGTGTATCGGTAATTTGAGAAGCGGAACGGCAGCACTGTCTTTTATCTGAGAGAAAGAAGACCAGAGCAGCTGCGCCAGGCAATGTATTATTTGGGAATCATAGTTCTGTTTTGCGATAGGAGCCGGAATCGGCGGCAATCTTTCTGCCAATTACGGAATCCATATGATATGGGTATCGTGCGGACTTTTGATTGTCAGCTTCCTGCTGATGTTCCTGGATATAGAAGCACGGAGAAGCAGAGCATAATAGAAGAAAAAAAAGAGACATTGATCCGCTGTCAGATGCGGATCAATGTCTCGATTAGTTTCTGTGCTGCAATACTTTGTGGCCTGGAAGCATTCTGTACAAGACAGATGTGTCTTTGCAGGAAGAGATTCTTTCAGATGAATCTGAAGAATTTCCCCGCGCTTCAGCGGTTTCTTCTGCAAGTTTCTCCGGATAAAGCCGATACCGAGTTGTGCTGGATCAGGGCCAGACACTGATCGGTAGATGTAACTTCCAGATCCGGACGGAACGGAAAGCCGTGGGAAGAAAAAGTACTGAATATGAAGATCTCTGGTGCTGGTGTTATTCTCCAGCGAGACGAAAGGATATTCCGCAAGTTCTTCCAGCGAGCAGATGTGAGAAGCCAGTTCTTTGTATTTCGGACCGGCGATCAGAATTTCCCGGAAAGAACCAAGGGAAATCTTCTGGAACTGCTTCTGGACCGAAAGAGGTGTTGTTACAACTGCGAAATCCACCAGCCCGCTTTCCAGGGAAGCGATTGCCTGCGGAGTGGAATGGTTGGAAATCTTAAGCCTTACATGTGGATAATGATTGTGAAATGCTTCTAATTTGGACAGAAGCATAATACGTAGTGCATTTTCACTGACTCCGATGGAGATGAGTCCGCTGGTAAGGCTCTGGTCACGCTTTTTCAACTCGGTTTCTCCGAGCTCTAGTTGTTCAAAAGGCAATTGCAACGTGGTTAAAAAGCTTCTGTCCTTCCGGAGTCAGTGAGACCCCACGGTTCGAACGGACGAAAAAGATGACATCCAAGTTCTGTCTCAAGATTATTCATACACCGGGTAATATTCGGCTGGTTATTGTGTAATACCTCTGCCGCTTTTTGTAAAACTGTGATGTTGTGCGACATGGTAAAAAATGCGGTAATAATCGTATGTACTCATAATATCCTCCAAAATAATATATAAAATTGATATATAAAAATAATTTGCTATCTTTTATCCAGATGATGCCAGATAAGTATAATATATCCCATGTGAAAAGACAATGTTAAAAAATAAAAATATATTACATTGTAGAAAAAAACGTAGTATACTGATTTATATTTTTTTATGAACAGATGTGTTTGTAACAAAAAAATAATGGATACACCTGAGAGGAGAGACTTAATTATGGTAAAAATGAATGTAAAAATTTGAAACACCGGAACAGCTTGTAGAATTTTCAAGAATGTGTCAGAAAGTAGAGGCTGATACTCTGATTGAAGATACAGCACATAAACTTATCATTGATGGAAAATCAGTTATGGGAATGATGACAGTTACGCTGAATCAGAAGATGATCTTTTGTAGTAGATGGTTCTGATGCGGAAGAGGTAGTTCATACATTTGAAAAATATCGTACGGAAGATATGGTACAGAAGCAGAATCTGGGTTAACAATTGCATTTTACAGGTACTTGTGGTATCGTAGTCAAGATGAGAAGAATAGAATGAAAACTGCAGGTGCCGGCTGGATAAGATTGATCAGAGCCGGTGAAAAGGGAAAACAGGTGCAAAGTCCTGTGCGAACTCGTCACTGTGAGCAGGGAATATCAGAAAAGAAAAAGTCACTGGATAACGGGAAGACAAGCTTCTGATGTATGGATCTGTGAGTCAGGAGACCTGCCTGTAGCGTACATGGAAGTAAATCCGGGACCACGAGTAATGGTTGTACAAAAATGGAGGAAAATTATAATAAATTCACAAGGCCATTTTATACCCTTTTTACGGATGATTTCGTGGAAGGGTATTTTTGGTGACAGAAAAGTAAAAGTAGGGAGAGAGTAAAAGATGAAACACAATTCCAAGCAATTTTTGGCCTTATTTATGGCAGCATCTATGGCAGTTGCACCGGTATCGGGGAGTGTATGCGGAAGATCAGAATGCGAGCTGTAGAAAATGCTGTGAATGAGAATAAACAGGATAATGATGAAGCTGGACAGACAGAGCCAAGAATGCTAATGACGGACGAACAGAAAACGGAAAAGTGGCGCCGGACAAGTTACAAGCCAGAAGTGAAAAAATACAAGCTGCCGGGAAGACTAAAAGACTGCTCAGTAAAAATCAAAAACAAAGTTTAGCTGTTGAAATCAGGTAGTACAGAATACGCAGGAAAGACGGAACCGCCCCTCAACGGAAAATCGGCGAAGAATGAAAGCTTTTAAGAACATTACTGATATCAGCGGTACAGGTCAGGGTGATTTGAAAGACGGAGAATATACTGTTGATGCAGATCTGGTTGCGAAAGCAGGAGGTTCAAAAAGGTGAAAATTAGCTGCCAAAAGTGATCGTAAAGGATGGAAAAATCAACAGCCTGGATACATTTTTAGCAGTTCTAAAATATGATAAAGTATGGGTTAAAGTGAATGGAACAGACATATATCATGCAAAACCAGAGGGTAGCCGGAGTTGCATTGAGATTCCTGTTAATTTAAATAGTTCAATGACTTTTTTATGGCACATACCAGTTCCATGAGTGGAAAAATATTGCATACACGATTAATATTGCAATCCGGAAAATACAGTCCGTCGACACCATCCACACCGGATCAGATATTACGGAATTAAGAAGTTTCAAAGAAGGATCGAACTCAGCATGAAAAGGGCGAAGTTCAGAAGCTGACACCTCAGTTCACCGGCATTATCAGCATCTGGAGAACAGCACCGGATATGACATGGACTTCTTCTGATCAAAGATTGTAACCGTTGCAAAATCCGGAACACAGGCTGAACCGCAGTGAAAGCTTCACTGCTGAGGTGACGGCAACTTTAATAATGCTTTGAAGGTACAGAGATTAAAGCCACATGTAAGGTAACGGTAACAGCATCGGAACAGAAAATAAAACCCTGACAGATGAAAATTATCAGGTAGATGTGGATACTGGAAATGGAAGATGTTCAAAGTTACGAATTGTATCCTGACATCTGAAAAGGTAAGATGTATGCTGTAATCAAAGCGGAACCGGATATGATTATCTTTATATGGGATCAGCAGCCGATGCGGCACTGCAATGCAAAAAAGACTACATTTCATATGTGGCTGATGAGGCAGGAAAATATACATACAAAGTTCCGGTGAAAGTCTGGATAAAGGAGTACGGTTAAAGCACATTCCATTAAAAAGATAAATGGTATGACCGTACACTTATATTTTCATCTGCCTCTGCAAAACGTATCATAGCAGACGGAAACTATCAGGTGAATGCCGAAGCCGGTGGAAAAGATGATCCGTGTCACAAACTGTGTTATGACGGTAAAGAATGGACAGATGACGGCAGCAGTAACATTAAGCGGTCGGGGATATAACAGAATCTATCTGGGAGATGTAAAAACGCGTCGGACGATGAAAATAACTGGATACTTCCAGATTCGCTTCTTGCAGAGCAGTATACATTCCAGATTCCGGTAGAGAAACTGGATGAGGTAATGACGATTGCCGTTCATACAACGAAGAGTAATAAATGGGATACCAGAACACTGACATTCCATTCAGAAGGCATGACTAAGATTGCGGACAGCAATAATGGAAATGCTTCGAATGGCAATAACGGAAGCAATGGATCGCTGACACCGGGCGGCAATAATAACAACCCGGGAAATACTTCCGATGGAAATAACTCAGGAAGTACAGGAAGCAATAACGGAAATACAGGAAATAATACAACAAACAATGGAAAACCGGACAAAGAATCAAAATACGAATCAGATCTGAACAAATCAACAGCCAGAGTTAACAGTGCCACAGGCTTAAAAGATGGTGTATACACACCGGACAGCTTCTCATGGTCAGGTGGAACCGGAAAGGTAAGAATCAGCTGTAGTAAGGTAACAGTTACCGTTGGCCAGGCATATGCAACGATCACATTCAGCAGCAGTACGCATTACCAGTATGTGAAAGCCAATGGAAATGTATATTATCAAGTTCCAAAACAGGAAGCTCCACTTCCTTTGTAATTCCGGTGGAACTGAATAAGAATAATACGATTGTAGGTATGACAACAGCCATGTCTGCAGCACATGAGATTAAGTATACGATTTTTTTGTATACATTGCGGAAGCAAAGCAAAAGCAAATGCATCAACAAGAGCTAATGGAAAAGAAATTACCGTGATTGGTGTAAATGGCAGTGACAGCAGTAAGACGGGCAGCTACAAGTAAGAAACTGGATGAAAGTAGCACCTGAGATCATCGGCCTGGAATATCAGTCAGAGACAAAAAAGCCGAGCATGCAAAATATTTTCAAAATCTATCATTATGATCAGGGGATCACACTTCTGAAATTGATATGAGCAAAAAGACAGGAAGAAAAGCAGCCGGTAAGAAGTGGAAACAGTCTTCGGATACAAGCGGACTGAATCCTGCAGAGCAGGAGCAGGCAGCACTGTATCTGAACAAAGTTAAAATATCTGATCGTTCCGGAAAATGCAGAGATTCCTGCAGGACTTGATAAGGAAGTTATCGTGGTGAGACAGCCGGCAGATCATATCTATGCAGGAACCAATAAGATCCTTTCCAAGATAGCCAAAACTGGGACAGAATGATAAAGTGACGGCAGTTGGTGTAAAGAAAAAGAAGTGTAAGAATGAGACTATCAAAGAAAAGATGGAAAAGAAAGAAATCATTTACACAGGTAAATCCGGCAAATTAAATTATAAGAAACTGGTAAAAATAAATGTGATCTGGCACTCCTTTCTTCCGGTATCCTGCCGAAAAAAGGAAGTAGTAAGAAAGCTGCCAGAAAGAAAATGAAAGCTTATCAGAAGATGACCGAGAAGATGACGCTTCTTGGAGATGCCTGTGATCGTTGACCGTTCAAAAAGATGAAAAGGGAAAAAGATGCAAAGAAAGAATGGGAAAAAAGTCTATCAGGTAATCTCGGATGTGAAGATCAGAGTGCAGAATAAGGATTATATAAGATGACCAGAATGCGGATCGCATAAAATGATCGGAATGCAGACAAAATATCATGTAATCAGAAAAAAGTGGAGAAAAAGAATGAAAAAAGAGAACATATCGCTTGTTGTGTGTTTGCAAATACAAGTGCTTCTGGTAACAGGAGCACTGACTGATGCAGTAGTTCAGGCAAATCTGGTGTGTCCAAAGGAGACGGAACACAGCAGACAGAAGAAAACAGGGCAGAAGAAAAGAAAGCTCGAAGATAGACGGACTGAAGTATCAGAAGACGATGCAGTTAAAATATGCCACAGGTTTTTGATGTTTACTATTATAAAGGTGGATATAAATTACTGGATGTGCATGATGACAGACAGTATCTGATTGTTCCGGAAGGGAAGAAGAAACCGGCAGATCTGGATAAAGATATTGTGGTATTAAAACAGCGCTGGATCACATTTATCTTGCGGCAACATCGGCAATGGCACTGTTCGATTCGATGGATGGCCTGGACAGTATCCGGATGTCAGGCGCACAGGCTTCAGACTGGTATATTGATAATGCGAAAAAAGCTATGGAGGAAGGCCGGATATTGTTCGCCGGAAAATACAGTGAGCCGGATTATGAGATGCTGGTAGATGAGGATTGTGATCTTGCAATTGAATCAACGATGATCCTGCATACGCCAAAAAGTACAGGAAATGATCGAAGATCTGGATATTCCGGTATTTATCGACCGGTCCAGCTATGAAAGTCATCCGCTTGGCAGAACAGAATGGATCAAAGGCTTATGCGGCAATGTTGAATAAAGAGGATGTGGCAGATACATTTTTCGAGAAACAGACGAAGGTGATCGAAAACCTGAAAGATTTTAAGAATACGGGAAAGACGGTTGCTTATTTCTTTGTTAATGCAGATGGAACAGTGGTCGTAAGAAGCAGTAAAGATTATATTCCGAAGATGATTGATATTGCCGGAGGAAAATACATTTTTTCAGATCTTAAGAATACAGAAAGCAAGAGTGCTTCGGTAGAATTATCAATGGAAGAATTCTATTCAAAGGCGGAAGAAGCAAGACTATCTGATTTACAATGCAACAATTGACAGTCCGATAAACAGTATTGCAGAGCTGACGGCAAAAGAATGAACTGTTTAAGGATTTTAAAGCTGTGAAGAACGGTAATGTATGGTGCACCGGCAAATCACTGTATCAGGCAACGGATATAGTCGGTAATCTGATCACGGATATTCATCTGATGCTGACACAGATGGAGATGAGAAGGATATGACATTCTTGTACAGGGTAAAAATAATACAGTATAATAAGAATCAGGTGGGCAAAAGGAAATGTTCACCTGATTTTTCATCAAAGGAGAAATATAACGTGGCAGACACTTATAATCAGAAAACGGATCGGCAGGATACGGCCGGATCTGTTTATCAAAGGGAAATTTTTAAACGGCATTCCAGATATATTCTGGTATTTTTCTGTATTGACGGCAGCATTTTTTGATTGTTACGGTTTTGAATATCAATACAGGAAATGTACATATCTCCTTGCCAGAGATCCTGAAAATACTGGCAAGACAGGGAGAGGGCGGAACGGAAGCAAAATATTATATGGAAGATACGTCTGCCACGGGTTCTGATGGCAGCAATCCTTGGGGGAGCGTTGTCATTATCTGGATTCTTACTTCAGACTTTCTTTTCCAATCCGATCGCGGGACCGTTTGTCCTTGGAATTTCGTCCGGAGAAGATGATGGTGGCACTGGCAATGATATTCTTTCTGGAACGCTATGCATTTGTGTCTTCTTATACACTGATTGTTGCGGCATTTATCGGAGCATTGATCTCCACCGGTTTTATTTTACTGCTATCCAGGAAAATGAAGCATATGGCCACACTTCTGGTAGGTGGAATCATGATTGGCTACATCTGTTCGGCGATCACAGATTTTGTCGTCACATTTGCAGAGGATTCTGATATTGTCAATCTTCATGGATGGTCACAGGGAGCTTTTCCGGAATGAACTGGAGTAATGTACAGGTAGCGGTGATCGTGATCGGTGTGACGACTGTATTACATTTTTCCTGTCTAAGCCAATCGGTGCTTATCAGCTGGGAGAAGCTTATGCGCAGAGCATGGGAGTGAATATCCGCTTTTTCAGGGTGGCACTGATTCTCTTGTCAGTATTCTTTCGGCAAGCGCAATCTGCATTTGCAGGTCCGATCTCATTTTGTCGGAATAGCGGTTCCATATCTGGTAAAACATGCACTTCGTACGATCGAAACCTTTGGTAGTGATACCAGGAACATTTGTTGGTGGAGCGGTTTTCTGTATGATCTGTGACCTGATCGCAAGAATGGCACTTGCACCGGTGGAATTGAATATCAGTACGGTGACTTCGATATTCGGAGCGCCTGTTGTGATCTTCATGATGGTGCGTGGGCAGAAAGGCAGGTAGAAGATGACAGAGTATTATATAAAAATGAAAGATCTCGCAGTGGGATATCAGGGGAATGCGCTGATAAGCGATATTAATCTGAAAATAAAAAAGGCGAGATCGTGACACTGATTGGCCCCAATGGAGCGGGAAAATCTACAATATTAAAAAAGCATCACCAGACAGTTAAAGCTGATTGGCGGGGAAGTATACATAGATAGCGAGGAAATCCGTAAACTTTCTTATAAAGAGATGGCAGTTAAGGCGGCCGTGATGCTGACTGAGAGGATGAAACCAGAATTGATGACCTGTCATGATATTGTAG
>VOFK01001991.1_pt1 | contig 24820 bp, 26 predicted proteins | sample 5384121 | NCBI WGS metagenome assembly VOFK01 (sample SAMN12384730, study PRJNA508395) | human gut metagenome | isolation source: healthy gut J | host: Homo sapiens | reverse complement strand
TCGGTACTTCGTTCAAAGTTACCGAACCTTGCGGAAATGGAACAGAACGGGAAGCGTAATACGGACGAATACCAGGGCTATGCAGGCGAATTAGGCCGTTTTATGGACGCTATGGCCGACGCAAATACGCAGGCTAAAATTATGTCCGACGACTACCAAAATATGAATACCGTATTAGGCGGTAATGGCGGTATAAGCAGGAGAAACTTTCTGCGGCCGCGCAGGGTGCGGTAGACTGTTTGCCGGGGAAAATGAAAACTTGCAAAAAGACAGGTTAAAGTTCAGTCCCTTATGGGCCATAACCATAGGCTTACAGCAGGTAGCCAAAACCTTAAACAAGGATTCATATACCCAGCTTGTATTAGTTCGCAAGGCGAAAGACTACTTACCGTAGCGGAAACGAAGTTTGCTACGGCTTTGGTATTTCCAACGGTAGCGGCAAAGGCGTTAATGGCGACCTTAACCCTTGGCCTTTCAGTAGCGATTACTGCGATAGCCTTAATTTCAAATTCATATCCAAGAATCGGGAAGCAAAGAAGGCGCAAGAAGAATTTAATAACAAAGTGGTAGAAGCTGCCGCCGAACCAGTTACAGCAATTACCGAGCTTTCCACCGCATGGAACCGGCTGGGTAACGATATGGCCGCTAAAACAAGTTTATCGAAGACAATAAAGACCGCTTCGAGGACTTGGGATTTTCCATTAAGACGGTTAAAGAAGCGGAAGACTTGTTAGTAGCTAATAAGTCGAAGTTTATAAAGCCTACTTAGAACAGACCAAAAGCGTTAGCCATACAGGAATGACCGTAAATACAAAGGAAGTGATAAAGCCAGCAGGAATTAGAAGCTACTCGAAAGCGTATGAAGAAGGAACATATAAGGACGGTTACGGCGTAGAGGCGTAAAAGGCGTTATAATTGAAAAATCCACGATTGGAAAAAGGCCGAAGATGCCGTAGCGAAAGCGGAACAGAATATAACGCCTTGATAAACCAAAAAAGTAGAATTGCAAAGAACGCGAAATTTTGGATTCTATCGGGGGCGGTGCGGATAAAGTGGCGGAAGGCAGTATAAACTCTGGAAAAGACCATTTCAAAGTTGCGTGCAAAAGTATAAGGAAGCTACCGATAAGGGCAGCGGGCCAGTTATTGGCGAAAATCAAGAACAGGAAGCGTTACTTAAAAATGGATTTATCCGGCACGTCTTCTAAGACTACGCAAAAACCCGTTACGGAACAATTGAAGCCGGAAATAATATACGATATTACAATTGGGTAAATTCCAAAGACGAATTAGTACGCAATGCCGCAAAAGCCGTGAGTTCGCCGGGTTTGCTGAAAAAAGAAGAAGTAATATTTGGATTATTTACAGAAGCAGCGCGACCAACCAATAAGGCTATCGGAAACGGAACTGACCACAAAGACACAAACCGGTGCAAATAAATAACGCCATAATAACAGAAACAAGAAGGAAACCGTTTAGCCAGTTCGAACTTAAGATTTCAGCTTTCAGGGCACGTTCCATTTTAAAATAGTTAATATCTTGGAAAAGCGTAAAAGGCGACCGGGGACAGTTCCGACCTTGACAAAGGTAAAACGACGATGATGAAGCAGCAGGAAGACGTGAAACAAAAGGCCAAAGACCGGACAAAAGCCTATTATCGAATATGGACTATTTTAAGAAGATAACCTTTGAAATAGCTTCGCCGAAAACTAAGCCATAACTGTAATTGGCGAAGGCCAAGACGGACGACAACATAATATAACCGAAGCAGCGAATTGGAAAAACCTCGATTCGGGAACGAACTTCGACAGAGTAGTGAAGGAATAGAAAGGATATCAACAAAAATGCGCCGATGTTCCGCGCAATATGACGAAAAAATAACGCGTTGGCAGCCAACAGAATAACAATCAATGATGCGGGAAAACCAAAAGAATAAGGCCCTTTCGTCCGCAGCGTTGCGAGGTCGACAGATTAACTTGGGAGCAACTTTTTCAACCCTCAGACGACCTTACAGCGGCGCAAATACAGGCCCTTATAGATAAAATCGAAGCGCAAAGGGCCGGTGGGCGTAGGAGCAACCAAGACGAACGTAGTTTTAAGCAAGTGCAGGAAGCCAAGGACGAAATACAGGGCCCTGGCTGTTTAAGGCCCTTTCTACGGCTTTGAAGGACTATAAGAAGGACATAAAGCGAACCTATCCGAAGTAATTAAAGGCGTAGGGGCTACGGCCGATTTGAGTAAAGGTTCGTTCGACGCGGTTACGGGTGCTAATGAGAAAATGGGAGGTTCTATGGACGACAGAGCAAGCTATTTTAAGAGGACGTAGGCGGGTGTGGACGGAATAGGGCAAATGGCAATGGCAGCTATGAACCCGGCCCAAATGATACAGGGAGCCGTGGGTGTGCTAACTTCCGTCTTTGACCTGTTCAACTCCCGCGACCGTAAGGCCAACGAGCCATTAAGAAACACGCTGCTGCCGTCCGAGGTGGAACAGCGCCTACAAAACGCACTTGAACACGCCGTAGATAAGGCGTTAGGCAGATCAGTTTGATAACAAAAGAGCCATAACAATATGCGCGCTAGGCTGAGCTATGTGGAAGCGGAAGAAAGCAAGACCGATGAGTGGTAAAGGTACAAAACCAATATAAAGGGCAGTACGAAGAATTAGGCCGCCAAATCGAAGACACCATAGCCAGAGTACGAGCGTAACGCAGACTTCGGCAAGGACTTCGCAGATTGTCCGACGCGATATGCAAGCTACTCGACAGCCAACAGCGACAAAGTAAAAAGCGCGATTGAAAGGTTACGAACCAGGTATTAGGTAATGCCGTAAAGAACCTGCTACAATTCCTCGAACAGCAGCTACAAAATGCCGTAAAGCAGTTGCAGCGCGATATGGGTTTAACTGATGAAGGCGGCGGTTTCGCTTCGACGAGCTGACCCGGAAGAACAAGCAACGGTTTAAGGATGAGTAAAAATCAATAGCCCAAAAGGGTACGCAGAAGCCTTGAAGTTGGCTACAGATTTGTTTAAGGACTTGGACGATAGCGGCGACCTACAGGCAAACTATCCGGTTGCGATCAAGGGGAGCCAGCCAAGAAAGTATAGATTTGTGTGGCGGACAAACGAACGCCGTACGATGTAAAACCAAGTGCAGGGAAAATAGGAATCTTTGCGCCAGCAGCATACACCTGCCAGCATCGACGGCAAATTAAGCGTATCGAACCGGCGCTTGAGCAGATAGAAAGAATACTTCGGGAAGCGCGTCCGACCCGTTACGAGGCGCAAAGAATAACGCAATGTAGCGATATGGCGAGTAAATAAACGATTGGCCCGCGACATGAAACACTGCGAAAGAATGGTGCAGCCGCCTTATAGATACCAAAGGGAAAGACGAACAAATGTACCTTGAAGGTATCGATTTTGCCTAAGCAACGAGTGACCCAACAACGAATTTATACGCCAGCACTTCGCTTGCGAAGCCTACGGCGTGTTCTCGACCGCTATTACGGCAGGAACTGGCATCGCAGCCCTTTGCCGCCAGTGGTACCGCCACCACGCAGTTGTTGAACGTAGGGTATTCAGCACCAAAGCCGGTTGCTTCCTACCGGTAATTTTCTGGATGGTAGACGTACCTTCGACGACAAAGTAGAAGTAGCAACGGAGCGAAGATTTGCGTAAACCACTACGGCGGGAACGACGATTACCACCGGCGACGGCGAAGGTAACGCGATAATAAAGAGATTCGAAAACGACTAAAAACGTGATATGGCAGACGAGTAACATTATCCCAATATGCCCTTCGATGAAGCGGACCCACATTGCTTACGATTACAGCAAGACACGGGCGGACGGTACGGTAGAAGCAGATTTACCGGCGGAGCAGGAATTGTATAAAGTTCGACGAAACGGGCATTGCGATATAACAAAACGTAATTCCTTACCGGGAACTTTTACCCCCAGCTTCTATTAAAAGCCTCAGCCTCCCGACGGCTTTACAGGTAAGCGTATCCGATTCTTGCCCGCCGGGAACATAGAAGCCGTTTACGGAAAATGGTTTAACCCGCGCCGACACCAAATACCAATAGGTCGAAGAGGCCTCAACAACCGCATTTCACCTTGACACGGCAGACCATACGCTACCCGCCCAGCCTACCGAGTTTCTGCTATCCTCAGCAAGTTATCATCCTATACGACCGCCAACGCAGGCACGGTTGTATCGACGAGAGTTAAGCTTATAATACCGCCTTTAGCACTGCAGGGAAGAAATTACGAAAGAGCTGTGACGGTGGCGCAATTCGCTACAGTATAAGACGGAACCGATTTTAAGGCTTGGGATAGCAATGCTAAAAACCCTTTGACCGTCCCAAGCTTCCGATTGGCCGGATTATCCACGGGAGATAGACCACGAATCAAGATACTGCAACCCAGAAGCCACGCCCTTAATTGCTTTATGAAAGCGAACGAAGACTTGTTAACGAAGCAAACAACTTTGGACGTATTCAACCGGCCCAACACCCAGCGGTAGATATACACCCTACGAAACCGTTGCTTTACGAAGGTTCATAACGAGGAACGGTAGCCATAACAAACATAGAACGACGACCTTATGGCCTGGAAATTGAAGGAACCCGACCCGGTAAAGCGTATCGGCGGCACCAGCGTTTAATGATACGAAAACCTTAACGATTACCCTAACCAAGAAGAGCGGTTACTATCTTGGGCGACGAACCAAACGAACGACGCTTACGGAACCGACGTAACAGCGAGTCACGAATATCGACCGACGGAAATTTTACGCCATTGTCGCCGGAGTTATCGAAGAAATAACGGCGGAACAAATTATAAAAAGAACCGACGGACCGCGGCCTATTGACTACTGCGGGCGCGCGTCCGGAGCCGCGCCGAACAAAAAGTATTACGCTGTTAGGCGGATACGGTGGCGATAACCGTAAAAGCCACGCCCCCAACTTTCAACAGACGTCTTACGGAAGACTTATACCCTTAACCAGCTTCCGGGCATTAAGAAGACCGGAAACCGGAATTGAATATACCCTTACTTTCGAAGGCGTACAGTACGAGTTAATCCGACGTGCAATTTTTGTTACCGGACGATACCGTATTGATAGCTTTACGGGCGATTTAGAAGACTTTTAGGTTTATCGAAACCTTACACCGCGTATATCCGGGTAAATGGGTGTTAGGTTTATCCGGCCACGGAGCAAAACGCCTATCTATGAAAAAGATTGTTTGGAAGTGTTGCAAAGACCTTGCGAACAGTACAGCACCGAATTTTGAGATTACCCTCAACGGCGTGTCGTGCATCAAAACGGCGGGCGTAAACCTCATACTTCCGGTACCGACGCAAATATGGGCTTTACTTTACGAATTAACGCGCCAAAACATCAATTCCCAAGAACGTAAGTTACCCGTTATACGGCGTAGCGGTAACCTTTGGGGATCAAATACCGTTATACCCGTCTTGTCTTCCGGCAAAGCTACGCGCCTCACATCGCGACGGCCGTTATTGCGGCCATGCGTGACAAAAGGAGCAATGCCAAACAGACAGCCTCGGACGATCATCAGCACCCGAACGCTACGGCGAAGCGCAACAGTCGCCGAGCGTATTATGCTTTTAAGCGATTCGCTACTGGCGAACTCGACCCTTAACGAAAGGACATGCGGGTACGGTACAAAGTGGCTTATCGACGGAGCTACTGCAGGTAAAAGTTCACTCAACCGGAAACTTCGGCCGGCTATGAATTTGGACATACACGCACGACCACGCGACGAAGGAAATACAGGTAGTACCGTTCACGGACGAAAACGGCATGAAGCTCCCAGCGAAACGCGGCGTTTGTGCCGACGGATACAATTTGCCGGACACTTACAAAGACCGACGCGGTAAAACAAACTCCTTGCGGAAAACAAGGCAATAACCGAATATACGGTTATCGACGATGGTCGTTCTGCCGGCGAACTGACCGTAGTAAACCTTTTGCCGTCGGCGATTATATCCCAGTGGAAGATGAAGACATAGGCGTAAACAAATCGGTACGAATTACGGCCTTTACGCGCGATTTGCTGCGGGAATACAAGTATAATATAACCTTGGCGACAGCGTGTCAAAAACGACGATAACCCCGCGTTAATGAAGACTTGCAGAAAATCGACAATGCTATAGAGACAAACGACCTTGCCGACCCGTCGAAGCGCTCCGCCGCAAGCCAGCCAAGAAGTATTAGCTAATGTTTCCCCCGAAGGACACTATTATTACAGCGTGAGAAGATGTAAAGCCGCTTTCGATTGAAACGACCATAAAGGCGCAGTTCTCAGCAGTTCGTGCTGGCTGCACCTCGCTTTGAAATCCCGAACTACGAAGGGAATCTCAATACGGTAAAGGTGGTGGCGGTACGCTGGTTCACTATACGATATGAAACCGTAAAGTTGGCAGCAACAGGCCACCTGAACCTTGTAAGCGGAACGCCTTGTCTATTACATATACGCCCGTTGCCAAAAGAGCGTGAACGGCCGGAAACATCGCTTTTATCAATAGTACAAGCGAGCGGTAGATCTAAGCATCCTTGCCATATTATTATATTTCTGATAGGGAGCCTTAGCAGCGTGATAACCGATACCGACGGGGAACCGCCGGCGCGTCTATCGCTCCCCAATCTTATGGCGCAACGACAATTAACGGTCGCTTCCCTTGCTACGGGCGATTCAAAAAAGTGGCGACGGACAAATTTATGTTTCGACTTAGACGCCGGAGAGATTGGGGGAACATTAAATTTCGTGCGTCTGACGGACATAAAGGATGCTGCTGGAATTGGAACAAAGCGTAACATTTGGTTGCGAGATGCTTTTGGCGATGCAAGAACAGAAATAGCGCGGTGTAGTTCCTTCCGGATTTATAGGTGTACGGAACAGAACGGGGCAGCGCCGTTGGCGATTTGAAACCAACCGAATTAACGTGATCATTCAAGCTGAGCCCGCAACAAAATGTAAAGTAATACGGATGGACAAGCAATAACGCTCACACCCTTCCACCAAAGCGCGACGCCGAGCCCAATGGACAATTGTTATCAATAAAACATTTATGTCTTAGGAATCAACAAACGGGGCGCAATTTTATTATCCACAACGGCGAAACCCATCAATACCGAATCGTCACCGCGAAAACGCCCTCTGCAATGGAGGGCAAACAGGCAAAGTTCAAAGTATATAAGACGACGATTAATTACTTTGAAACGAAGCGGGTCGTATAAAACAACATACAAAAACCACCACCCGCTCGCAATTTACCACGGTAAAGCTGGAGCTTCCCGAAAATTACTACATGGCCTTGACCGCCGGAGCAATACATGCGCCAACGATCCATAACGCATACTGGTTATATAATTCATCATCATATCCCCGTACGGTCGTAAAGAGGCCGTACCTCCTATACCCGTTGGGTATTATCTCCCAGTGAAATAACGGAGTTGTGAATATTTATGAAACTTCTTATTTTACGAAACCATACCTCGCTACCCTACCGCAGAAAGTTAACTTTTACTTTACCAAGCGTATTATAATAATACGCAACGAAGATTTTGTAACTTAATATTTCGACAAATGAGTACAACAGTGGGCGAAACGGCTTCCGCCTGAACTCGAAACGGCCCATTAGAGCTAGCACGGGTAACAATGGAAGAGATACGCCAACACCAAGAACACGAGAAAACCGCCGTCGTTCTGAAGCAAACCTTCCGGCATGGAGCCGGCAAGCCTTCAGCGCTTCCGAAGCCGGAACCCCGAAATAAAGTCCGCGAGACAAGCAAACGAGTACACTACCCCTGCTGGAGTACTAAATCTTATACGGCTATTACTACCACGGTATGAAGCTTCTTCGGTTTGTACCGAATTGGTCGCCCGGAAACTTCAACGTTTCGCCGCTCATTCAAAATGTCGCCGGTGTCTCTGCGCTTATCAGCGAAGAAGCTATTACCTCTCACGCGAACGACAGCACCAAGCGCGATGGAGCCGCCGCCAAACTTGACGGCACCGACGGGCAATAATGGTAGAAATACCAGCCCACTACCGCAAATTTAGTAGACGGTACCTAAATTCCGGTGCGCTCTTTCGAACACGCGCTACCAGGGGTTCCATTTGGTGCAACTTGCCTATCGTTCGGCTTACGAAGCGGCCGTAGACCGTATCGACTACGCCGAAAACTTTGCAAAAGCGTCGTAAATACTTCCTACGGCTTTCCGTGGCGGTAACAATACGGCCGGTTGGGACGGAACATATAGAAGCCTTTTAGGTATGCCGGCTACATCTATCAACCTTACCAACTTTCCGGGAAGTAGCCCGGAACCGGGGAATACCGGCAAGAACGGGGCCGATTTGGATGACGTTTAAAAAGTACGAAAACTGCTGGTGGCTTTGAATACGTCGAATACGCTAACTTTAATTGCCAACTTTGCCTATAACGCGGAACCTACAACGAAGGATATAAGCAGAACGGATTAAGCCAAGGCGTTACCAATATGAGCGATTGGGACGGCTATAACAGTTATAACCCCATATGGTTCCTTTCAGGGTTACCAACCCGTTGGGAAATAAGACAGGCGTAGTAAACTACATACAAGAAAAGCGACGGAACCGACGGCCAAAACCCTTAGCGTACCCAGCTACCGAGGTTTGGAAAATCAACAGGCACGTATGGAGTTGAACAGACGGATGCAAGTGCAATATTAAAGTACGGACGCAGGCAGCGATTGAGTGAGTTTTCGTTAATAGCGCCTGACCCAGTTTCAAAGTAACGACATACCGATTACGAGAAGCGCGGCAAACTACCCACAATAATTACGTTAAAAATTATGATGATTGGCAGTACGGCGAAATAAGCGCAAACAACGGTAGGCGCAAGTTATACTTTACTTCGCCGATTGCTTCATACCGAAACGTAGTGCTACCGTTACGCGTGCTGCGGTTCTGCGTCTCGCTGTGCAGGCTTTGTGTCGTACGCATACGCCTCACGTGCTTCGTATAGACAGATACGTGCTGTCGCCCCCGGCTTTGCTTTTTACCCAGCTTGAAACGACACGTAACGGAACGCATTTAACAAAGAAAGTATAGCACCGCTGGCGGGCTTTCGAAGTGATGGCTCACATAGACGAGGTGCCCGCCGTTCGAATTTTTCTATGGAAAACAACAGGCGGGACGACCGGATGCTTTCTTGCTATGATTTGAGCCGGACGACGCGAATAACAACGCACTGACCAGCCTGAAAATAACCCGGCAGAAGTTGATGCTTCTTTATCTTTTTGGGTTGTCTTGACTTCTTGGGACGACGTTAAACGAAAGTTCAGACGACCGACGTCTCGTTAAAGATTAAAGTTCAATAAAGAAGACCTGGGATAAAGGACGCCGCGGAAAGTTCTTTGCACTCGCAAAGAAATTCAACATATCCTGGGCCAAGAGTAAGGAGCGTAACGCCTTCTCGCCGCGTAAAGTAACTATGCGGGCTTCAGGAACAAGGTATTATTTCGAGTGAAAATAAAGGCGGTTTTGCCAGGGCGTGCTTTCACGGCGGTAATGCGAGATAACAGCGCGAAAGCACGGCTGTCGCACGCGAATATTTCGTAATAACACGGTTTCTCTGAATACGAATCTGAATCTCAGCTCAGCTGGGCGCAGATTTTAACGATGAAAACCCGCCACTTGGCAGCAACAGCTATTTGCAGAGTAGTAGGTTCCGAGGAGCATCTCCCAGTCGGCGAAATAGCAATGCAGTGCGATGAAGCGAATAGTAGCCGAAATGTCGAAGAGTTTGTCTTCGAGAACTTGCAGCTTGCGGACGAAGGCCCGTAAGCACGACGGAGCTCGAACACGATAAAAAAACGGATGAACCCATTGGTTACGCGAAACCTTGCTAACGGTACTTTCCATACATCGAAAGTGTCGATCGCATTCACCTGTCACATGAACCTGAAGAACGGAATATACCGCTTTTGCTCTTGCTTTTCCCGACCGTGACTTTTTTGCACACGCTATAATGAACGTTAAGAGCCTTTCGTTTCGACCTTCACGGCGACACCCATAGCTGCGTATTAAGAACCGTTCATGTCGCGCCCGCAGTATCGCAGGCCCTACGTGGAGAACCCGGAAGGTACCACGTTTTTGTTTGAAATGAGCATTGCCGCGTAAACGTTTCTACCGCTCGACAATCAAACCGACGTCGCTAAAGACGTCCATTCTGCGCCGCAAGTTGAAGCGGATAAAGGCTACTTCGCCTGCCCGGCGAAATTATAGATTCAGCGGACGGCGTACACGCAAACTACCCAAGCCAATAGCTTTCGCTAACCTCTACTCTTCAACCTGCGCTATCGACCATCGGATGCAAAAGCGAACAGAAAGCTGGGTGCAGCTTACTGCCGCGTGGACGACGGCTGATATAAACCGTCTGGATAAACCCTCACCGTTTCCCCAATGGGCGAAATTAGGCGTATGCCGTGATTTGAGATATCGACCGAGTGCGAAAGGGCATGTATGAGTTTTACATGCCGGCTCGCGGTATGCGACTTCGTGAAACGATAGAAAGCGTCATTATCCACGCATACCCAGAGCTGATCAGGGCATTAGTCTCTTTGCGAGACACGATGAACAAGCTTTCGAAAAACCATCGAAGTCAGGACATCAGCGAGCGATAATCGCCTCATTTTGGCAGACCTTGGGCGAAACGTCTTGCGCATAACAAGCTGCCGTTAAAAGCTACCGAAGTCAAATGCATAACGCCGGAACCTGGCCGAAGTACAAGACCGCAGGTACTGGCCGCAAGGAAGGCGGCCACGATTGACACGGTGGTGGTATGGGGCGGCGGTTACGACAAATGCGTAAAGAGCCGTTTGCGTTTGCCGGGACGAAAACCGAAATTTAGCCTTATCAATAAGTACAACGCTTTCGCGTGCGGGCTATCGCGACAGACAAAACGGACAAAACCAAATTACCTTAAAGAGAGATTAACTTTGCGGTTAAAGCAATGTTTCAGGCCGACTTGCCGCCACCCGTTATCGACAGCGTAGGGGCAGCGAGGAGATTTAAGCTATGGAAAATATCTTACAGACCTTCGAATGACCGCAACTTATTATTATAGCTTGCGTTTACGCGCTTGTTTGTTCGTGGTCTTCCTTGACCTTTGGGCGAGGATTCGAAAAGGCCAAACAACAGGAGAATATCGGTCTTCATTTTGTTGGCTGTGCGCAGCTAAATCCGCAGACGAACCACACTTTACGGTATTGCCGTTTTTACGTTTATCGGGGCTATGTTCGTGGATTTATCGAATTAAAGAGTATCTACGAGAATAAGCGAAGCCATGAGCGGCAAAAATGGGGATGCGGCTAAAATCCTTTCGCAAATCATCCAGCATAAGGACGAACAGGAGATTATAGCCGGGGTTATCGAGTATCTAAAAAGGAAAAAGAGGGGGGCGACAATGAAACTAACGCTTAAACGGCGATACCGCCGAAACCATACTATCGGTACGCTGTTTATTGACGGGGTGCGTTTTTGCGATACCTTTGAAGACAAGAACCGGGACGACAACCGAAAACGGCAAATTTGACAATGGGGAACAGAAGGTAAAGAACGAAACGGCTATACCGTTCGGAACCTACGAAATAACCGTAAACCGTTCGCCGCGCTTCGGGCGCGACCTTCCTCGCCTTTTGAACGTACCGCATTTCGACGGCATTCTAATTCATCGTGGCAATACCGGTAAGGACACTTCCGGCTGTATTTTTGGTCGGAGAAAACAAGGTAAAGGGGCGGGTTATCAATTCCAACGCCTTACGAACTTGAACTTACAAAGCGGTGTAAGGCCGCAATAGCCCGGAAAGAAAAAATCACTATCGAAATCGTATGAAAACAAGAACCTTTTATAGCTATTCTTTGGGGGATTGCGGCCGTTTCTTTTATCGGGTGTTCCACGCCGCGAAAGTTGGCCGGCAGCACGAAGGAAACGGCTAAGACCGAAGAAAAGCGGAACGAAACGACGGCGGCCGAATTTCGCCGGACGGTAGACAATACGAAAACCGAAGGCGTAGAAGTAACCTATACGAAAATCGAGTTTTTCCCCGCCGAAACCCGATACCCGGCAGGCAAAGCCGGACACTATGCGCAGGCGGGCGGCCCGTCTAATCCGGTTGCAGACACGCCCAAGAACCGGCCGAAGGAACCGAAAGAGAAGCAGCCGCCCGATACCGGAAGGCAGGGAGCTATTAAGAGTATCGAAACCTTCACGGTAAAACAGAAGGCCGAAGCTACCGGGGTAACGCAGGAAGAACAGAAGACGGAAACGACCAAAACGGAAGAAGTGAACACGGACACCGATAAGGAAACCGATATTACCGAGAAGCCGGCGGCCGACCCGTACAGGTGGCGTTACATTTTCGGGATTTTGGTACTATTGGCGGTTGCCTTTTTCTTTCTTCGGAAGACGAAGGTATTTACGGCTGTAGCCGCCTTCTTCCGCAAATTGTTTTAGCGGAGATAAAAGGAAAGCACCCAAAAGGGCCTTAAAAATGGGTTCCTTTTTTTTGGTGCCTTGCGTGAAAACCTTAATAGTTAAGGTTGTCTGCGGAGAGAGAGGGATTCGAACCCCGGTACAGTTGCCCGTACACCGCATTTCGAGTGCGGCCCGATCGACCACTCCGGCATCTCTCCAATATCTTCGGTCGGCAGGCGTCGCCGCGCTGCCCCACCCCTGCAAACCTTTATCTCCATCGCTGAAGCCTCGGGTTTACGGTGTGCAAAGATAAGAACTTTTATCTTATGTTGGTACTCCGCAGGGGCGATTTTTTTTTGATTACACCCTCAAAAATGGCGCAGAGATTGGTCTACGCACGATAAAATTGACTATTTTTTGCATCATAGGGAACCATATCCGCCCCCTGTGCGGAACGGCTTCGGGCGAAAGGACGTCAGTTGCGGCCGTCATCGCACGCCAGGCGGCCGGCGGCATACTAAACACCCGCCGCAATACGTTTTGATTACAGGAGGAGATACGGACAATTAACAAATTAACCTTATGTGCGCTATGAAGAACTTTGAAATCCCTACTGGCAATAGCCCTCGCGGCCACGGTCGCCACGGGGCTGCACCACTGCCTACTACGGATCGGCGGGCAGCGGTTTCGACGATCTCTACGCTACGCACGACAGGGTGGCAATAGCCAACCAGCAGAAGGCCGAAGCCGAGGCGCGTCAGGCCGAAGCCGAGGCTCGCAAGGCCGAATGGGAAGCCATGCTGGCCGAAGCCGAGGCCAAGGCCGCCGAACAAAAAATACACGTCGGGAGAGAACGGCTCGGCCGTCTCGCATGTAATCGTGCTCGAGGACGACCAGCCCGGAGAGTTTCGTCGCCGACAGCTACGAGAAGCGCCTATGCGCGCCGCTGCGCGGCTTCACCTCGCCCACCTACCGCATGCCGTCGAGCTACTACAACCTGCGTTACGGCGGATCGTACACCTACGCCACGGCATACGACCCGGCATTCTACAACATCATCATTTCCGGCGACCAGGTCTGGGTGGAGCCTGCAAGTACATCACTTCGATGTTCGGGTCGTGGGGGCGCCACTAAACGTCACGGCGGCCATCTACTCGCCATGGTATGTCGGATGGAGCGTATATGACCCGTGGTACTACTCGTGGTGGGGCTATCCCACTACACATGGTGGGACTGAACTGGAACATATGCTACGGCTGGCACTGGGGCTTCGACTTCCACTGGGGTTGGGGCGGAATCTACTCGCCGTGGTACTATCCCCACTGGAGCGGCCCGTACTGGGGCTGGGGCCCGCATTGGGGCGGTCACTGGGGTGGCCCCCACTGGGGCGACCATTGGGGCGGCCCGCACTGGGGCGGACACTGGAAACGGCGGTTTTACCGCTACCGCGGCGGCAACTACTACGGCTCGCGCAACAACTCGACGCTGGGCGGCCGCGGCAACGCCACGGGCGGTTCGTTCGTAAAACCGCGGCTCTCGGCATACTCGACACCACCGTTCGCCCTCGTCGGGCAACGTCTACGGAGGCGGTTCGCGCGGCTCGCGGGCAACCAGTCGATGACCTTCGACCCCGGCACGTCGGGCAACCGCGTCACGGGATCGGTCGGCCGTGGCAGCACCTCGCTGCGCAACCAGCAGACCACGGGCAGCAGCCGCAACAACTCGACCACGTCGCTGCGCAACAACAACACCTCGCGCGAGCGCGACAACTCGCTCTGGCGCAACAACAGCAATTGTCGTACAACAACAACTCGACGTTCAACAGCAACTCGAGCCGCGGCGGATCCTTCAACTCGGGCTTCTCGGTGGCGGAGGCACGCGCGGCGGTGGCGGCTTCAGCGGCGGCGGAGGCGGCGGATCACGCGGCGGGAGGCGGCTCGCGCGCAGACGCTAGCCCACACGCACTACAACGCACGAGGCAACGGGATTGTTTAACCGATCGACAGGGGCGAAAAGAGAGAACCATTGACAATGAAATCGATGATGAGGACAGCCCTCGGCCATCATGCTCGCCACGGCGGCACCGCATCGGCACAATACCGCTTCGGCGGCATGCTGATGGATCAGGACGGCATGATGTCGAACGACATGTACACCCCTCGCAGGTGAACTTCCGGCTTCGGCACCGCCCTCTCGCTCGATGGGTATGGCGGGTGCCTTCACCTCGCTCGGCGGCGACATAGCCTCCTCGATAGGCATCAACCCCCGCGGGTCTGGGCATGTACCGCCACAACGACATCTCGATAACCCCCATGCTGGGCTTCCAGCGCTCGCACAACAGCGCCTCGGACTGGGGCGACAACGCCTTCACGCGCGCCGCCATGGCAACGTGGGCGCCGTGCTCAACCTCTATGAGGGGGCGTCGTCGCACGTCGTGAAGCCAGCGTCGGCATCGCCTACAACCGCGTCGCCGACCTCAACTACCGCTACGGCTTCTCGTCGGCGAGCGGCGCATCGAACGCGCTACCGCTCGATAGCCGACGCCTTCTCGCGCATGATGGGGCAGAGCGGACTTTTCCCCATCGAAGGACGGGCGCTCAACTACGGATACGGCGACTCGTACTTCTAGGGGCGGCATCCTGGCCTACAACGCCTTCCTGCTTGACGTAATGACTGACGAGCAGGGCGACTACTGGACCACGGCGGACGCATCGCGTGAACGCCGGCGTGGGCCACACGGCAAGCCTCGAGAGCAAGGGCTCGATCGGCGAGTATGACATATCGTTCTGGTATGAACGTCGACAACCTGCTCTACATAGGTAAGCCACGGTGAGCCTGCAGGATGTCGACTGGCGCCGCCAGCTCTACTACGGCGAGGACTACCTCTACGACGGCCAGACACCCGTCGACGGCAGCGGCACGCCATTGCAGTCGCCGCCCAGTGGATGGACTACAACCAGGCGGTGACGGTATCGGGCACGGGCGTCAACCTCAAGATCGGCGCCATACTGCGCCCCACGGCCGAGCTGCGCATAGGAGCCGCGCTCCACACCCCGACATACCATCCTCAACCGCAAGTATCAGGCCTACATGGCCTCGAACTTCAACGACCGCGGCGACACCACCCCCTCGCTCGAGGACGTGGCCCCAACACATGGGATTTCGTGTCACCCACGCGGCTGATGTTCGGCGCCTCGTACACGTTCGGCAACGTGGCCGTCACGTTTCGGTCGACTACGAGCGTGACTGGTACAACGGCATGCGGGTGAAGAACATCCCCTCGGGATTCAACATGCAGAAGCAGGACTACCGTTCGGAGTTCACCAACAACTTCAAGGGCTCGAACACGCTGCGCGTGGGTGCCGAGGTAAAGCCCCTGCGTGGCGCTGCGCGTCGGATACGGCTACGCCCGGCTCGATGTTGCGTAACCCCAAGGGTGGTACTACAACACGCCGCTCACCTACCAGACCACCTGCTACTCGGCCGGCGTGGGATTCGCCATCGGCGGCTTCACCATCGACCTGGCGTACCAGTACCTCGACAACAAGAACACGTCGTACTACCTCTACTACGCGCTCGATGCCGCAAGCGGCATGATGGATACGGCCAGCCCGCTTTTACTCGACCGACTACACGCGCCAGTACGCCATACTGACGCTCGGATACAAGTTCTGACGCCGCCGCAGCCCGCCCGCAGGCGCACGCGTGAAAAAAGCGGGCGCATGTGACGCTCGTTCCACAAAAAATGGTTACTTTTGTCATCCGGACACGAGTAACCTTTTTTTTGTCCGCTACACCGTTACGACGAATAACAGCAATAAGAATATGGCAGTAGAGGCTTAAAGATCTCACCAAAGTCGAGGAAAACTACTCGAAGTGGTACAACGACCTTGTGGTCAAGGCCGGTCTGGCCGAGAAACTCGGCCGTAAGAGGGTGCATGGTAATCAAACCCTACGGATATGCTATCTGGGAGAAGATGCAGCGCGTGCTGGACGACATGTTCAAGCAGACGGGCCACCAGAACGCCTATTTCCCGCTCTTCATACCCAAATCGTTCTTCTCGCGCGAGGCACACCACGTCGAGGGCTTCGCCAAGGAGTGCGCCGTGGTTACGCACTTACCGTCTGAAGAACGATCCCGACGGCAAGGGCGTGGTGGTAGACCCCGACGCCAAGCTCGAGGGAGGAGCTCATCGTACGCCCCACCTCGGAGACCATCATATGGAACACCTACAAGAACTGGATCACCTCATACCGCGACCTGCCCATCCTCTGCAACCAGTGGGCCAACGTGGTGCGCTGGGAGATGCGTACGCGTCTGTTCCTGCGCACGGCCGAGTTCCTCTGGCGGAGGGCCCACGGCACACGCCACGCGCGAGGAGGCCGAGGCCGAAGGCAATGAAGATGATCAACGTATACAAGTCGTTCGCCGAGGTGGATGGCGCTGCCGTGATCGTGGGCCTGGTCGCCCAACGAGCGTTTCGCGGGCGCCGAGGGACACCGCTCACCATCGAGGCGCTGATGCAGGACGGCAAGGCGCTGCAGAGCGGTACGTCGCACTTCCTGGGGACAGAGAACTTCGCCAAGGCATTCGACGTGACCACACCACGCGCGAGGCAAGCAGGAGTACGTGTGGGCAACGTCGTGGGGCGTATCGACGCGTCTTATGGGCGCGCTGATCATGCCCACTCCGGACAACAGACTGGTGCTGCCGCCAGCTCGCCCCGCCCATACAGGTGGCCATGGTGCCCATCTACAAGGGTGCCGAGCAGCTTCGCCGTCCGAGAAGCTGGAGGCCATCGCCGCCGACCTGCGCTCGCACGGCATCAGCGTCAAGGTCGACACGCGACAACGTGCGCTCGGCTTCAAGCTCGCCGAGTATGAGCTCAAGGGTGCCCGTGCGTCTGGCCATGGGTCCGCGCGACCTCGAGAACGGCACCATCGAGCTGGCCCGCCGCGACACCTCCCAAGGAGACTGGCGTGGAGGGTCTCTGCTGACCGCATCGTAGCCCTCATGGACGAGATACAGCAGAACATCTTCCGCAAGGCAATCGACTTCCGCTCGTCGATGATCACGCGTGTCGACACGTGGGACGAGTTCATCGAGACGCTCAACGAGAAGGGCGGCTTCATCTCGGCACACTGGGACGGCACCGTCGAGACCGAGGTTGCCATCAAGGAGGCCACGAAGGCCACCATCCGCTGCATTCCGCTCGACGCCGAAGGAGGAGGGCCGTTGCATCTTCACCGGCAAGCCGTCGCACCGCCGCGTGCTCTTCGCCCGCAGCTACTAACGGCGCGCCGCACGAACGACAAAACGAAGCCCCGGCCTTGCAGGCCGGGGCTTTCCTGTTTCCCGGGCAGAATCAATACACGGGCTGCGAGACGATATATCCCTTTTGCGCGCCACAGCTCCTGCAGCGGAGCCACGCGACGGCGGAAGTCGTCGTATTCCTTGCTGCTCGCTGCGTCCACCCGCACTGGCATAGCGGCAAGGCAGCGCGGCAGCGTCTGGAACCATATCCCTCGGGCGTGGGCGTGCGCTCGCCCATCTGGCACCCCGAGCCGAGTATGCGGCTTGCGGCCTCGTCGCTCAGCCCCTCGGGGCGCGGATCGAATGAAAGTAGGCCTTGTCCAGCGGGATGGCCTCGTAGGGATAGTCGAGATAGGTATAGAGACGGTTCGAGAGTTGACCACGTCGTAACCTTTGTCGATGGCCTTGTTCACCAGCGTGATGTCGCCGTCCCAGAACTGGACGATGACACCCTCGGCAAGGCGCTCCGAACGGCTCGCCTCGACGTGCGCCTCGTTGCGTATGTTGTCGCCCGTGATCTCGTTCCAGCCGATCATGCGTATGCCCTTCGACGCGAGATAGGCCGACATGCGGTTTATGGCCCAGAGCTGCATGTCGGAGCATGTGGGCAGGTCGTGCTCCTTCATGAAGGCCGTCACCTCGTCGGAGTTCTGCCAGTGGGCGAAGCCAGCCTCGTCGCCGCCGATGTGGATTATGCGCGAGGGGAAGAGCGCGGCCACCTCGTCCAGCACGTCGTGCAGGGAAAGCCTCGACCCCTGGGGTCGGCCAGCTGGTGAGGTCGCCCCACGCCGCGGCCCTCACGGCGCGACGTGGAGCCCAGCCACGGATAGGCGGCTATCGACGCCGAGGCGTGCCCGCATCTCGATCTCGGGCACTATCATAATGCCCCCAGCGGCGGCGTAGCGCACCACCTCAGCGATCTCCTGCTGCGTGTAGTAGCTGCGGCGGTCGGGATAGAGGCGGTCCCACTCGGCGGGCGTGATGTCGCGGTGCGAGAAGTCGCGCTTCGAGCCGACAGCCGTCAGCAGGGGGGGCGTGTGTATTCGATGCGCCAGCCCGGATCATCGACCAGGTGCCAGTGGAAGACGTTCATCTTCAGGCGCGCCATCTCGTCCAGGAGGCGCTTCACCAGATCCATGCCGTGGAAGTGGCGGCTCTCGTCGAGCATGTAGGCGCCAGTGGTAGCGCGGCGCGTCGTCCACCTCGCCGCAGGGTAGCGCACACCCTCATCGTCGGCCGCGACCACCTGCCGCAGCGTCTGCAGGGCGTTCGAAAGCAGCAGGCCAGCGGGTCGAGCCCGCCGTGGCGGTGATGCCCTTCGCATCGAGACGGAGCAGGTAACGCCTCCACGTTGTCGCGCGCAACGTCGCGGTCGAAGACAAAGCGTATCGCGGCACGGCGCCGCTCGCCTCACCACGCGCGGGGCGTGAAGCCCCGCCTCCTCGAGCACGGAGAGGTAGGACTGGTTCAGCCCGCCGTCGCCAACATATACCGACACCTCCGCGGCAGCGAGGCCTCGGCTCCCGTAAACGTGGCCGCGGCAGGTGCGGGAACTATCGTCGGCGTCGCGGCCGCCGCAGCCGTAAACGTCGCCGCACAGCAGCGCAAAGAGAAGATGTTTCATATAAGGCAGTAGTTTTAGGGGGTAATAAATTTATTCAAAATTCGCGAGACACGCACCGCCGCACCCCTCATCGCGGCCCAAAAAGCGCAAAAACAGACACAAAAAGGTCCGAAGATATTCTTCCGGACCATAAATACTATCCGCCCCGCGGCGGCATTCCCACCACAAGGCTGCACATCATAGCCGGGCATCGCGTCCCGCGGCCACGCCCCGCAACAAAACGTCACGGAAGCCACGCCCGCCAAGAGCCACGGCACCGCCCGAGGTTACAGTTCCTCGCCGCTGCGGTGTTCGCGGAGAGAGCGGCGCAGACGCGGAGTTGCGGCGCGAGAGGATGAACACGTCGAGCACCCTCAGCAGGACCCGAGCGCGGCAGCCACAAGCAAGGTACTGGTACTGCTCGTTGAACTCCTCAAAGCGCACAGATCGCAAGGTCGCTCTTCTCATTCGTCGATGCTCTTGACGATCTCGTCCAGACCGATCGACCGGTTTTTGATCGCACGTACGCTCCGCCCGTAATCGAGGCGATCTGCTCCAGCATCTCCTCGTTGAGCTTCGACACCACCATTTCGCCGTTCTTCCCTTGATGAAATCGCCGTCGATCTGTATCGGGGCACCCTCGGGCGTACCTGTCCTATCTGTGCCTAGATGCGTATGTCCCTGTGCAGCCTTGCGTGCCACCTCGACGGCATCGTCTCCGTGGTTCTCGCCGTCGGTGATGAGCATCAATGACGCGGCTCTGCTCGCTCTGGCTCGAGAACGACAGCATGGCTGGCCTGCTCCAGCGCACGGCCCACGGCCGTACCCTGCTCACTCTACAAGCGATGGAGAGATACGCTTTTGGCAAAGGCCTGCGCCATGCGGTAGTCCGACGTTATGGGGAGCTGCACCTTGGGCTCGCCCGCGAAGACCGGCCCACGCGCTGCTGCTGCAGCCCCCCTCGAAGAGTTTGCCGATGGCATACTTCGTGCGCTCAGACGGTTGGGCTCGAAGTCCTCGGCCATCATCGAGTTCGAGACATCGACCACAAGCATCATCTCGACGCCGCGCGGTAAGTGCCTCGCGCAGTTTCGACCCCAGCTGCGGGCGCGCCGCCGCAAAAGACCAGCAGCGTGTGCCGCGATGAAGAGGGCCGCCTTCAGCCGTATGCGCCCGCGCGAGAAGTCGGGCATGAGTTCGCTCAAAAGGGGCGGGGTTACCGAAAACGCGCCACAGACGCCGACGCCGACCCACCGCCAGCAGATATATACCGCCACCAGCACCGGAACAAGTATCAGCAGATACAACAGTTCGCCGTTTGCAAATCGGAACATATCAAAGGGGATGCGTTTAAGTATTATGTTACTGAAAATGAACTCGACGCAGCAGCACGCCCAGCGCCGCCAGCCAGCAGCAGCGCCAGGAAAGCGTTCGTGGTAGACCGTGTAGTCTTGGTAACCTCGACCTTGCTCTTTCTCGAGCTGGTTGATCTCGTCGTAGATCGACTGCAGTTGTCGTTGTCCGTAGCGCGGGAAGTAACGTCCTCCCGTGCGCTCGGCGACGCTCGAGCGTCTCCCCTCGTCGGATCTCCTGACATCCATCGGCTGGAACGACATGTTGCCGAACATGTCCACCACGGGATCAGTTTTGCCGCGTGCCGACGCCGATCGTATGACCTTGATGCCCCATGTCGGCCGCAATGTCGGCCGCCATAAGCGGGGCTATCTCGCCGCGGTTGTTCACACCGTCCGTCAGCAGGATTATCACCTTGCTCTTGGCATCGCTCTCGCGCAGGCGGTTGGATCGCCGTGGCCAGGCCGTTGCCGATGGCCGTACCGTCCTCGATGATGCCGCTGCGGCGGATGCGCGAAAGCATCGTCTGCAGCGTACTTTCTCTGATCGGTGGTCAGGGGCTTTCTGCGCCTCGCCTCGCGAACAACACCACCAGTCCCAGACGGTCGCCGTAGCGGTCGGCGATGAACTTGCCCGCAACCTCGCTTGGCCGCCGTGATGCGGTCGGGCTTGAAGTCACGCGCCAGCATCGATCCCGACACGTCGACCGACAGCATTATGTCGATACCTCGGCGCTCGAACGGCGCTGCTCGTCGACATCCTGCGGACGCGCCAGCGCGACAACCAGCAGGGCATAGCCACGCACCGCAACACGAACGGCATGCCGCAGCCAGTAACGCAGCGTGCGCGGCGCACGGCGCCCCGGATGGTCGAGATAAAAATGGCCGCACCGCCCTGCAGCGTGCGATAGATGTAGTAGGCTATCATCGGCGCCAGAAACAGCCAAAAGATATGGATTTGCGAATCTCATGTTTTTCAAACTTCTTTCGGCATCCGCAAAATCGCCGCCGCGCACGCCCGCATATAACCCAGCCCCTGCATGGGCCATCGGCCCACAGCCACGCAGCGACTACAGCCGCTACCAGTTCTTGCGGCCCTCCTGACGATGATGCCCTTCTTCTTCTCGTCGATCTTGTCCTGCGTCTGTCCCTCCTGGCCTGTATGGCATCGAGCAGCTGCTCCCTGCTGGCGGCTCATGCCGCTGCGCGTGCCCTTGCCCACTCCTTCTCCTCGCCGTCGCCATTGTCGCCGTTCTGATCTTTCGGATCGTTCTGCCCGTTCTGGATCCTGCTGATCACCGTTCTGATCCTTGTTCTGGTCGTTCTGGTTCTGGTCATTCTGGTTCCGGGTTCTGGCCGTCGCCGTTCTGATCCTGGTTCTGGTCTTGGTTCTGGTTTTGGTCCTGATTCTGATTCTGTTCTGATCCTGATTCTGGTCCTGGTTCTGATCCTGGTTGTCGAGCAGTTTCTTCGTAAGCGTAGTTTATACTTCGCCTCATATCCGAAGGGTTCAGCTCCAGCGACCGCGGTAGCTTCTTTGCCAGCGCCTCCTTGAGTTTCTGCGCGAACTGCGCATTGCCGGTTATAGTCATGCCTCGGCACGGTCTCGCGCGCTGCGCAGCGAGTCGGCCGCGGGCCGCCGTGCAGCTGCTCGGCCTTTGTCAAAATTGCTCGGTGCGGACCAGGCATGGCGTTGCCCAGGTTGTAGGTGGCCTCGAAGTTGCTCGCGGGCGCACTCTCCAGCGCACGCTTGGTGTAACTGTCGGCGCCGTCAGGTCACGCTCCCTAACGCGCGAACTGGCGGTTACATGCGCAAGCCGACGCTCGGGCATCTTCTGCGCCGACGCCGTAGCTCGCCATGCAACAACCTCACGCCACGTGAAGCGCTGCCAGCGTACAGGCGCGCAATATATCGCTTTCAGCAAGCTCGCCTTGCTTTCAGTTCGCGCGTCCTGCCCTGGTGGCCTCTGCCGGTGACTTCTCCTCGCCTGTGCTGGCCGCCGTCTCCTGCAGGGTGAAGCCTGCGGTGCGGCGGGCAGCGGGTGCAGTGGCCGCGGCCGCCGTCTCGTCGGCCTCGGGCTCCTCGGGACGCGTCTGCTCGACAAAGTCCCATGCGGCGCGGTAGGCCGCCTCGTTCTCGGCATCGGGGCACCGCCTTGGCGAACTTCACCAGGTCGGTTCCCTCACGCAGCATCTGCGTCAGGTCCATGGCGTTCTTCTGCGGCACGTCGATTCGCGCACGGCCTCGATGATCTCGTCGGAGGTCATCTCCATGGCGCCCGGACACCGAACTGTCCCAGCTGTAGGTACGCAGGATGCTCTGGTCAGCGCCGAGTAGTATGCTTGTGCTGTCCTGCTGCCAGAGGCGCTCGGCAACGCAGCTTCTCCAGCGGGCGGCGAAGGCCACCACGTGGGGCGGCGCGGCGGCGCGGGACGGAAATGTCGAACGCAGCGCAGCGTCCGTAGTGCCAGCACGCGGCGCAAGGCGTAGCCAGCGGCGGTCAGCAGTGCCACGATCACCCACTTTATGTATCCCGTGATCTCGCCCATGCGGAACGGGAGGGTCTTTCTGCGGCTTCGATGTCGTAGATGGACTGCGACGGGAGTCGATTGGAAGGTGGTGACCAACAGGTCGAGCGTTCGGCGCCGTGGAGCGTGTCGACGATGTTCTGTCGGCATACATCACCTGCGGCACCACGCGGTGGATTCCCCTCCTCGAAGGAAGCGCCCCCAGCAGGTAACGCTTGCGGATGGTCAGTGCCCCTCGCGCGCGAGCGTGTCGATGGGCATATCCTCAATGAGGGAGTATGCGCCGAACGACGGGAAGAGGACGGTCTGCACCACAGGTCCTTGTCCACCTCGATCGAGTAGATGAAGCGGGTCGCCTATGCATCGAAAGTCGGGCTCGACGCTGCCGCGCACGACGGGGGCGTTGTCGTCCACCGCGGGTGCGGGCAGGGGTGTGGCACCGCCGCATAGGCTGCCGGCGCCAGCGCGGCCAGCGCTATCGCTATCGTTATAAACGGATGTCTCATCGTTGTTTGAACAGTTTAATCAATTCCACCCTCACATGTCGCCCGGTGGATACCGTATCGATGCGGTTGCGGCGCAGCGTCTTCGCGGATGGCTCTGCCGCGGCGGCGCCAGCTCTCGGCATAGTAGTCGCGCACGCGTGCCGACGAGGTGTCGACCATTGCTTCTCGCCCGTCTCGGCATCCTGCAGCTCGACGATGCCCACGTCGGGCATCTCGGCCCGCGCCCGTCCCACTAACGCGGATGCCCACGATGTCGGCGCCCGCCCGCGATCTTTTCAGCGCGTCGTCCAGCGCGTTGCGGTCGCGCGCCGAGTCGATGAAGTCCGACAGGATGAAGCGGCCGCAGCGCTTCTTGCTGACAGGCGGCGCACGCTCGGCGATGGCCGTACCCTGCACTCGGGGCGGAACTTCCCCACAAGCTCGCGGATGATCATCAGATGGTTGCGGCCCCCGGATGAACTTCGACGCGGTCGGAGAAGAAGATACACCCCACCTTGTCGTTAAATTCTGCGCCGCCGAGAATAGCACGTCAAAGCGTCTTTGGTGATGACTTCTTTCTTTTTCACATACGCTCGGCCGTGCCGCAACATGCGCGAGCCGCCACGTCGATCAGCGCGTTGGCATCATCGTCAGCTCACGCCTCCCTCCTCAGATCTTGGATATGCGGTTTGGTATGCATAAGCTCTTTTGTATGTGTCATTTCAAGTCCCCCGACAGCAACAGCCTGCAATGCCACAGCCGCCTTTGTTTCCGCAACAAGCAGATCATGTATTATCAGACTCGCCAAGTGCAAATCTCACACTTCCTCACCTAACAAAGCTGCATTCTGCAGATCATTTGTCTCACCGATGCTTCCCCATGGCAGCAGAAAGTACATCAGAAAATGAATCCAGTCTTGTCAGTTTTCGTAAAGAGTATTATTATTAAAAAAAAAAGATTTAATATCTCCTGTTGAAATTCCATTAATGTTTGAAATATCCATCAAAAAGCTCCTTTATGTATGTATCAGCCGGCTATTTTTTATCCA
>VOFK01001893.1_pt1 | contig 24836 bp, 44 predicted proteins | sample 5384121 | NCBI WGS metagenome assembly VOFK01 (sample SAMN12384730, study PRJNA508395) | human gut metagenome | isolation source: healthy gut J | host: Homo sapiens | reverse complement strand
TTCCGCCATTGTCGCTTCGATGATCGGCGCCAGACCTGCTGATTCTTTTATCGGATATCGATGGACTTTATACCGATGATCCGCGGGCAAATCCGGATGCAAAATTCATTGAAACGGTCGAGCATCTGGACGAATCTTCCTGCGGATGGGCAAATCCACCACCGGCAGCGGCGTTGGAACCGGCGGCATGTCAACCAAGCTGACTGCTGCCACCATCGCAACCGCAAGCGGGCTGATATGGTGATTGCGAACAGCAAGGATGTCCGGATTATCCACCGGATCATCGACGGGGAAAATTATGGAACGCTGTTTCTGGCAGAAAAGCAGGATGCCTTCGATCTGCCGGATTTCGTAGAGAACCTGCACAGCTGCCGTGAGCGTGGCTGAGCAAACAGAAGCCAGAGCTTTGTGTCTGCGCAATCACTTGGACAAAACTCGATATGCGCAAAAAAAGACGTGCGCAGAAATGAGAGGATAACATGACACTGGAACAGAAAAATTGCCTCGGATCAACGAGCTTTATAAAAAATCAAAATCATCGGAAGGTCTGACCGAAGCAGAAAAAATCTGAACAGGCGTTGCTCCGGAAGGAATATATTGACAACGTCCGCCAGAATCTGCGGAATCAGTTAAATAACATCAACATCCAGGATGAGGACGGTTTCGATCGAAAACCTTGGCGAACGCTATGGATCAAAAACGCGCAGTAACAGAGCACTCGGAAACAGAACAGGGAACAGCTTGGAAGAGAGCCGTTTCCACAAAAGCAGGGAAATCGCAGAAAATCTGATGGCAACGGCTGTCTGGAAGCAGGCAAAACAGGTACTTTTGTATGCCTCCTATGGATCAGAGGTATCGACCGGACTTCTCATGGATGCTGCGCTGGCAGCAGGAAAGGAAGTTTTTCTTCCTAAGGTTCTGGGCGATCAGATGGAGTTTTCCGAATTACAGACAGAGCAGAGCTTGCGCCCGGCTACCAGCATATTTGGGAGCCGCCCGGACAGACAAAGCGCTTTTTGCCGGATGCTTCGATTCCGACGCTTTTGACCGCTCCCGGACTTGCCTTTGATCGATCCGGCGCACGCATTGGCTACGGAAAGGGCTTTTATGACCGCTATCTTGGTAAAATTCCTGCTGCCGACAGACCTTATCTTGTCGGGCTCTGCTTTTCCTGCCAGCTGTTCGAGATACTGGATGGGCAAAAACCGCATGATATCAACATGGATTTGATTGTTACAGAACGACGATAAAGGAGGGAACCTTATAGATGGCTGATCTGAAAGAAATCGGAAAACAGGCAAAAGCAGCCCGCTACATCCTTGCCGGGCTTGATACGAATACCAAGAATAAGGCGCTGTTTACAGCGGCAGAATGTCTGGAAAAGGGACGCAGCAGACATTCTTGCGCAAAGGATCTGGAAGCCGGACGCAGCCGCAGCATGCCGAAAGGGTTGCTTGACCGGCTCTCCCTGACGCAGAAACGGATTTCTGACATGGCAGACAGGGCCGCCAGGTCGCTGCGCTTCCCGATCCGGTCGGAGAGATTCTGGATACCTTCACCCGTCCAAACGGTCTTGTCATCAGCAAACGCCGTGTTCCCCTCGGCGTCATCGGAATCATCTACGAATCCCGTCCCAACGTGACGGCAGATGCGTTTGGTCTGTGCTTTAAAGCCGGAAATGCCGTAATTTTGAAAGGCGGCAGCGATGCAATTTTCTCCAATCTCGCGATCGAAAAAGCCTGCACCGCGCGCTGGCACAGTGTAACATCCCGGGAAGACAGCAGTGCAGCTGATCCCATCGACTGACCGGGCAGTGACGCAGGAGATGATGCGATTAAACGAATCTATTGATGTCTTAATTCCGCGCGCGGCGGGGCAGGACTGATCAAAATGGTCGTGGAAAACAGCACTGTCCCGGTCATCGAAACCGGGACTGGCAACTGTCACATTTATGTCGATGCGGACGCGGACTTCGATATGGCGATCCGTATTATTTTAAATGCCAAAAACACAGCGCGTCGGCGTCTGCAATGCCTGCGAATCCCCTTGTCATCCACGAGTCGATCTGCGATAGCTTCCTGCCAAAGCTCTATCAGGCGCTGCGGGAAAAGGACGTCGAAATCCATGCGGATGACCGCGCGTTTTTAGAGATCGACGGCTGCGTGCCTGCAACAGAAGCCGACTACGGGACAGAATATCTGGCGCTCAAGCTGTCTGTAAAGACGGTCAGCAGCCTGGAAGAAGCAATCGGGCATATCAACCGCTACAACACCGGACATTCCGAAGCAATCATCACGAACAACGAAGCGCATGCCCGGACATTTCTGGATCAGGTGGACGCCGCCTGCGTCTATGTCAACGCATCGACCCGATTTACGGACGGCTTTGAGTTTGGCTTTGGCGCAGAGATCGGCATCAGCACCCAGATGCTCCATGCGAGGTCCGATGGGCTTAAAGGAGCTGACCAGCTACAAATACACAATTCGCGGAAATGGACAGACTCGTAGCTAAGCAGCGTATAACGTCGGATAATATCTGGAAGACCCGTTTGCGGTATCCGGAAATGTCGTTACACCAAAATACATTGCCGCATAAACGGCAGGCTGCTTTATGAACAAAATGCTGCAGCCGGAAAGGAATCAATTATGAGTACCGTATTGGATAAATTTCTTCGTTATGTAAAAATTGACACGCAGTCCCAGGATGGCGCAACGACCGTCCCGAGCACAGACAAGCAGAGAAACCTCGCCTCCCTTCTGGCACAGGAGCTCAACGATATGGGCGCGCAGGATGTCGTATATGACAAAAGCACACTGCTATGTGTACGCGACGATTCCCTCCAATCTTCCGGAAGGAAAAACAGCGCCTGTCATCGGCTTTTATTTCCCATATGGATACGTCTCCGGCGGTTTCCGGCGAAAATGTCAATCCGAGAGTCGTTGCCTATGAAGGCAGGGATATTGTCTTAAACGCTGAAAAAAATATCGTCCTGACCGAAAAGGAAAATCCGGAGCTTGCTCATTTTGTCGGAAAGCATTTAATCGTAACCGACGGCAACACTCTGCTGGGGGCAGATGATAAGGCTGGCGTTGCGGAGATTATGACGATGGCACAGGAGCTTTTATCCAACAAAAACCCGTACACGGCAAAATTCGCATCGGCTTTACCCCGGATGAAGAAGTCGGCTGCGGCGTAGACTTCTTCGACGTAGAGGCTTTGGCGCAGACTATGCCTATACCGTGGACGGCGGCGATTTGGGCGAGCTGGAATACGAGAACTTCAACGCAGCCGGTGCAAAGCTCATCATCGACGGACACAGCGTCCATCCCGGCAGCGCAAAAATAAAATGCTCAACGCGATTTTGCTGGCACAGGAGTTTCAAAACCTTCTGCCGGTACACGAAAACCCGTCTGCAACAGATGGCTATGAAGGTTTCTACCATCCGGATTCCATCACAGGAAGCGTTGACCACGTTGTAGTAGACTATATTATCCGTGACCACAACATGGAAAAATTCGAGCAGAAGAAGCGCTTCTTTTTACAGTGCGCGGACTTTTTAAATGCGAAATACGGTAAAAACTCTTTACGGTGGATTTAAAGGACAGCTATTATAACATGAAGGAAAAAGATTCTGCCGGAAAACGCACTATTTGATCGACAATGCGGTGCGCGCGATGGAAGAAGCAGGCGTAACACCCACCATCATCGTACCGATCCGCGGCGGAACAGACGGCGCGCGCCTGTCCTTTTATGGGACTTCCCCTGCCCGAACCTGTGTACCGGCGGCTTAAACTATCACGGACGCTATGAGTACGCCTGCGGAATCCCCTTGAGAGCTGCGTGGAAATTTTTGAAAAATATCGCTGCACTGTACGCAGAGTGAGATTACCACAATATAAAGAACGGAAAGGAAACACAACTTCCCTTATGATGTACGAAAACATTGACTTTAACAGCATCGATCTGACCCAGGAGCCCCCTGTATCGGAACCGGAGCGTCAGTATTATTTTATCGCCAAATGCAGACAGTATGTAAAGGAGCAGGAGGAACTTGCAGGACATCCCCTGACCGCCGACGTCGTGACCTTTGGCTGCCAGATGAATGCCCGCGACTCCGAAAAGCTTTCCGGCATTCTGGAACAGGTCGGCTACACCTTAAGCGACAGTGAGGAGGCAGACTTTGTCATCTACAATACCTGCACCGTGCGCGATAATGCAAACCAGCGCGTATACGGCAGGCTTGGCTTCTGCAACAGTATGAAGCGCAAAAATCCCCACAAAAAAAGATCGCGTTGTGCGGCTGTATGATGCAGGAGCAGAACGTGATTGATAAACTGCAGAAAAGCTATCGGTTCATTGACTTGATATTCGGCACGCACAATATTTTCAAATTTGCAGAGCTGTTATGCCGCATGTTTGAAAGCAGCGGCATGGTCATCGACATCTGGAAGGATTCCGATCAGATCGTGGAAGACCTCCCGGTAGAGCGCAAATATCCGTTTAAATCCGGCATCAATATCATGTTCGGCTGCAACAATTTCTGCACCTACTGTATTGTTCCGTATGTCCGCGGACGCGAAAAGAGCAGACGCCCGAAGGAAATTTTGCAGGAGATCAGCTCGCAGACGACGGCGTTGTGGAAATTATGCTGCTTGGTCAGAACGTCAACTCCTACGGTAAAAACCTGGAAGATGAAATTTCCTTCGCGCACAGCTTTTGCAGGAAGTAGAAAAATTCGATAAAATCAAGCGCATCCGGTTCATGACATCCCATCCGAAGGATCTTTCCGATGAGCTGATCGAGGTCATGAAAAACTCGGATAAGATCTGCAGACATCTGCACCTTCCGCTGCAGTCCGGCTCTACGAAGATTTTAAAGGCAATGAACCGCCGTTATACGAAAGAACAGTATCTGGAGCTTGCAGCCAAAATCCGCCGCGAAATCCCAGATATTTCGCTGACGACGGATATCATGGTCGGCTTCCCGGGAGAAACAGCAGAGGACGTGGACGATACCATCGACGTGATCCGGAAGGTTGGTTTTGACAACGCGTTTACCTTTATCTATTCTGTCGGACCGGAACCCCCGCAGCGGCGATGGATCAGGTTCCGGAAGAAGAGGTTCACGCGGGCTTTGACCGTGTGCTGGAGGCAGTTCAGGAAACTGCACGCAAACAGGTCGCACGCCTGCAGGGCCAGACCCTTACTGCCCTTGTGGAAGAAGTAAAACGAACAGGATGCTTCTCTCGTCACCGGAAGGCTGTCCAATAACACGATTGTACATTTTCCCGGAAGTGCTGACCTGATCGGGCAGATCGTACCGGTGAAACTGGAAGAGTGCCACGGCTTTTATTACACGGGGCACAGGGTGGAAGAAACAAAATGAAACAGACAAAAAGCTTTGAAATCGATATGTGCAACGGAACGCTGATGGACAAGCTGATTTCCTTCTCCATTCCGTTAATGCTTTCCGGTATTTTACAGCTGATGTTCAATGCGGTCGACATTATTGTAGTCGGCCGCTTTGCCGGAAGCGAATCATTGGCGGCTGTCGGTTCTACAACCGCCCTCATCAATGTATTTACCAACCTTTATCGGCATTTTCCTTACAATGTCCTCGCTGCCCGCTATTATGCAGCCGGGAAGGAGCGGAAATGTCGGAAACGGTACATAGCTCACGATCCACGCGGAATTTTTGATGGCATTTTGCCGGACTATTCTTCCAGGACAGCCCTCGAATGGATGGGGACGCCGGACGACGTCATCGATCTGGCAGCCCTCTATATGAAAATTTATTTTATCGGCATGCCTTTTTTCATGCTTTATAATTATGGTGCGGCTATTTTAAGGGCAGTGGGGGATACCGTCCGCTGTTATTTTTAGTTGTGTCCGGACTGGTCAATGCAGGCTTAAATATGATTTTTTGTCATCTAAGCTTCCATATGGCGGTAGAAGGCGTTGCGATTGCAACTGTCATTTCTCAGTTGCTCTGTATTATGGTTTTGACCTGCTGTATCGGACGCAGGGCTGTTATCAATTCCGCTTTTCGAAGCTGGGTCTCAAGAGCATCTATGTCCTCCAGATTTTCCAGGTCGGAATCCCGGCAGGAATTCAGAGCACCGTCATCAACTTTTCCAACGTCCTGCTGCAGTCCTCGGTCAATTCCTTTGGCTCGATTGCAATGGCAGGATACACCGCGGCGAACAATATCTTCGGATTTTTATACACTTCAGTCAACTCTGCTGACGCGGCGTGCATGAGCTTTACCAGCCAGAATTACGGCGCGGGAAAACGAAGCGGATGGACCGCGTTTTAATCGACTGTCTGATTTTATCCTGTGCGTTTTCCCTGACCATGGGCTGCTGTGCATGGTTTTTTCGGACCACAGCTTCTGCAGATCTATACGGAGAGTTCTGCGGTTATTTCGTGCGGCGTTGAGATTCTGAGCTTTACGACCGTGACGTACTTTTTTGCGGAATTATGGATCTGATTCCGGGCGCGCTGCGCGGGATGGGACGTTCTGCCGTGCCCATGATTTTATCGATTATAGGAACTGTCGGAACGCGAATTGTCTGGATTTTCTGGATTTTCCCGTATCACCGTTCTCTGGATATCTTGTTCCTATCCTATCCGGTGTCCTGGATTCTGACGATTCTCATGCAGGTCATCTGCTTTTTTATCGTTCGGAAGAGCGTCCATGCGGACATGAAAACGCTGTGAAAGGATTCGGCAACATTATAATGTTACCTGTTCGAAAGAACGACAGAAGTTTTGAAATTCTGACTTGAAAAAGGAGAATACATACCGATGGCGGAATTAACACCGATGATGCAGCAATATCTGGAAACGAAAAAAACAGTATCCGGACTGCATTCTTTTTACCGTCTGGGCGATTTTTATGAAATGTTCTTTGACGATGCACTGACTGCATCCAGAGAACTGGAGATCACACTGACCGGAAAAACTGTGGGCAGGAAGAACGTGCCCCAATGTGCGGAGTTCCCTATCATGCAGTGGAGAGCTATCTGGACAGACTGGTTTCCAAAGGCTATAAAGTAGCGATCTGTGAACAGATGGAAGACCCGAAGCTCGCAAAAGGACTGGTAAAGCGGGATGTCGTGCGCATCGTCACCCCCGGCACCAACTTAGACGTTCAGGCGCTGGAGGAATCCAAAAAACAATTATCTGATGTGCGTTGCCTATTTTACCGGAAAAACAGGGCTAGTCCATCGCGGATGTCACAACCGGGGACTATTATGTGACCGAGGTGGAGGACGCCAAAAAGCTGCTGGATGAAATCAACAAATATCACCCGTCGGAAATCATCTGCAACGACGCGTTTTTGATGAGCGGTGTGGATATCGAAGATCTGAGAAAACCGTCTGCATATCACGGTTTATTCCCTCGATCCGCACTATTTTGATGAAGATTTGTGCCGCAAATGCCTGCAGAAGCATTTCCATGTCTCTTCGCTGATCGGTCTTGGCCTCGAGGAATTTGCGAACGGCCTGATTGCGGCAGGCGGTCTGATGCAGTATCTGTATGACACACAGAAAACCAGTCTGGCGCATTTTACCCATATCGATCCGTATCTGACGAACAAATACATGCTGCTGGATTCCTCCACACGCCGGAATCTGGAGCTGACGGAAACGCTGCGCGAAAAGCAAAAGCGCGGTTCCCTGTTATGGGTTCTGGACAAGACGAAAACCGCCATGGGTGCTCGCATGATGCGCAGCTGGATCGAGCAGCCACTGATTGCGAAGAAGGAGATGAACCTGCGCCTGGACGCGGTCGACGAGCTGCTGAAAAATCCAATGTCCCGCGAAGAAATCCGCGAATATTTAAACGCGGTTTACGATCTGGAACGCCTGCTGGGGAAAGTCAGCTACAAAACAGCGAACCCGAGGGATCTGATCGCATTCCGTAATTCCATGCAGATGCTGCCGCCGATCAAAAGCGTGCTGGAGGATTTTCATTCCGAGGAGCTGGTAAAAATCGAAAACGATATCGACGCATTGCAGGATTTGTGCACGCTGATCGAAGAGGCAATTGTCGAAGAGCCTCCGATTTCCATCCGTGAGGGCGGCATGATCAAAGAGGGCTTCGACGAGACGATCGACCAGCTGCGCGCTGCCAAAACAGAGGGCAAAACCTGGCTGGCAGAGTTGGAAGAGCAGGAACGGGAACGCACCGGGATCAAAAACCTCAAAATCAAATATAACAAGGTATTCGGCTATTATCTGGAAGTCACTAATTCCTATAAGGATATGGTGCCGGACGATTATGTGCGTAAGCAGACGCTGACAAACGCGGAGCGTTATTCCATGCCACGGTTAAAAGAACTTGAGGATATGATTTTGAATGCCGAAGACAAGCTGACGGGACTGGAATATGATAAATTCTGCAGCGTGCGGGAGCAGATTGCCGCGCAGATCGAACGTATCCAGCGCACGGCAAAGGCAATTGCCCGCCTGGACGTCTTTGCTTCCCTTGCACTTGTTGCGGAGCGAAATCACTATGTCCGCCCGGTCCTGAATGAAAAAAGGGCGTAATCGATATCCGAGACGGCCGGCACCCCGTTGTTGAACAGATGACCGACCATGATATGTTCATTTCCAATGACACCTATCTGGATAACCAGAAGCATTGCATTGCGATTATCACAGGCCCCAATATGGCTGGTAAATCCACCTATATGCGTCAGACCGCACTGATCGTGCTGCTCGCCCAGATCGGCAGCTTTGTGCCGGCAAAAACGGCAAATATCGGCATTGTCGACCGGATTTTCACCCGCGTGGGCGCATCCGATGATCTGGCAAGCGGTCAGTCTACACTTTATGGTCGAGATGAACGAAGTCGCAAATATTCTGCGCAACGCAACGTCCAAAAGCCTTCTTGTGTTGGATGAAATCGGCAGAGGTACGTCGACATTTGACGGTCTTTCCATCGCCTGGGCGGTGATCGAGCACATCAGTAACCGAAAGCTTTTGGTGGGCAAAGACGCTGTTTGCAACGCATTATCACGAGCTGACCGAGCTGGAAGGCAAGATCGGCAACGTCAACAATTACTGTATCGCGGTCAAGGAAAAAGGCGACGATATCGTATTCTTAAGAAAGATTGTCAAGGGAGGAGCGGACAAGAGCTACGGCATTCAGGTGGCTCGGCTTTGCAGGTGTCCCGGATATGGTTATCGACCGCGCAAAGGAAATCGTCAAGCAGCTTTCCGACAACGACATTACAGAAAAAGTACAGAGCATTTCCGTGGATACAGACACGACGGCAAAGAAACAAAAGCATTACGATGAAGTGGATCTGGAACAGTTTTCCCTCTTCGATACGGTCAAGGATGAGGACGTTCTCGAGGAATTAAAAAACGTCGACATCCAGACGCTGACGCCGCTCGATGCGCTCAACACGCTTTATCGGCTGCAGAACAAGCTTAAAACCGCTGGGGAAACGGATAAGGGGGAATTTTACATATGGCTGAAATTATGGTTCTGGACAATAAAACCATTGACCAGATTGGAGCGGGAGAAGTGGTGGAACGCCCCTCCAGTGTGGTCAAGGAGCTGGTGGAAAATGCCTGTGATGCGGGTGCAACCGCTGTCACGGTCGAAATCAAGGATGGCGGAACTTCGTTTATCCGGGTTACGGACAATGGCTCTGGAATTGAAAAGGCGCAGAGCCGGAAAGCCTTTTACGCCATGCGACGAGCAAAATCCGCGGCGTAGAGGATTTGAGCCGGATTCATAGCCTGGGGTTTCGTGGGGAGGCGCTTTCCAGCATCTGCGCCGTTTCGATGGTCGAGCTGATCACGCGCACGAAGGATTCCTTAGTTGGCGTTCGCTATTGCATCGAAGGCGAGCGGGAAGCGGATTTTTCGGAAATCGGTGCGCCGGAGGGCACGACGATCCTTGTCCGCGATTTGTTCTATAACACACCCGCCCGTAAGAAGTTTTTAAAAACGCCGGCGACGGAGGGCGGCTACATTGCAGATCTGATGGAGCACATGGCGCTTTCCAGACCGGATATTTCTTTTACGTTCCAGATCAACCGCCAGACCCGTTTTTCCACCTCCGGCAGCGGAGATTTAAAAGGAGGTCATCTATCGGATTTATGGCCGCGAAAATCGCAAAGGAAATTTTTCCCGTTTGAGGCTTTCGGCAACGGATTTTCTGTAAAAGGGTTCCTTGGCAGTCCGCAGCTGGTGCGCCCGAATCGCAATTTCGAATTTTTCTTTGTCAACAACTCGCTATATCAAAAAGCCAGGTGCTCTCAAAAGGATTGGAGAGCGGCTATCAGGCCATCTGATGCAGCATAAATTTCCGATGGCATACCTCCATCTGCAGATCGATACCGAACAGGTAGATGTCCAACGTCCATCCATCCAAAATGGAAGTGCGCTTTTCGGATAACCGCAGGGTGTTCGATTTTCTGGAAGAGCAGGTGCAGAAAGCACTGCGACCGGGAGATGATCCCGCAGGTTGTACTGGATGACGACAAAAGGACGGAAAAAAAGCGGTGCGCAGGCATCTAAGCAAACTGCCGTCAGTCTCACACAAAAAGCTCCTTTCCTCCGGCATTCCGACTGGACATCGCCAGCAGGAGCGTAAGGATGTCCAGGCAGCAGCACCGATGCCGGATTCGGCAAAACAGCAATCGACCGATATGGTCAACTTATACAAAAGCCGACCTGTCAGGTCAACAACCACAAGCAGCCAAAGTGCAGAAAATAGCATAAATAAGCCAACTATCCGAGCCTTGACTAATAAAGTCAATACGTTTGATACAGCCGTGGAAGGTTTGCCCACACAAAGGACAGAGGAAAGAATCTGTTGCCAGCGATTCGCTTTCCAAAGCTACGGCAGATCCCGTTTCTTCTACCGGTGCAGGGATTGGCGTATCAGAAAATGTAGGTGTTTCCTCACAGAGGCCCCAGCACCATTCGGCGATTCTCCGCCACAGCCGTTTGAGAAAAAAGCGCTTCGAACAGGCTGTCCGTGAGAATCGAATCGCATATGAGACACAGGCGCCTGACATTGCAAAATCAGAGCAGTTGAATTTATTTGATGAAAAAATCCTTAGCCGCAAGGCGGTGGACGAATACCAGCTTATCGGTCAGATCTTTGACACGTACTGGATCGCCGTGTATCATGATAAAATGATCCTGATCGACCAGCATGCGGCGCATGAAAAGGTAAAATACGAAATGCTCATGAAACGATTTCACGACAAACAGCCCGTCAGTCAGAACCTGATGCCGCCTTTGATCGTAACACTCACGGGCGCTGAAGCAGCGCTTCTGGAACAGTATCAGGAGTATTTCGAACAGCTCGGCTTTTGAAATCGATTCCTTCGGCGGCAGCTCCTTATGCGATGCGCGCGCAGTTCCCTGCGATCTGTACGGGACACTGCGAGGCAGAGTTTTTACAGGATATTCTGATGAGCTGGGGAACCGGTCAGGCTCCGAATGCACCGACCGCGATTGCAGAACGTATCGCTACGATGGCCTGTAAATCTGCGGTCAAGGGCAATAATCGTTTAAGCCTTGCCGAAATGCAGAACTGTTGGAGCAGCTTCTGACCCTCGATAATCCGTATCATTGCCCGCACGGCCGCCCGACAATGATTGTGATGACAAAGCAGGAGCTGGAACGCAAATTCAAGCGAATCGTGTAATGGGAATTCGATCCCCGAAGATAGAACTGGGAGATATAGCTTTCAATTTGGAGAGATAAAATTTTATGGAAAAGATACAACCTTCTGCCTGCAGCGTAGCGAATAATGAAAAAGGTTCTCCCGACACCGGACTCAACATTCAAAACTGCCCCAGCGCAGGCAGTGCGCCCTCAAAGCCGCCCCTCGTCATCCTGACAGGTCCGACCGCTGTCGGAAAAACGGCCCTGTCTGTTGCCCTTGCAAAGGCAGTGAACGGTGAAATTATTTCCGCCGACTCCATGCAGGTGTACCGGCGCATGGATGTTGGCTCTGCCAAAGTGCGCACCGAGGAAATGCAAGGGATCCGCCATCATTTAATCGACGTGCTCGACCCGGATGAGGATTTCAATGTCGTGCTGTTTCAAAAGCTGGCAAAAGAAGCGATTTCAGATATTTTAAGCCGTCATAAAATCCCGATTCTTGTCGGCGGGACAGGCTTTTACATCCAGTCCGTTTTATATGATATCGACTTTACCGAGCACGCAGAGGATACGTCGCTGCGAAACCGGCTGGAAGAATATGCCAGAACAAACGGCACACATGCGCTGCATGAGCTGCTTGTACAGGCTGACCCGAAAGCCGCGGAAGAAATCCACGAAAACAACGTAAAGCGCGTCATCCGGGCGCTCGAATACCACGAACAGACCGGCGGGAAGATTTCTGCGCATAATGAAGCGCAGCATCAGCGGGACGCCGCCTATCGGTTTTATTATTTTGTCCTGACGGATGACCGCGCAAAACTCTATGAACGGATTGACCGCCGCGTCGACCAAATGTTAAAAGACGGACTGGTGGAAGAAGTCAAAGGGCTGCAGCAGGAAGGCTGTCACAGAGGGATGGTGTCGATGCAGGGACTTGGTTATAAGGAAATCCTGGCTTACCTGGAGGGCGAATATGACCTCGAACGCGCAGTTTATCTGATTAAGCGCGATACCCGGCACTTTGCAAAGCGCCAGCTGACCTGGTTTCGCCGGGAAAAATGTGTGACATGGGTTGACAGGCAGAACTTTCCAGATGAAAATAGTATTTTTACAGTTTTTTGATTACAAAAGCAGAGGAGTTAAAACAATGATGCAGAATATGTATACCGCGATGGGAATTTCCCCGAAGTATATGAATACGGGGAACAGACCCTTGTTTCTTTAAAAAGACCGATTTGGCGAGATCGACAAAACAGCAGAATACAATCAATTGAAGGTATTAAAGGCAATGCAGGACTGTCGTGTCAGTGAAGCCTGCCTGCTTGGCACAACCGGCTACGGCTATAACGATATCGGCAGAGACACGCTGGAAGCAGTTTATGCGTCCCTGTTCCATACCGAGGCAGCCCTGGTGCGTCCTCAGATCACCTGTGGAACACACGCGCTCGCGCTCGCGCTGATGAGCAATTTAAGACCTGGAGACGAACTGTTGTCCCCTGTTGGAAAAGCCTTATGACACCCCTCGAAGAGGTTATCGGCATCCGAAAATCCCGTGGTTCCCTGAAAGAATATGGCATCAGCTACCGTCAGGTCGATTTAAAAGAGGACGGTTCATTTGACTGGGAGGGCATTAGAAACGCCATCCATCCGAATACTAAACTCGCAACGATCCAGCGATCCAAGGGCTATCAGACCAGACCGACCCTGAGCGTAGAGCAGATCGGCGAGCTGATTGCTTTTCTCAAAAGCATCAAGCCGGACATCATCTGCATGGTGGATAACTGCTACGGCGAATTCACCCAGACGATCGAACCCACAGACGTCGGTGCAGATATGTGCGTTGGCTCTCTGATCAAAAATAAACCCGGCGGCGGACTTGCACCGATCGGCGGCTATATCGTCGGCAAAAAGGACTGCGTGGAAAATGCTGCCTTTCGTTTAACCTCTCCCGGACTCGGAAGAGAAGTCGGCGCATCGCTGCAGGTGCTCCCTTCCTTTATCAGGGACTGTTCCTGGCGCCGACCGTCACCGCAGGCGCATTAAAGAGGGTGCGATTTTTGCGGCGAACCTCTATGAAAAGCTTTCGGCTTTAAGGTCGTTCCTCCGGGGACGCCCCGCTACGATATCATTCAGGCGATCGAATTCGGCACGCCGGAAGGACTGATTTCCTTCTGTGAAGGTATTCAGTACGCTGCCCCGGTAGACAGCTTCGTTACCCCGGAGCCGTGATATGCCCGGCTATGACAGTCAGGTCATCATGGCGGCTGGGGCATTTGTATCCGGCGCTTCCATCGAGCTGTCCGCAGACGGTCCGATCAAGCCTCCCTACGCCGTATATTTTTCAGGGCGGACTGACCTGGCAGCACGCAAAATTCGGCATCCTGAAATCCCTGCAGCAGTGCGTCAAAAAAGGGCGTCGTTTCTGCCATTTTGTGTCAGAAATAATCGCCAGCTGTCGGACGGTGCGAAAAAAGTGCCTTTTCTTTCTATACAGAAAAAAAGAATTATGTTAATATGATAAAAGCTCAGGGAGACAAAAGAGCATGCTGTCCTGCATTTTCATGGAGAGGAAAATGGAGGACAAACCAAATGAAAGTATCCAAAAAAGAAACACAGCTGACAGCTTCTGACCGTCTCCCGTATGAAAAATTTCTGCAAAAAAGGGGCAGAATCCTTATCAGACGCCGAACTTCTGGCGATTATGCTGCGTACAGGGCCTGATCCCGGACCGGACGCCCCGCAGGCGTTTCGGGATTGCCCGGCGCTCGCGCTGGCAGAGCAGGTGCTTTCCCTGCCGCTCGGTTCCCGAAGCGGACTTTTGGGACTTTCCAGCTTATCTTGCAACCAGCTGCAGCAGATCAGGGGAATCGGCGAAGTAAAAGCCGTGCGGATCTGCTGCATTTTTGAACTGGCAAGAAGGATCGCCCTCGGGCAGCGCAAAAAGCTTCCCGCCTTTCCGGATCCGGCAACGGCGGCAGACTATTGCAGACCGATGTTTGAAGAGGACGGCGGTATGCTCGAACGCACGATTCTGCTGTTGTTAGATGGCAAAGGCTGCCTGATCAGGGAAAAGCTTCTCTCGATCGGGACCATCGATGCGGCGCTCGTATCTCCGCGCGAAATTTTTCTGCAGGCGCTGCGCGTCGGGGCTGTCAGCTTCCTCTTACTGCACAACCATCCCAGCGGGGACGTTACCCGAGCCCCGAGGACAAAGAACTTACAAAGCGCCTTGCCATGCTTGGCGGGATGATGCAGCTTTGCCTGACCGACCATATCATTGTCGGTGATTCGGATTTTTTCAGTTTCCGTCAGGCAGGGGCTGATCTAAGGAAGGAGAATAACATGGTGCCAATTGCGCATACGGAATCGATCTCGGAACGAGCAATATCAAAATCTACAGTCTTTCCGACGATTCAGTCATGATGGAAAAGAATATGATCGCCATCGAAAATAAAAAGAACATATTTGCCTACGGTAATTCCGCTTATGAAATGTATGAAAAAGCCCCGGCAAATATTCAAATCAGCCATCCGCTTTCCAACGGTGTCATCGCGGATATCAACAACATGGAACGGCTGATTCATCTGTTTATTTCCGATATGTCCAAAGGAAATATCCGTCCGGCAGATTTCTATATTGCAGTCCCGACCGATATCACGGAAGTGGAGAAGCGCGCGTTTTATGATCTGATCAAGGATGCGAACGTCAAGGCACGCAAGATCATGGTCGTGGAAAAGGCAATTGCGGACGGCCTCGGCATGGACATCGACGTAAAAAATTCTCAGGGTGTCCTGGTTGTGGATATCGGCTACGATACGACGGAGGTTTCCATTCTTTCCCTCGGTGGCATCGTGCTGAGCAGACTGATCAAAACCGGCGGCTTGAAATTCGACGAAGCGGTTCGCCAGACCGTACGCCGTGAATTTAACCTTCTGATCGGTCAGAAAACAGCCGCAACGATCCGTCAGTCCATCGGCGATCTCGAAAAAGAGAGGGGCAAGGGCGCTGTCGTATACGGCCGCGATATCGTAGTCGGACTTCCGGTAGAACGTGAAATCCCGACGGATTTAATCAACAGCTGCCTGGAAGAGCACTTCAACACCATCATCGACAGCGTAAAAGTGATTCTGGAGAGAACCCCTCCGGAACTCGGTGCCGATATTTTCAAACACGGTGTCTATTTAACCGGCGGTGCCAGCCAGACCAGCCATTTCGCAGAGCTTCTGCAGAAATCCACCGGCTTAAAGGTCAATCAGGCGCAGCGCCCGCTTGAAAGCGTCGTACTCGGCATGGGCCGCATCCTGAAAGAGGACAATTACAGATCTGTAGCATATGCTATTGAAGGGATGGGTAAATGAGTCCTGTAGTCAAAAAGAAACGAAAAAAAATCACGATTACAAGCCAACAGCTTTTGCTTTTTGTGCTGACTGCAGTCTGCGCTTTTCTGCTGATTTTACCTTTAATACCAACGTATTCGAAGGTGTTTTAAAGCAGGCGGCAGGCTACGTCGTTGTTCCGTTCCAGAACGGGATCGCAACGATAGGCGGATACTTATCCGACCGTTCCGACGAGCTGGCGCAGTTAAAGGGATGTTCTTGCCCTAAACAAAGATCTGCAGGAGCAGATTGACCAGCTGACGATCGAAAACAACCAGCTGCAGCAGGATCGTTACGAATTAAATAACCTGCGCAGCTTATATGAACTCGACCAGGCATATTCCGATTATGACAAGATCGGTGCGAGGGTCATCTCCAGCGAAACTGATAACTGGTTTTCTTCGTTTACGATCAACAAGGGGGAAGAAGAGGGCGTACAGGTCGATTATAACGTCATGGCAGGCAGCGGTCTGGTCGGACGCGTTGTTTCTGTTGGTCCGCACTACGCAAAGGTTATTTCCATCATTTCCGATACGAGCAGCGTCAGCGCAACCGTCCTTGCAACCTCAAACAACTTAATCGTATCCGGCAGCCTGCAGTCCATACAGTCGGACGGAACGATCCTGTTTTCCCAGCTTTCCGATCCGGACAACAACGTATCAGTCGGAGATAAGGTCGTTACGAGCAATATCAGTGATAAATATCTGCCCGGAATTCTGATCGGCTATATCGATTCGATCAGCACTTCCTCCAATAACCTGACCAAATCCGGAACGGTGACACCAGCTGTCGATTTTTCCCATCTGGACGAGGTTTTAGTTGTGATGGAACAAAAACAGCAGACCGGTGACTGACAAAGGAGGCTTCTTTCTATGAAAAAATTTCTGACAGTTGCCGCCCTGATCTGGGTCTTTTTCCTTTTGCAGACCTCTGTCTGCCCCTGGATTGCATTTGGCTCGATCAAACCGAACCTTTTAGTCATTTTGGTCGCATCCATCGGGTTTATGGAGGGATCCAAAGCCGGCATGTGGACGAGGCTTTGCCTGTGGGCTTTTGGCAGATCTGTTTGCGGCAAACGGCGTCAGCCTCATTTCCCAGAACGGTGCTACCGGAGACCTGCTCGGTTTTTACGCGCTGCTGTTTTTGTATGTCGGATATTTATGCGGACAGGCGAACCGGCTTTTTTATCCCGAAGATATCAAGCTTCCGCTGATGATGATTACCGCTGCAGACCTCTGCGTCAATTTCGTCTGCTATCTGATTATGTTTCTGATGCGGGCGCGCCTTGACATCGGTTACTATCTGTTACATATCATTTTACCGGAAACAGTTTACACCATCGTTGTTGCATTTATTTTTTATCCGCTGCTTTTGCTGCTGCACAAATGGCTCTGGTGTGCGGATCGAGGGAGTACAGAATAATTGTTGAAAAAAAAGAGATTTCTGATCAATTTTATCAGTTCCAGAACGTTTTTTTTGTACGTCATGTTTGTTGTGATGGCAGTCCTTTTGTTCCAGCGCATTTTTACGCTGCAGATCGTACAGGGCGAGGACAAGCAACAGGAATTTGAACTAAAAATCAAAAAAGAACGTTCGATTGCAAGCACGCGAGGCAATATTTACGACGTAAACGGCATTGCGCTCGCCTACAATGAGCTTTCCAGCTCTGTCACGATCGAGGATGTCTATGAATCCAGCAAAAAAAAATGCCACAATTAACGGTATCCTCAAAAAAGTCCTTCATATTCTGGACGAAAACGGCGACAGCATCAGCTGCGATTTCAATATTTATATCGATGGCGACGGCGAATTTGCCTACAGCGTGACTGGCTCGAGAAGGCTGCGTTTTATCGCTGACGTCTACGGTATCACCCAGATTTCCGATCTGGAAGAGCGCCAGAAAAATGCAACCGCGCAGGATATTATCGAATATCTCGCCGGCTCCAAACGTTACGCGATCGGCGGACTGACTGATCCGAACGATAAAAACAGCTTTACAGTCGGAGAGGGATATACCCAAAAAGAACTGCTCAACATCATCGCGATCCGGTATACGATGGGAACCACCGGATATCAAAATATATCCCGGTTACAATCGCGACCGACGTTTCGGAAGAAACCGTTGCCGCAATTGCAGAAAATCAGGACGAGCTGGAGGGCATTTCCGTTGCGGAAGACACAATCCGCAAATATAAGGACGGACCGTATTATTCCCAGATTCTCGGCTACACCGGCAAAATCTCGACGGACGAGCTGACCGCATTAAACAGTAAAGAAGGCATGGACGGCGTCAAGAGCGCGCCGGATGTCAAAGAATACGAGCTGACGGATATCGTCGGCAAGGCTGGCATCGAAAAGGTCATGGAAGAATATCTGCAGGGAACAAAGGGCTATGAGACGGTCTTTGTTGACCGGATGGGTCGGGAGGTAGAAGTGCTCGACCATGTGGACGCGACTGCCGGAAACGACGTTTACCTGACGATCGACAGCAAGCTCCAGGCGGACGCCTATAATATCCTGGAAAAATTCGTTGCCGGTATTCTGGTGGATAAAATCATCAACGTTAAAAACTATGACTCCACCGATGTTTCCAGCGCGAACCTAAAGATTCCGATCGATAATGTATACAGCGCGTTGTTTAAAAATAACGTGATCGAGCTTTCCAAAATGGAAGCTGCCGTCGAAGGAGAAACCCAGTACAGCGTCTATCAGACGATTTTATCCCGGCGCGATGAGGTCCTTACCTGGCTCTCCGAGGAGCTTTTGTCCGGAACAATCGCTTATCAGAGCCTTCCTGCAGAATATAAGGCATATGAAAGCTATATCATCAACAACCTGCTGCCGGAGAACAATATTTTATCCGGCGTAGATAAAACCGATCAGACCTACATCGACTGGACGACCAATGAGACGATCAGCATCCGGGAATATCTGGAATACGCGATCTCCAAAAACTGGATCGACGTGACCCAGCTTCCCCTGGATGGAAAATATTCCGATTCTTCGGAGGTCTATCAGCAGCTGGTTTCCCATTTTAGAAAGAGCTGGACAGCCAGACTTTCTTAAAAGAAATTGATTCCGTACATGATCGAGCAGAACCGGATTACCGGAACCCAGGTCTGCATCCTCCTGATCGAACAGGATGTCATCAACCCGACAGAAAACCAAATCGCCGAATTAAAATCCGGCAGTGTTTCTGCCTTTAACTTTATGGTAAATCTGATTCGCAACCTCGAAATTACCCCGGCGCAGCTTGCTCTCGACCCGTATTCGGCATCCTGCGTTTTAACAGACGTCAACACTGGAGAGGTGCGTGCGCTCGTCAGCTACCCCAGCTATGATAACAACCGGCTGGCAAACGGCATCGACGCAGAATATTATTCGCGGATTTCCAGCGGCGAGGATCTTTCCCGCCCGATGTGGAATTATGCGACCAGATGCGTACGGCGCCCGCTCCACCTTAAGATGGTATCGTCTACCGCGGCTTTGATGGAGCATGTAATCGACTTGACGACAAGAATCGAGTGCCCTGGAATTTTTTTACCCGTTTCTCCGATTATCAGCCCGATGCTGGAAGAGAAGCGGTCACGGCAGCTTAAATGTATCCGAAAGCGATCACAAACTCCTGTAACGTCTTTTTTTTACGAGGTCGGCTATCAGCTCGGCTTAAACGGCGATAAATACGATCAGGATCTCGGTAAGAAAAGCTCGCCAAATATGCGTCTATGTACGGACTGAACGAAAAAATCCGGCATTGAAATTGAAGAATCCGAACCGCAGATTTCCGACGCACTGTCTGTTGTATCCGCAATCGGACAGGGTACCAACAACTTCACCACCGTCGGTCTTGCCCGTTATGTGACGACCGTTGCAAACAGCGGTACCTGCTATGACCTGACGCTTTTAGATAAGGTGACGGATACCTCTGGCAACCTGCTTGTCAATTATTCGGCAAACGTCCGCAATACGATCGATATGCCACAGTCCTACTGGAATGCAATCCATCAGGGCATGCGCGGCGTTGTCCAGAACAAGAAATACTATCAGGATTTCGGCGTTGAGGTTGCCGGCAAGACCGGTACCGCCGAAGAAGATAAGTCCCGTCCAAACCCATACGGTCTTCGTTCGTCGGCTACGCGCCTTACGACAATCCGGAGGTCTCTATGGCGATCCGTATCGCAAACGGTTATTCCTCCCTGACTACGCCTGCCAGCTTTCAAGCAGCTGATGACCGTGTTTTCGACCTGACGAAAACGGAGCCCCCTGACTGACAGCCAGACTGCACTTTCCCTGGAAACTGTCGTTGGGGGAGGAGACTGATCATGAAAAACACCGTAATTCTCAAAAGCTATAAAGACGGCATTGCAATCTATCTGGATGATACCACGCTGGAATTTGAACAGCTCTGTCTGGATCTTGCACAGAAATTCCGCGACTCAGCCCGTTTTTTCGGGGGATATGCAGGTCGCGGAGGTGTCCTTGAGGGCAGGACAGCTTACCCAGGAGGAGGAAAATATCCTCGTGGACACGATCACCTCATCCAGCCGTCTGCAGGTGCTCTGTGTCATCGGAAAAGATGCCGGGCTCCATGAACCAGTTTTCAACGCAACGGAAGCGGCGCGGTACTTTCGCAGAAATCTGCGAGCGGGGACGATGGACAGTTTTACCGCGGCAGCTTAAAAGACGGGCAGATTCTTGAAACCGAGGGCAGCCGTCATTTAGGCAGCGTGGAAGAAGGCTGCATCATTTCCACTAAAGGATATCATCGTTCTGGGAAGGCTTGCCGGAAACGCCTATGCGGGCGGCGACGGCGAGGGACCATCACTTTATTGCAGCGCTTGAAATGACTCCGCAGAAATTAAAAATCGGAGATTTCAAATATAAAACAAAGGAAAGCCGCTTATGGGCGGGAAGGCTCCTGCAAGGGACAGCCGCAGATGGCATGCGTCCGAAACGGCGAAATACAAATGCAGTCCATTACCAAAGAATTACTGAATGAACTGCCTGTTTAGTGCAGCCTGTTCAGGGAACGCCAATATTTCATGATCGGAGGATCGTATGCCATGGGTGAAGTCATTGTCGTTACCTCAGGAAAAGGCGGTGTCGGAAAAACAACGACGACCGCAAACGTTGGAACCGGTCTGGCGGCGGCTGGAAGAAAGGTTGTATTGATCGATACCGATATCGGTCTGCGGAATCTGGATGTCGTCATGGGACTGGAAAACCGGATTGTATACAATCTTGTAGACGTCGTGGAAGGAAGCTGCCGCGTCAAGCAGGCGCTGATTCGCGACAAACGTTATCCCGGTCTGTACCTTTGCCAACCGCGCAGACAAGGGATAAAAGCGCTGTCAACGAAAGCCAGATGAAAAAGCTGGTGGAACACTTAAAAGAGCAGTTTGATTACATTTTGTTAGACTGTCCCGCAGGCATCGAGCAAGGGTTTAAAAATGCCATCGCCGGTGCGGATCGGGCGCTCGTCGTCACAACGCCGGAGGTTTCCGCCATCCGCGACGCGGACCGTATCATCGGTCTTTTGGAGGCATCTGGTTTTGAGCGCATCGATCTGGTCATCAACCGGATGCGCTACGAAATGGTCAGGCGCGGGATATGATGAAGAGCGTAGACGACGTGGTGGACATCCTTTCCATCCCGCTCATCGGCGTCGTGCCAGACGATGAAAACGTCGTCATCGCAACCAATCAGGGCGAACCGCTCGTCGGCAACCACACGCTGGCGGGACGCGCCTACCGGAACATCTGCCAGCGGATTTTGGGGGCAGGAGACCCCGTATCTGCTTCCGGAACCGACTTTTTTCGTTCTGGACGAAGGTCACCGGTATTTTTCATAAAAGTCAGGAGGGACGCGTATGAAACTGTCTAATCTTTTTCGCAGAAAACCCTCTCGCGAGGTTGCAAAGGACCGTCTGAAAATCCTGCTGATTTCCGACCGCGTCAACTGCTCGCCCGAAATTCTGGAGATGATCAAAAAAGATATCGCAGAAGTCATATCACGCTATATGAAAATAGACACAAACAATATGGAAATCCAGATCAGCAAAGCGTCGACGCGGGGCAAGGGGGCGAAGACCCCTTCGATCTACGCCAACATCCCGATTCTGGATCTCCATAAAATCAGCTAAAGGAGCAATATGTTTCGGAGATACAAACTAAAGAATTTTGATTTTCTTCTGGTGCTTTTGGTGATTGCCTTAAATGTTATCGGCATCCTTGCGATCGGAAGCGCCAAGCAAAGTGTACAGAGCAAACAGATTCTCGGCATGGCAGTCGGTCTGATTGCCATGCTGGTAATCGCCTTTTTGGACTATTCCAGACTGTTGAAGCTGGCATGGATCGGATACCTGTTCGTGATTGTGACCCTCATTCTGGTTCATTTTTTCGGAAGGTCGGCAAACGGTGCGGCGCGCTGGCTCGATTTGGGCTTTTTTGACCTTCAGCCGTCAGAAACTGCAAAAATTTTGTTGATTTTATTCTATGCACAGTTTATTATGAAGTATAGAGAACAATTCAATACGATGCGGGTACTGTTGCTTGCAGTCCTCTTTATCATCCCGCCTCTGATCCTGATTTATAAACAGCCCAACCTTTCCACGACGATTCTGGTGTCTGTTTTATTCTGTGTCCTGATGTTTGTCGGCGGCTTGAGTTGGAAGATCATCGGGGGCGTTCTCGCAGTGGCGGTTCCGTCCGTTCTTATTTTTCTGTCCATTGTCATGCAGGAGGGACAGACGCTGATAAAGATTATCAGCGGAATCGTATTATGGCATTTTTGACCCGGCGACCTATGCGGATACAGAAGGCTTATCAGCAGTTAAACTCCGTCATCGCGATCGGATCCGGACAGCTTTTGGGGAAAGGGACTTAACAATACGGATATCGCATCCGTCAAAAATGGTAATTTTCTTCCGGAATCCCAGACGGACTTTATCTTTGCTATCATACGGGAGGAGCTTGGCTTTATCGGTTCTGCAGTGGTCATTTTGCTGCTGATCCTGATTGCAATGCGCTGTGTGTCCATCGCGCGGGTTGCAAAGGATACCGCCGGAATGGTTATCGCTGCCGGAATAGGCGCACTGATCGGAATCCAGGGCTTTATGAATATTGCAGTCGCTACCATGATGATGCCAAATACAGGATTACCGCTTCCGTTTGTCAGCTATGGGGCTGAGTTCGCTAGTCAGTATGTATATAGGAATCGGCTTTGTCTTAAATGTCGGGCTTCAGCGAAAAAACCTGTATAATTTTTAGTATGGGAGAAAAGGCAACATGAATATTGCGTTAATTGCACATGATGCAAAGAAAAAACTGATGCAGAACTTCTGCATTGCATACAGAGGCATTTTTAAGCCGGAACAGTCTGTATGCAACAGGTACCACCGGTCGTCTGATCGAAGAAGTTACCAATCTGAATGTCCATAAATATCTGGCGGGACATCTTGGAGGCGAACAGCAGATCTGCGCACAGATCGAGCATAACGAAATTGACCTTGTCATTTTCCTGCGTGATCCGATGACCCGAAGATGCATGAGCCTACGGTAAACAACATAACATCCTGCGTCTGTGATATGCACAACATCCCGGTTGCTACCAATCTGGCGACATCAGAACTGTTGATCAAGTCCCTGGACAGAGGAGATTTAGACTGGCGTGAAATGTACAAATAAATGTCTTGCACTGCTGACAGCGCTTGCTGTCTGCTTCGGTGCGACCGGTTGCAGCGATGAGGCAATTGCCTTTTCCTACAATCCGGATTATAAGGTTTCTGCGTTTCGATTTCCGGCGATACCGGTTTCGAGAGACGGCAGATGCTTTTGCATCCGGCCTTGTGTTGTGAACGGAGATATCAATACGGACAATTCCGCTGTTGATATGACGGATGCCACATCGGCCGGTCTTTTTGATTTGAATTCCCGTACCGTTCTTTATGCTAAAAACATTCATGAACGGCTGGCTCCCTGCGAGCCTCACAAAGCTGATGACAGCGGTTGTCGCACTCAAATACGGCAACCCGAACGATGTGATTACGGTCAGCTCCAATATGGGAAACCTGGAAAGCGGAGCAGTTGTCTGCGGTGGCCTTGCAGAGGGTGACCAATTGACGTTAAACCAGGCGCTCCATGCACTTTTGATCAAATCCGCCAATGACGCGGCCGTTGCAATTGCAGAGCATATCGGCGGTTCCGTAGAGGGCTTTGCGGATATGATGAACGAAGAGCACAGGCGATCGGTTGCAACCAACAGCCATTTTGTAAACCCGCACGGACTGAATGCAGAGAACCATTACGTCACGGCGTACGACATGTATCTGATTTTCAATGAGGCGCTCAAATACGACACGGTCAATGAAATCATCAGCATGACGAGCTATGATACCGTCTATACAGATAAAAACGGCAACGAAAAAACGCTTTCCGTCAAAAATACCAATCAATACCTGGCGGGCAAATGTCGCAGCGCCGGACAGGGTTACGGGTAATCGGCGGGTGCGCACCGGCACCACAAGCTGCTGCAGGAAACTGTCTGATTTTACTTGCACGCGACACCTGGGAACCCTTTTTATATTGCGGTGATTTTAAAGTCGGCGGAGCGCGGATTCTGTATACAGAGATGAATGCCCTGCTGAAGCAGGCGACTTCTTAATCGGGTGGCGTGGGGTGTTTCAGCCCTTACACCGTTCATCCGGAAAGCTGTGAGTGAACAGTAACAGAAGTGAAAATAAAGGTTGTTTTTTGGGCGAAATCCACTATAATAAAACATATCCTATATGTTATATGTGTAATGTTTACATATAAAGGGGA
>VOFK01001583.1_pt1 | contig 24843 bp, 36 predicted proteins | sample 5384121 | NCBI WGS metagenome assembly VOFK01 (sample SAMN12384730, study PRJNA508395) | human gut metagenome | isolation source: healthy gut J | host: Homo sapiens | reverse complement strand
CTGTTGTGCTTCGTTCGGTTACGTATTGCTGCCTGCTGGAAGAGGCACGCTGGGGGAGTGAACTGGATTCTGCGTACCCGCTTCGGTGACGGCTACCGACTGGGGAACTGATTATCGGCATTTGGACAAAGAATATCCGTGGCGACAAAGACGACATGCAGACAGAAAGCGCGAAATACGCACGGACAATCTGAAAGCCGCCAAGCCTAGTTGCGCCACTTCGCCGCCCCTCATTTTTGAAAAGAAAGATCAGTGATGTTTGCACGGTGGTGCCGGAACAGTGCCATTGAGGACTTCCACCTGCCATCGACCCGTTGGATACGCGACGGAACAGAACGAAACTGAAATCTCTTTACAATCACAGCCATGCTGTACCACAAGATGTTTACTATTCGGATGGCAACCTGGCTGGCAATGTACCGTCATGGTGGCCAACAGCTGGGAAAAGCGTACCGACTGGAAAACTCCTCTCACGAGTTTCTTTGCATGAATCTTCCCGGAAAAAACGTATTTCTGGCCTATTATCACCAAAGCCAAGAGCACTTGATGGCCGAAGGACTCGATGCTACTGACAGATGCCCCCCCTACCCATCCGACGCCCCGTTGTGAAGGCATCCTGTGAAGCCTATGCAGACTATCTACGCGGGATTTCACAACTGATTGAGCCGTACGGCATACTGCCAAAGCGCCATACGAGGTGGATAATACCGATTATAAGAATCTGTACCACGAAGGAGAGCAGGTAGGACTCCCAGCCTGAAGAATACAATGCAACGCATCCCTCTCGAAGGATTTCTATCTGCGCCGTTTCCCGTCGTCATCATTGGGGCGTTCAGGGATTCCACGCCATTGTCATGGGCAAGTTGGCAGCGTTTCTATCCTTGCACGCCATTCAATGATACAAAGCGTTAAGTGCAGGGATACTGCAACCCGCCAGGTAGAATAGTCAATGTTATATTAGGCTAAAGCAACCTGTCAAGCTATGAAAGTACTGTTTATGGAGATTGATGGGCGACTTATCCGCTTTACGTAAAGCATGTCGGAAATGTTGTGGGGAGCCGTGCCCGTAGGAATGGAACATTCGAAAATGAGATCTAAACCTCTACTCCCTGATGCAAATAATTACACACACCGCACGCCTGATGTGGTGTAGCAGAACTGTTCAAATAAACAGTTCATTATACCGCTAAAAAAGCTCCGGAGTTGAAAGTTTCGGAGCTTTTTCTCATTTTATGTGATGATGGGCAGTTGTACTTTTTCAATGCTGCAATACTTTCCTTGAGATTTGATGATGCTTTCAGCCACTGCCGCGCAACTTCTTGCGTTCCATCTCAAAGAACGGCGGCAGGAGCATTGTTATTCACAAACTTCTCAATTTTGCCCAGTTTCTTCAGCACCCTGCAGAATCCTTCCTTATGCTTCAGTTCGGCCTCCATACGGGCTATCTCGGCTACGTCAATCATATTACCCAAAAGGTACGGCATATTCCGTAGTACCTACCATGAAGGAAGCAGCACCCGTCACGGCCTTGTTCTCCACTATATTGATGGAGAAAGGTTACACATTTTCATGATAACCGCGTTGAATGCCACAACCGGATTCTCACCGATAACCTGCAACTCAAGTGTCTCTTTTTTTTGGGCGATGTTCTTCTGCAAACGGATGGAACGGATATTTGCTGATAACCTCTTTCACCACTTCAAACTCCCGGATGATATCCTCATCTACCAATGCCGACATTGACAACGGGGCTTACCATCAAGCTCTCACCGTCTGTACGGTCGCAAAGATGCTGCCACAACTCTTCGGTGATGAACGGCATGAACGGATGGAGCAGATGCAACAGATTATCGAAGAAACCGATAGTTGCTTCATACACTTTCTTGTTGATGGGCTGGCCGTAAGCAGGCTTAATCATTTCCAGATACCAGGAAGAGAACTCATCCCAGAACAGTTTGTAACAGCCATCAGCGCTTCACTCAAACGGTACTTGCTGAACAAATCAGCCACTTCGGCAGCCACTTCATTCTGCTTGGCCTCAAACCAGCGTATTGCCAGTTCTGAAGCTTCCGGTACCGGAACTTCCGCACTGACTTCCCCCAACCTTTAATCAGACGGAAAGCATTCCATATCTTATTACAGAAGTTACGTCCTTGCTCACACAGCGCATCATCAAAGAGTATGTCGTTTCCAGCAGGAGCTGAAAGCATCATGCCCATACGTACACCATCGGCACCGTATTTCTCAATCAAATCCAGCGGGTCGGGAGAATTACCCAACGACTTGGACATCTTACGTCCCAGCTTGTCACGGACAATACCCGTAAAATAAACATTCTGGAACGGCATCTTACCTTCATATTCATAGCCTGCCATAATCATACGGGCTACCCAGAAGAAGATAATGTCCGGACCGGTCACCAAGTCGCTGGTAGGATAATAGTAGTTTATCTCCTCGTTACCCGGATTGTTGATACCGTCAAACAAAGAGATGGGCCACAACCAGGAGGAGAGAACCAAGTATCCAGGCAGTCCTCATCCTGACGAAGGTCTTCCAGTTTAAGGTCTGCATTACCCGTTTCTCTTTGCCAATGCCAAGGCTTCTTCGGGAGTGGCAGCCACTACATAACCACCTTCCGGCAAAAAAATAAGCAGGAATGCGATGCCCCCACCATAACTGGCGGCTGATACACCAGTCCTTGATATTTTTCCAACCAGTTCTTGTACGTATTCTTTATATTTGGCAGGATAGAACTTCAACTCATCATTCATCACCGGCGGCAAAGCCATGTCGGCAAAGTGCTGCATCTTCAAGAACCACTGCATGGAAAGTTTCGGTTCGATGGGCACGTTGGTACGTTCGAGAGAAACCTTACCTTTGCTGGTATAGGCTTCCACTTTCTCCAACAGACCGGCAGCAGCCAGGTCCTTTCTCACCTGCTGCGCGCATCATCGAAACGGTCCATACCGATATACAAGAAGCCGGCAGCTTCGCACTAAGCGTTCCGTTATCATTGAAGATGTCACCGCTCGGCAGATTGTACTTTTTGCCCAGCATGTAGTCGTTTCATCATGGGCAGGAGTTACCTTCAGACAACGGGCACCGGAAACTTATATATCTACGTAATCGTCTCGATAACCGGAATAACACGTCTACCAACGGAACAATCACCCTTTGCTACCCTTCAACCTTCGAGGTATTCTTGGGGTCATTCCCGGATTGATGCACATGGCTGTATCTCCCATGATGGTTTCAGGGCGGGTGGTAGCAACCACTGCACGATCGCTTCGGGGTCACCTTCTACCATATATACTTCAGATAGTACAGCTTGCTGTGCTTTTTCTTTGTAGATTACTTCCTCGTCACTAAGTGCGGTCAGTGCCTTAGGGTCCCAGTTCACCATGCGGACACCACGATAAATCAGACCTTTGTTATACAAGTCAACAAAAACCTTGAGCACGCTTTCACTGCGTTTCTCATCCATAGTAAAAGCTGTACGATCCCAATCGCAAGAAGCACCCAGCTTGCGGAGCTGCTTCAAGATGATGCCGCCATGTTCGTCGTCCATTCCCAGGCATGCTTCAAGAACTCGTCGCGGGTAAGGTCTGTCTTCTTGATGCCTTGTGCGGCAAGTTTGTTCACCACCTTGGCCTCGGTAGCAATGGATGCATGGTCGGTTCCCGGCACCCAGCAGGCATTCTTGCCTTCCATGCGGGCACGGCGTACCAGAATATCTTTGTATGGTATTATTAAGCATGTGTCCCATGTGCAACACACCGGTGACGTTGGGGGGGCGGGATGACGACGGTGTAAGGCTCACGACCATCGGGTTTCGAACTGAATAATTTGTGGTCCAACCAATACTGGTGGTACCACTTTCCCTCCACGTCAGCAGGATTGTACTTACTTGCTAATTCCATGTTTTTAAATCTCTATAATTTTGTTAATAATGGGCGCAAAATTAATGAATTAAAATTAAAAATATATTTTTTGTCCCTACAAAATGAGTCAGATTTAGTAGGAGTTATCGGGAGTTATCACGCCCTCCGGGCTTAACAGTTAGAGGTCGATAGTCCTTAATGGCACATAAGGTTGAAAATAAAAATGAGAGCAAATTGAAAATCAGGTATAAGTCGTCAAAAATCAATTCATGTCTTTTGGCACGCAGCTCATTCCAATATTGGGAGAAGTATATGCCCAGCTTGTATATGCCGGTGTGTTTCCCCATTTCTTGTCCTCCTTTCCTCCCTCATGCCTTTTGCCATAGGCGACTTGTTTATTTTCCTCAGTGTTGCTCGGACTTCTTTTCAATCCAATCGGGGCACGCTATATCCAAAAGAAAAAGTGGAAACAGATTCTGCTGAACGAAATGGAATACTTGCTGTGGATATACGTATGGTTCTATCTGGCATGGGGACTGAACTACTCACAGAAAACTTCTACGAACGGACACACATCCCCTTATCACTGCCCACTCCCGAAACTTCAGTCATTTGTGACAACTATATAAAAATCTGAATGGTTCTTATACAGACATTACATCCATCAATGAAACGTTGGCGTGCCATGAAAGCGTACGGGCATACAATCAAATCAGTGACTCGTTAGAGTGCATCGCCCTTTTCCCAATCACCCGCGTAAAAACAATGCTGTTCACCTTGATTTCGATGGTAGACGTCACCGGCAGCATGGGGCCTTTCTTCTGTGAATTCACCCTGAACGGCGACTTGCTTCCTTCGCAATACCCCGCCACTTACGCACACGAGCTCACCTGCTGGGCATCACCAGCGAAGCGGAAGCCAACTTCTACGCCTATCAGGTATGTACCCGTTCGCAGGTGAAGAGGAGATTCGCTTCAGCGGCTATTTCTCCATATTGCCGCATGTGCTGGGCAATGCCGGAGACTTTAATGAATGAAGAATATGCACAACTCCTCCAGCATACGTCCCGAAATTATCGGACTGGCGCAAAACAAACAGCAATACTGGATGAAGAAATACAACCCCCGTAATCGGCAGTATTCAGGACCGGATATACGACTTATACCTGAAAGGCAACAAAATAGAAAGCGGACGGAAAAAATTATTCGGAGGTAGTAGGTCTGCTGATTTCGTATGAGGAGTGGAAGAAAAAATCGTATCTTTGCACCAGTCATTAACCAACAGTAATCCATGCAACATACAAGAAAAAAGAACAAATGGAGGCTTTCGGCCGCTTCCTCGATATACTCGACGAACTGCGGGTGAAATGTCCCTGGGACAAGAAGCAGACCAATGAAAGCCTGCGTCCCAACACCATTGAAGAGACTTATGAACTTTGTGACGCCCTGATGCGCGACGACAAGCAGGAAATCTGCAAAGAACTGGGAGACGTATTGCTTCATGTGGCTTTCTACGCCAAAATAGGTTCGGAAACCGGAGATTTTGACATAAAGGATGTATGCGACCGCCTTTGCGAGAAGCTGATTTTCCGTCATCCCCACGTATTCGGCGATGTGAAAGCCGAGACTGCCGGACAAGTATCCGAGAACTGGGAACAGCTGAAACTCAAGGAAAAAGGTGGCAACAAAACGGTACTAAGCGGTGTGCCTGCCGCCCTGCCCTCGCTCATCAAGGCATATCGCATTCAGGACAAAGCCCGCAATGTGGGTTTCGACTGGGAAGAACGCGAACAGGTGTGGGATAAGGTGAAAGAGGAAATACAGGAATTTCAGGACGAGGTGGCCCACATGGACAAGCAGAAAGCGGAAGAGGAATTCGGAGATGTGATGTTCAGCCTCATCAATGCCGCCCGCCTGTACAAAATAAATCCTGATAATGCCTTGGAACACACTAACCAGAAGTTTATCCGCCGCTTCAACTATGTAGAGGCACACAGCATCAAGGAAGGCAAAAACCTGCACGATATGACACTGGAAGAGATGGACAAACTGTGGGAAGAGGCCAAAGCATTGGAGAATAAAAAATAGATCATCCGTTTGGGTCAAACAGATGATCTATCAGCCTTCAACACATCATCCGTTTCGTACAAACGGATGATGTGTTCTCTTGTCCGGTTGGCGTTTCGGAACCTTACCTTTGTTGTCATTATGCCGCATCCCTTTCAGCAGCTCCCGGTGAAAACGCATCTCGGCTTTCTGCACCAGATATAGTTTCTTGGCAGACAATATCTTCTTGAACCTAACGAAATAAGTCTTATCCAAACGGTCGGAAGCGATACGTGCATCATACACGCCTTCCATAATCGCATCATATTGGGCTTCAGTGGTCTTTTCGTCTTTTCCCTGACGGATCAAGTTCCACGCCTTATCGTTCTGCTCTTTCTTCTTGTCCTGCAATTCAAAGTAAAGGGGGAAAAACTTAGCCGCCTCTTCCTTGGTCAATCCGGCTTTCTCTGTAATATATGCTTGCTGTTTGGCACGAAACTCTGTGGGAGACAAACGCTGCTGGCATCCGTCCGCAGCCCAAAGCACCGGTGCGAAACCGCACATCATAATTAGTAAAACAATCAGCTTTTTCATTTCTTCTTCAATCGGTTAAAGTTATTGCAGCCTCATTCTGCATCAGAATCGGCCAAATAGACGTATAATGATGGTAGTCGTCAAGCATAGTGTTGTCCACTGCCATGTCGATGTATTCCATTTCTACCTCGGTTTCATCGGCAGCCATACAGTCTGATGCAGCCGGAGCATGGTTGGAGGAAGCTACGCGGATAATCAATGCCGCACCTACAAACATGGCCGCCATATATACCCAAGGCTTTGCTCTTTCCCACATTGTAACCTCTTTCTTCTCGGAAGCAGGTTTCTCTTTTTCCGGGAAGCCGGTTCATAATCTCCGTGAGATTCTCAAAGAATCCTTCGGAACATGAAAAAAGCATTTTCCGTCCCAATCTTTTTTTGAGCATGTAATCTTCTTCTTTCATAAAACTTCTCCTCTCTGTTTGGTTGGACTTTTTTTTTCACGTTAAAAAGGTTTAATCATCTTCTCTAATATCTTCTCTATTTTTTTTCACCGCATGATGATAGGATGCTTTCAAAGCGCCTACGGAAGTACCGAAGATCTCGGACATCTGCTCGTATTTCATCTCCTGGTAGTACTTCAGGTTGAACACCATACGTTGCTTTTTCGGGCAAGGTGAGCAACGCTTTCTGTAAAACCATCTGAGCCTTGTCGCCCGAAAAAGTAAGGATCGCTCTCCAGCCTCTGAAGGGAATCGGCTTCGGGATCGTCCAATGAAACGGTGTTGACCGCCCGCTGTTTATTCAGAAAAGTGAGGCACTCGTTCAGCGCAATACGATAAAGCCACGTGGAGGAGAGCCTCGCCTCCGCCCGGAAATAATCGATATTGATCCATGCCTTGATAAAGGTGTTCTGAAGCAAAGTCGTTAGCATCTTCATGCGAAAGCACCATACGCCGGATTTGCCAGTATAACTGCTCGCTGTATTGCGCCACAATCATCTCAAACCCCTGCTTCTGCGTACTTTCCTCCTGAAGAAGTGCCAGCACTTCACGTTCATTAAAGAAGGATTCATATATTCTATTCACATTTATAGCTTTTACACCGACAAAGATGAGTAAAAGTTTAATTCACACCGATATGCAAAGCGTTTCTTTGGCAAGCTGTGTATTCGAAAAACCGGACGCGCCTCTTCCAGCAGCACCTGCTGCAAAAAATTAACGGGCTGAAAAAATGACCTATCAGCAGTTTCTTCACCTCCCCGCATCGCGGGCTATTTGTGCGGCTTGCGAAGCGGTGGTATGGAACGTCTCTTTAGCACGCGGAGCGGCATCCTCGGCGAAAGTGGCCTCATGGAAAAGCAGATCGACTCCGCTTTATCTGTTCCGGTATGGAGGGGAAGATAAATCGTATCCGAACAATAGGCATAACGGCGTGGAGCAGCCGAGGGACGGGTGAGACGGGCATTGGTATCACTTCCTTCCGGCGTAACGTAATCCGCACCGTTCTTGATGCGGTTCGCCTTCGGCCACCGGCGCGATACCATAAAAAGCTATCATGTCGCGCAGGATATGATTGGGCGCACGGCTTCTCGGCAAACAGAAAACCGCAGGCAAGGCGATGCCGCAAAGGAATGGTTGTCACCGTAAGCGAACGGTCTTCATAAATCAAGGCGCTTCTTTCGTCTCGGAACGCGTGGAAGAAGATTTTTTATGGTCATCTGATGATTGATGAATGCAAGCATCGGCGTAAGTTTTTTCCAAACCTTTGGGAGAGTGGATATGCAGGTCGGCTGTACGCCCCAAGAGATAAGGGATATCAGTCCCGGCAGCCCGAAGCAGTGGTCGCCATGCAAGTGGGAGATAAAGATACGGTTCAGACGCGAGAACTTTGGAGACGACTTGCGGAATTGCAAACGTGCGCCTTCTCCACAGTCATCATAAAAAAGTTTGTCACGTAAGTTCACTACCTGCGAAGTAGGAAAATGGCGGGTGGTGCAATGCCGAACCGGAGCCGAGAATATGTAGTTCGAATTTCTCCATGATGGTGCAAAGATAAGGGTAATCATCACAGAATATATAGATTTTACGGTTTTTTGTTGAGATATGGAGTTAATCCCTCCCCTGTACTCCTCCCCCAAAGAAAGGGTACTTGTGTTTGCCACAAGCACCCTTACCTTTTATTTATATAGAGAAGCGATTACTTCTTTCCGGCTTCCATTTGCTCTTTCAAAGCAGCCAGAGCGTCGATGTCGCCCAAAGTTGTAGAAGCAGCCTGGTTTTGGATAGAAGCAGGAGCTTCTTTCTCTCTTACCGGAAGACTTCTTGGCAGCTTTCTTTTCTGCTCTTTCTTCAGCCTTGGCTACATCTTCGAAGATGCGGCTGTGAGACAGGATGATGCGCTTAGCGTCCTTGTTGAACTCGATAACTTTGAATTCGAGCTTCTCGTCCAACTGAGCCTGTGAGCCGTCTTCCTTAACGAGGTGTTTCGGAGTAGCGAAACCTTCTACGCCATAAGGCAGAGCAACAACTGCACCCCTTTGTCCAGCATTTCGATGATAGTACCTTCGTGTACAGAACCTACTGTGAATACAGTTTCAAATACATCCCAAGGATTCTCTTCGAGTTGCTTGTGACCGAGGCTCAAACGACGGTTTTCCTTGTCGATCTCCAACACCTGTACATCGATATCCGCACCGATCTGAGTAAATTCGGAAGGATGTTTAACCTTCTTAGTCCAAGACAGGTCAGAGATGTGGATCAAACCGTCAACACCTTCTTCAATTTCTACGAATACACCGAAGTTAGTGAAGTTGCGAACCTTAGCTGTGTGCTTGGAACCGATAGGATATTTCTCTTCGATAGTTTCCCAAGGATCAGCTTTCAGCTGCTTGATACCGAGACATCTTACGTTCTTCGCGGTCCAGAGTCAGAACTACAGCCTCAACTTCGTCACCTACCTTCATGAAGTCTTGTGCAGAACGCAGGTGCTGTGACCAAGACATTTCAGATACGTGGATCAAACCTTCAACACCCGGAGCAATTTCGATGAATGCACCGTAGTCAGCCATAACGACAACTTTACCCTTCACGTGGTCGCCTACCTTCAAGTTAGGGATCGAGAGCGTCCCAAGGATGCGGAGTGAGTTGTTTTCAAGCCGAGAGCGATACGCTTCTTCTCATCGTCGAAGTCAAGGATAACGACGTTGAGTTTCTGGTCGAGCTCAACCACTTCTTTCGGATGCTGACGCGGCCCCAAGAAAGGTCTGTGATGTGAATCAAACCGTCTACGCCGCCCAGGTCGATAAATACACCATAGGAAGTGATATTCTTAACGGTACCTTCGAGGACTTGTCCTTTTTCGAGTTTACCGATGATTTCTTTCTTCTGTTGTTCCAGTTCAGCTTCGATAAGAGCCTTGTGAGATACAACGACATTCTTGAATTCCTGATTGATTTTAACAACCTTGAATTCCATAGTCTTGCCAACGAATACATCGTAGTCGCGGATAGGCTTAACGTCGATTTGAGAACCCGGCAAGAATGCTTCGATACCGAATACGTCGACAATCATACCACCCTTAGTGCGGCACTTGATGTAACCCTTGATAATTTCTTCATTTTCCAAAGCAGCGTTAACGCGATCCCAAGAACGGGTAGCACGAGCTTTTGCGGTGAGACAGAACCAGCTGTCCCTTCTTGTCTTCCTGGTTTTCGATGTACACTTCTACCGTATCACCTACTTTCAGGTCGGGATTGTAGCGGAATTCATTCAAAGGAATGATACCGTCTGATTTGTAACCGATGTTCACAACTACTTCACGCTTGTTCATTGCAATTACGGTTCCGTCAACTACCTCGCGGTCGTTAACTTTGTTCAGCGTGTTGTCATACGCCTTCTCCAAGTCTTCGTGACTTACGTTTGTTACGGTTTCACCGTTTTCGTAAGCATCCCAGTTGAAGTCCTCAATGGGAGCAACATTTTTTAAATTTTCCATTAATAAATAAATTGTTTAACTCGTTAATTAAGTGAGACTTTATGTTGACTCATATTTAAATCGGGCGCAAAGATAGGAGTATTTTCTTGAATGACAAAAAGTTCTCTCTGAAAATATCCGGTATTCAGGTCTGATTTCTAAAGTTTTCACCTTTATTATATAGCAGAAATCCCCCATTACACATCATGAGTTCTCTCTGACGTATGCCAAAGCTGCCCCTATGGCCGTGCGGTATTCCGCATAGGGCGGGATATGGAAACGCACATGATAAATGCTTTCCATCTTCGGAAACACTTCCCGGCATTGCGGCAACTGGGTAAGATTACCTATCAGCACAAAGTCCTTTACCGGACTGTTCAGGGCGGAAAGCACAGCCGCACCGCCGATAGTCTGGAGCACGGTATAAATGATGCCGCAGGCAATGTCTTCCGGTGAGGCGTTACTGTCGGCCTTTCCGAACAATGAAGCGGTAGCGGATACGGGCAGGTCGGGCAATGCGTTGTTACAGATATCGCCGATTTGCAGATTGACGCGGGTTACATCACCTTTTGCAGCCAAATCAGCCACCCGGTGGATATCGTGTGTCTTGAGCAGCAGACGTGAAAGTCCCTGCAACGTACCTCCGCCGATGCCCATACCACCGATATGCTGAATTTCATCTCCGCTGATTTTCACAAAAGATGTCCCCGTCCCCATGCTGACAACTATCAGCTGGTCGATGTCCGTAGCATGGCGCGCCCCGAGTCCGTTGGCTATGAATTCGTCGGTCTTACAGGGTGGGAAGTCCGTAAAGCGGACTGTCCACAAACGCACTGCCTACACCGGTCAGCATCACCTGCTCCACATCGGACAAATGGATTCCGTTATCATAAATGTATTTGCCGAACGCTCCAAACAAAGACGTAACCGGATCGGTCGCCGTAATAAACATCGTGGGTGACTGTATCTGCCCTTTATTGATTCCTACGATTTTAGTAGTGCTTCCACCTACGTCTATGCCTATTACAATTCCCATAATCGAAAAAATTTATTGGCAAAGATAAAGCATAAATTCCTATAATTCCCTATTCCGGCTCACCGATTGAAGAGCTCGAACATAAACTTGACTCCCATCTCCTGATACTTCCAGTTGGCAAAGCTTAAAGTCGAAAACATGCGTACCAATGCCATAGCCCACTTCAAGATAAGGATTCAAGTGAGGAACAACCAACGCATTCAGATACAGACGCTCATTCAGCACGTATTGGGTATACTTTTTCAGATGACGAAGCAGCAGAAAAGGAGCCTTTCATACGTAAAATGTCCGCGGACATATTCGCGCGAAGAGTTGTACCAACGTCCGTCGAGCAACTGGAACACTCCGCCGATTTCATCATTCCAGCCTACGGGAAGATTGGAACGGGCCAGATTGGCAAAGTCCACAAAATAAAGCTCTTTCTGATTCGTAAAAGCTCCCCAACCTAAACGGTAATAAATATCACGCATCAATCCCAACGGGATGTTGTGCTGGAAGTCCACTTCAATACGTTCGTACTTTCCGGTGCTGTGCATAATTCCGCTGAGACCGCGCTCCCAGTCCACGGAAACGGTGGGATATTTGGAATAGAGATTGATTTTGCGGTCACCACTCATATAGTAATATTGTCCGGGCGTCCATGTCACACGCACACGCGGAGCAAAACTATTATAACTATGGCGAAACTTCTTCAGCACCGAAGGATCGAACCCCGGATAAAGCGGCGGCATAGCTGTCGACATGACACTTTGGTCCATCCGGATATACCAGCACAAACTTGGAACGTTCCACCTCCGTACGCCTGTGCAAGGGAGAGACCACATCCAAAAGTAAGCCCATTAACAACCTCCCAACTATGGCGTATATGCAAATACAAGTCCTTAAAATAGTCCAGGTGAATCTGGTCGAAATCAAAGATACTGTCGGGAATAGCTTTCAAATCGTCCAGCACATCGCTGCTGTAGATACGGTTACCGTTACCCACGCTGACATGCAGGGCGGCACGCTTGCGGGGCCAATAGTCGAAATCGGAATTGACCGACCAGTAAAACTCCTTCCGTTTGAAATTATAACCCGAAGCTTAGGGACGACGCGTAGCAGGCGGTCGCCCGTAAACAGACGGTTATACTTAAACTCCTGACGATAGGAGAAGCCGTTGCTTCCACTGTAACTCAGCAACAAAGGATTGATAAGAGGCGAGCAACGCACACTTCCCATTTTAGCAAAGTCCACTGTGTACCTGCTTACCAGCGCATCGCCTATCTGCCCCCAGAACTCCAGCCTTTTTGTTTTTCGGCTTTTTCTTATATAGAAGCGTGTCGCGACGCAAAAAGAAATCTTCATACAAAGTCTGTTCATGCGGTGTCAGCGGGATGGGGCGCAAAAGTATTGAAGTAAGCCGTATCACGCTGGTAAGCGTTGGTATCCGTCAGCAGTGTATAGGAGTCGGACAAGTCATATTTACTCTTGAGCCTGTTCCGTCCGGCTGCGGCTGCCGGATCTTTCTGATGAATATCTTTATAGTCAAGCACTGCCGTATAGCTACCGTCTATCACATTGCCAAGCAAACGGAAAGTCGCATCCACATTAAAATGTACGGGCAGAAACTCATCCTTGCTTCCCACCTGTCCCATTCTCACCAGATTATTAAAACGCAGCATCTCGGAACGCCCGGAAAAACGTATTTCGCGCACACTCCACACATTGTCGCTGACCATCATATAACCGCCTACAAGTTGGAAACTCTTGCTCTTCGGCATAAACCGGATACGGAATTCGCGATTGTGCGCCTCACCCATTATGGAATCTATATAATAGGTATAGTACTTTTTCGCATTGGCGGCCAGTGGGGAGAGAAGTTTGTCGTACAATAAGGTGGAGAATAGATGTTGATGTGGAAGTATTCGAGCAAGCGGCCGTCCAACTCCCATAGTTCAGAGGTGGTACCTACGCTTGCTTTCACTTTCTGGTCGTAAATGTCGGAGGCAGTGTAGTGCAGCCACTATATGTTTCCATCATATACTCCCGGACCCCTTTCTTGATACGGAACATGGAAGGGATAAAGCGGAGCAGGTGATTTTTCTTCCGGATATTCGCCCACCCTTTATATAGAGCTCCGCCTTATATTCATCGACAACGCGCTCGTAGAAAGGCGCAAAGAAGAGAACCTTGTCCATAATGGAATCCGCATAAGCCCGTTGTCCCGCATACGATTGGGGAACAGCCGTAGCACCCGCCTTCTGCAAACTTGCACACAAGAAACAGATTCCTATCCATATGCATATTAGATGTTTCAACCGCAATATCTTCTTACGTGGGAGCAAATATAGAAAAAAAGTAATAACTTCCACCTTTATAGTCCATTTTTCATTTTCCAGAGGACGGATATTTCTCAAAAAACATTATTTTCAAGCAACCCCTTATTTTTTAGGGGTATATCTGCAAAAAACATATAAAACATCAAGATTACCCCCTAAAAAGTAGGGGGTAATTCAGAAAAAACATATAATTTTGTGCCCAACAACCAATAAAAGAAGAGACTAATATGTCAAAAATGAGATTTTTTGCTTTGCAAGAGCTCGCCAATCGCCGCCCTCTTGAAGTCATCACCCTTCAAACAAGTTGTCCGATTATTACGGCAGCCATGTTTTCGACCGCAAAAAGATGCAGGAATACCTGCCCAAAGAAGCCTACAAAGCTGTAACAGACGCCATTGAAAAAAAAGGGAACTCCCATCAGCAGGGAAATGGCCGATTTAATAGCAAACGGCATGAAAAGCTGGGCAAAATCCCTGAATGTCACCCACTACACGCACTGGTTCCAACCTCTGACAGACGGCACAGCCGAAAAACACGACGGCTTCATCGAATTCGGAGAAGACGGAGGATGTCATTGAACGCTTTTCCGGAAAGCTGCTCATCCAACAGGAACCGGACGCATCTTCTTTCCCCAACGGCGGTATCCGCAACACATTCGAGGCACGCGGATATACGGCATGGGATGTCTCCTCACCGGCTTTCGTCGTAGACACCACGCTCTGTATCCCAACAATCTTCATTTCTTACACAGGCGAAGGCGCTGGACTACAAGACACCTCTACTCAAGGCTCTTGCAGCTGTGGACAAGGCCGCAACGGATGTCTGCCAGCTCTTCGACAAGAACATAGCACGCGTATATACGAACTTAGGCTGGGAACAGGAATATTTCCTCGTCGACCTGGCGCTCTATAACGCACGTCCCGACCTATGCCTGACAGGACGTACACTCATGGGACACTCCTCCGCCAAAGACCAGCAACTGGAGGACCACTATTTCGGCTCTATTCCGCCCCGCGTTACGGCTTTTATGAAAGAACTGGAAATAGAATGTCACAAGCTTGGGTATTCCGTCAAGACACGTCATAACGAAGTGGCTCCCAACCAGTTTGAGCTGGCCCCCATATTTGAAAACGCCAATCTTGCCAACGACCACAACCAGCTGGTTATGGATTTGATGAAACGCATCGCACGCAAACACAACTTTGCCGTGCTGTTGCATGAAAAGCCATACAGCGGCGTGAACGGTTCGGGCAAACATAACAACTGGTCGCTCTGCACTGATACGGGGATAAATCTTTTTGCTCCGGGGAAAAATCCGAAAGGTAATATGTTATTCCTTACTTTCCTCGTAAATGTGCTGATGATGGTATATAAAAATCAGGACCTACTCCGCGCATCCATTGCAAGCGCAGGAAACAGTTACCGACTGGGAGCCAATGAAGCCCCCCCCCCGTGCCATATTGTCCATATTCCTGGGCAAGCAGTTATCTTCCATCCTCGATGAGATAGCCCGTCAGGTAAGCAACAGTAAGATGACAGCCGAGGAAAAGACTACGCTAAAGTTAGGTATCGGACGTATTCCCGAAATTCTCATTAGATACGACGGACCGCAACCGAACGTCCCCCTTTCGCCTTTACCGGTAACCGTTTTGAATTCCGCGCCGCCGGCTCATCCGCAAACTGTGCCGCGGCAATGATTGCCATCAATGCGGCAATGGCCAACCAACTGAACGAATTCAAAGTATCCATTGAGAAGCTCATGGAAGAGGGTGTCGGCAAGGACGAAGCTATTTTCCGCATTCTGAAAGAAACAATCATCGCTTCGGAACCCATCCGTTTTGAAGGAGACGGCTATTCCGAACAATGGAAACAGGAAGCTGCCAGCCGCGGACTGACCAATATCTGCCATGTGCCGGAAGCCTTGATGCGTTATATGGACAACCAGGCCCGTTCCGGTACTCATCGGAGAACGTATTTTCAATGAAACAGAATTGGCCTGCCGCCTCGAAGTAGAGTTGGAGAAATACACAATGAAAGTACAGATTGAAAGCCGCGTTTTAGGTGATCTCGCCATAAACCACATTGTCCCGACTGCCGTTATTTATCAGAACCGCTTACTGGAGAATTTGCGAGGACTACGGGAAATCTTCCCCACCGGAAGAGTATGAAATACTCAGCGCTGACCGCAAGGAACTGATACGTGAAATCTCCCACCGCGTAACAGCCATCAAAATGCAGGTACGTGAAATGACGGAAGCCCGCAAGGTTGCCAACCACATGGACAATTACAAAGACAAGGCCTTTGCATACGAAGAAACAGTACGCCCCTACCTGGAAAGCATCCGCGAGCATATCGACAATCTTGAAATGGAAATAGATGATGAGATATGGCCGTTGCCGAAGTACAGGGAACTGCTGTTCACCAAATAATGGGGTAGTTTTCTCCATAAATGAATCTCACAGAGTTTTCTTTTTAGACAAAAGAGCAGAGCCTATTGCTTTTCATATATAATATTCTTACGCATAGGTAATGCACTTATGCCCGTCTGCCCCCAAATGATAAAGAAGAAAACCCTGTGAGACTTTGTATTGGCCTACGATGAAATAAACTTCCATTATCTTACCGCCCGCCACTTTCCTGCATTTTTTTGACACAAATGTATCATTTTTAATTTTTTCTTTTTACATTTGTGCTGTACAACACAGTTTTGCAGCATTTATGGTAAAAATAAATTATCCGATATTAATGTTCCGGAGTTGATTCCCGATATATGGTCACCTCTGAATGAAGAACAGCGAGAGTTTCTTGCTAACCATTTTACGCTTCAGAATTATAAGAAGAACGAGATTATCCATTGTGAAGGCGAGACACCTACTTGCCTGATGTGTCTGCTGAATGGAAAAGTCAAAATCTATAAAGACGGTGTGGGCGGAAGAAGCCAGATTATCCGTATGATTAAACCGACCGAATACTTCGGATACCGTCCCTACTTCGCAAAAAAAGCGGATTATGTAACAGCGGCTTGTGCATTCGAGCCCTCATTGGTCTGCCTGATACCTATGACTGCCATAATGACATTACTATCGCAAAACAATGAACTGGCGATGTTCTTTATCAGACGATTGTCCATTGACCTCGGTATTGCCGACGAACGTACGGTAAACCTCACCCAAAAACATATCCGCGGCCGACTGGCAGAATCTCTCATTTTTCTCAAAGAAAGCTATGGCCTGGAAGAGGATGGCTCCACATTAAGTATTTATCTGTCTCGTGAGGACTTGGCGAACCTTTCCAATATGACAACATCCAATGCTATCCGCACCCTTTTTCGCAGTTTGCGACGGAACGCCTGATTACCATTGACGGAAGGAAGATTAAAATTATTGATGAGGAAAAAGCTAAAAGAAAATAAGCAAAATAGGATAAGAAGTTATTAAATTGAGAATAAAAAAGCTGCGCGGCATAAGTGTTATATAACGAATGCCGCGCAGCCTTCTTTATTCTCAATTCAGCAAGAATCTTTCCGCCTCAATCGCTGCCATACATCCTGTAGCTGCCGCTGTGATGGCCTGACGGTAATGAGGGTCGGCAACATCTCCCGCTGCAAACACTCCGGGGAACCTTTGTACGGGGAGTACCCGGTTCTGTCAGTATATAGCCTGTTTCGTCCGTATCGACATAAGGCTTGAAAATATCGGAATTAGGCTTATGGCCGATAGCCAGGAAAAAGCCGTCGATAGCCAGGTCATAACGCTGTTCGTCCGCTTCACCCATACGCTTCACCAAGTGTACGCCTTCCACGCCGTTATCCCCATACAGCCCTACCGCATTATGTTCAAACAGCACTTCGATTTTCTCATCCTTCATTACACGTTCCTGCATGATCTTGGAAGCACGCAAGAACGGTTTACGTACAATCAAATACACTTTGCTTGCCAGGCCAGCCAGATAAGAGGCTTCCTCACAAGCCGTATCGCCGCCGCCAACTACCGCTACGACCTTCTTCCGATAGAAGAAACCGTCACAGGTAGCACAAGCGCTGACACCCATGCCGGCATATTTCTTCTCGTCTTCCAGTCCTAAATACTTGGCAGCAGCTCCGGTAGCAATAATAACGGTTTGCGCTTCAATGACCTTTTCTTCATCAATGGTTATCTTATAGGAGACTTACTCAAATCGGCAGCCGTAGCCACGCCGTAACGCAAGTCCGCACCGAAGCGCTCAGCCTGTTTGCGCAAATCCTCCATCATCTGCGTACCGCTGATGCCTTCCGGATAACCGGGAAAATTCTCGATATCGGTGGTGGTAGTCAACTGTCCGCCGGGTTGAAGCCCCTCATAAAGCACCGGAGAAAGATTGGCGCGCGCTGCATAAATAGCAGCTGTATATCCGGCAGGACCGGAACCTATAATTAAACACTTTACTTTTTCTGCTTCCATATTATTCTTTTTTATTAGTAACGTTTATCATCTTAAATCAATTATCTCAGCCGTAGGGAAAGCCCTCTTATCAAACACAAAAAGGCTGTCATCATAGTTCTTGCCCGTCTGATAGGAATTTATGAACACTACTGCCGCATCTTTGCTGCCCCGCTGAACCATACTCAGTTTTAACGGGCGGAAAGAACCTTTCTCTATATACAGGATAAGACACTGAATGTCCTGACTTCGCTTGGTGGCTGTCATTACCACTTTATAGGTTGTATTGTCCGAAGCATTGCCAATTTTTTGGCAACCTTCAGCTTATAATCCTGCTTATAGAGAGATAACCATGAATAAGGATTAATACTTTGCAATTCCTCCGGCGTAGGTTCGGAAACATTGATCTCATCACTGGAAGCTAGATAACTCCATTGCGTACGTCCGTCAAACCACGTTTTCATGCCTTCCGTTTCCAATAGGAATTTATCGCCTTTCAAGCAAATGGTTCCGTTTGAATTGCCCTCAGGCGCGCGAACAGAGAAAGTCCTATTTTCACTCCTACCCTCCCTACGAAAAGCATCCGCCGTACGGTCAAGTATATCTTTGGCATCCGGTTCTTGCGACCATCGGCAAAAAGCCAGACAGAGCATCCCAAGAATAAACAAAAGACTTTTTGATTTTCATATAATTTAAACAGTGGTTTATTACAAATTGTTCAAACGCGTTTCCAAGTCCGTTATATCCACGCAGAATACCTCACGCGCTTTACTGCCTTGCGCCGGGCCTACTATCCCGGCTTTCTCCAACTGGTCCATAATACGCCCCGCACGGTTATAACCGATGGCAAATTTACGCTGGATGAGCGAAGTGGAACCTTGCTGCTGATACACTATCAGCTGGGCGGCATCTTCAAACAACGGGTCAAGACGGCCCATGTCCACATCCCCAAATCGCTGCCTGCGTTCTCGTCTACGTATTCAGGCAGATAGAAAGCCGTAGGATAGCCTTGCTGACGGGCTATGAACTTTGTAATCTCTGCAACCTCCGGCGTGTCGATAAATGCGCACTGCACACGAACAGGATCAGGCTCCCTGCAAGAACAGCATATCACCGCGACCAATGAGTTGATTGGCTCCCGGCCTGTCAGGATAGTACGGGAATCCACCATCGCCGATACGCGAAAAGCGATACGCGCCGGAAAGTTGGCTTTGATCGTACCTGTAATGATATTCGTCGTAGGACGCTGCGTAGCGATAATCATGTGTATACCTACGGCGCGCGCCAACTGGGCGATACGGGCAATAGGCAGTTCCACATCTTTACCGGCGGTCATAATCAAATCACCGAACTCATCAATCACCACCACGATATACGGCATGAACTTATGTCCCTTTTCCGGATTCAGACGGCGATTGATAAACTTCTCGTTATATTCCTTTATATTACGCACGTGTGCAGCCTTCAACAAGTCGTAGCGGGTATCCATCTCAACACAGATAGAATTCAGGGTTTGGACAACCTTCGTTACGTCCGTTATAATGGCATCCTCACCGTCGGGAAGCTTGGCAAGGAAATGGTGTTCGATAACTGAATAGATACTGAATTCCACTTTCTTCGGGTCTACCAATACAAACTTCAATTCCGCCGGATGCTTCTTATACAACAAAGAGGTAATAATGGCATTCAACCCGACAGACTTACCCTGACCGGTAGCACCGGCCACAAGCACATGAGGCATCTTGCACAGATCCACCATAAAAACTTCATTGGTAATGGTCTTGCCCAATGCAATAGGCAGATCATACGTAGACTCCTGAAACTTCTTGCTGCCAATGATGCTCTGACCGGAAACAATCTTCGGATTGGAGTTAGGAACCTCAATACCGATTGTTCCCTTTCCTGGTATCGGAGCAATGATACGGATGCCCAGTGCAGACAAGCTCAATGCAATATCATCCTCCAAACCGCGTATCTTAGAAATACGGACGCCTTGTTCCGGCGTTATCTCATAGAGTGTCACCGTAGGGCCAACCGTAGCCTTGATAGTACTGATTTCAATGCCAAAGCTTCGCAGTGTATTGATAATCTTATCTTTATTGGCATTTTGCTCCGCCATATCAATCGTAGGTTCGGCATTGTCATAATGCTTCATCAGGTCAATTGTAGGATAATGGTAGTTCTCCAAGTCAAGACAAAGGGTTATACGGTTCTATTTCAGGGCCATGATATTCTTCATCTTCCACCGTCTCCACTTCAAACGTAGGCTCATTCCCCTCCTGTTGTCCCGATGCGGGAGCAGCAGAAGCGACATCGGGCGACGAAGGCTTCAATCGTCATGGGCACTTCACCCTCTTTGGCAGCCGCAGCCTTTTATTCTTTGGCGCACCTCCCAAGTCGAGCATTGTTTCATGGGCATCTTCTTCGTTATCTTCTTCACCGGCTTCTTCCAAGTGCCCGGAGAACTCTTCCTGCTCTACCACCAGAAAGCTAGCTTCGGGCTCCGCAGGCTTTTTTCTTCCCTCTCACCGTCCAAGAGTCCGTAAACTCCTCCGGTGTTTCACCTGACTCTTCCTCCTTTTTCTCCCTTACGTTTCAAAAAAACTAAGGCTAAACAAGTTACGCAGCCAGATAACCGTACGTGCACTCAAATAAATGAGGAAGCAAATGGCAGTAACCAGCAATATCATCCACACCCCCGGTACCCCCACCACCTGAGACACCAGCCAATTGCTGACATTATATCCATGCATACCGCCCAAATAAAGGAAAGAGTCCTTATATTGGTCAACGAACACGAAGCCAAAGAACACCGAGAACCAAATCAACAGCAACGAACATCCGATAAACCACTTCCATAAGCGCACCACGCGGACACGCATCAGCAACTTTCAGTCCAGCCACCGCCAGGAACACCAGAAATGAAAAAAAGGATGATATGCCGAAACAGTCGTTTATCAGGTAGCTGGCAAAAGGCTGCGCTCCACGCGAACCTGCATAGTTCTTCACACCGTTATGTGTGGAAATCAAGTCCTGCGCATTACCGGAGTCTATAATACTTTGGTCGGCCGCCCCTGTAAAAAAGAACGACGAAAAAAGCCAGCAACAGGTAAACCGAAAAGATTACCAATATCAAACCGACCACAAAATGAACAGTCTCATTCTTTAAAAACGGCTACTGCTTTTCCCTAAGAAAGAAATAGAACTCTCTGTATCTTTGGTTGTATTTTTCTTGACCATAAAATGTATTCCACTAATATCCGTATAATGACGCAAAAGTAACAAAAAAAAGCTTATGCGATAATGCTTTCAAACCTTTTTTCGTACCTTTGCTCTGCGAAAATAGGCAGCACCTTAGCAAAATGCAAATAAATTTGCTTCTACATTCGGTTTGCACTATCTTTGCGTTCCAAATCAAGAAGATATGAAAAAGAAAGTCAAGTGATATTCGACCGTAATGTCGTGGAATTCGTAACCGTAGCTGCCGAGTTCTGCAAGTTTCTGGAACAGACGGAAACCATGAAGCGTTCCGTCTTCGTCGATACATCCTTAAAGATACTTCCCCTGCTTTATCTCAAGGCATCCATGCTTCCCAAATGCGAAACGATAGGCGATGAAGCCCTCGAAACATTCGTAACAGAGGAAACTTACGAAATACTCCGCATGAACCTGGCCGGTATTCTTGCCGAAAAGGACGACTACCTGGATGTATTCGTATCGGACATGAAATACAGCGACCAGCCCATTACAAGAAACATCTCCGAAGATTTAGCCGACATCTATCAGGACATCAGAGACTTCATCTTCGTATTCCAACTGGGGCTTAATGAAACAATGAACGACTCGCTCGCAGTCTGCCGGGAGAACTTCGCCCTGTACTGGGGACAAAAGTTAGTAAACACCCTGCGTGCCCTGCATGACGTGAAATACAACCAGCCGGAAGACGAGGAAGAAAATCAAGACGAGGAAGACGAATAAACTTTAAACTATGATCATCAGAAGAAGTATAGATAAAGAAGAAGTGAAGGATATGCCGAAAGCACTCTTCCCGGGACAAATACACGTCATACAGACCCCCAGGAAGCGGAGCGTGCTGTGGCCTACCTGAAAAAATGTCCCATACTGGGCATTGACAGTGAAACGCGCCCGTCCTTCACCAAAGGGCAATCCCACAAGGTAGCCTTATTACAGGTTTCATCGGAAGAGCACTGTTTCCTTTTCCGTCTGAACCTCACCGGTTTGACTCTTCCGATCATCATGTTGCTTGAAAATCCCGGCATAACAAAAAGTAGGGCTTTCCCTGCGCGACGACTTCATGATGCTGCACAAACGTGCTCCGTTTGAACAGCGCGGCTGCATCGAGTTGCAGGAATATGTCCGCACGTTCGGCATTCAGGACAGAAGCCTTCAAAAGATATATGCCATCCTTTTCGGCGAAAAAAAAATATCCAAGAGCCAACGCTTATCCAACTGGGAAGCCGATGTGCTGACACCGTCCCAACAACAATACGCAGCTACCGACGCATGGGCCTGCCTGAACATATACAACCGGCTGCAGGAGCTGAAGCGTACCGGTGATTTGAACTGGCAATCGAAGAAAGTTGCCACACAACCACATTATAACGTTACCACATCTTAATTATAATTATGTATAAAGTATATCTAAAGCCAGGTAAGGAAGAATCATTAAAACGTTTTCACCCCTGGGTGTTTTCAGGTGCCATCGCACATTTCGACGGAGAGCCGGAGGAAGGGGAAGTTGTTGAAATCTATACATCCAAGAAAGAGTTCATAGCCAAAGGACATTTCTCAGATTGGCAGCATTGCCGTTCGTGTGCTTAGTTTCTATCAGGATGAAGCAATCGACGCCGACTTTTGGAAACGCAAACTCAGCATAGCCTATGACATGCGGCGCAGCATCGGCATCGCCGAAAATCCTGTTAACAACACCTATCGCCTGGTACATGGCGAGGGGGCGACAACTTTACCGGGACTTTGTGATTGACATCTACGCCCGTACTGCTGTCATGCAGGCACACTCTGCCGGCATGCACCTCGACCGTATGGCAATAGCCGACGCCTTGACCGAGGTTATGGGAGATAAAATTGATAACATCTACTATAAATCCGAAACGACCCTTCCCTTCAAAGCCGACCTCTATCCTGAAAACGGTTTCCTGAAAGGGGGAAGCGCAGACAATGTCGCCATGGAATACGGCTTGAAATTCCATATCGACTGGCTGAAAGGCCAAAAGACCGGCTTCTTTGTGGACCAACGCGAAAACCGTTCGCTGTTGGAACGCTATGCCAATGGGCGCAATGTACTGAACATGTTCTGCTACACCGGTGGCTTTTCGGTCTACGCCATGCGTGGCAATGCCAACCTGGTGCACTCCGTAGACAGTTCTGCAAAAGCCATTGATTTGACAAACAAGAACATAGAGCTGAACTTTCCCGGTGACAGCCGTCATGCAGCCTATGCAGAGGGGATGCCTTCAAGTATCTCGACCGCATGGGTGACCAATACGACCTTATCATTCTGGACCCGCCGGCATTTGCCAAGCACCGCGATGCCCTGCGCAACGCCCTGCAAGGCTATCGAAAACTCAATGTCAAGGCTTTCGAGAAGATTAAACCGGGCGGCATACTCTTCACTTTCTCCTGCTCGCAAGCCGTCAGCAAAGAAAACTTCCGTACAGCCGTATTCACAGCCGCCGCCATGTCCGGACGCAGTGTGCGCATCCTGCATCAGTTGACACAGCCTGCCGACCACCCCGTAAGCATCTATCACCCTGAAGGCGAATACCTGAAAGGACTTGTTTATACGTAGAATAAACAGGGATACCTCAGTCCCATACAGAGGGTATCTCTGTATGAGACTGGGATACCCTCGGTATAGAGCCCAGCCGGCAGACATAATTATCCAACCATAAAATCGCATCATATCCAAACGCCACTTATCATTCTAAGCGGCACTAATAAGCCACACAAAGAATTAAAACATGTTAATATATAGAAGAAAGCGAGCAAAAAAGACTATGTTATATAACATAAAACCGCTTATCTTTGCACTGTGTTTTTTCATGGTATTAGATTTAAGGTTAACAAAGATTGGCTGTCTGGGATAGATAGCCTTCTTTTAAATTTTATACACTTCTTGTTTTTCTGCCCGCTGCGTCGTACATTTGCACCTAATCATAAATTCACAAAATTCAAATAAGGCTAATATTATGAGCATTAAATTCCGACTCACAGCTATGCAGTTTCTTCAATTCTTTATTTGGGGAGCATGGCTCATCTCGTTAGGCGGCTATATGGGCGGCACATTACACTTTGAAGGCGGTCAAATCGGCCCAATCTTTGCAACTATGGGTATCGCTTCGCTTAATGCCCGACTCATGGGAATTATCGCCGACAAATGGATAAATGCCGAACGTCTGTACGGCACGCTTCATCTCATCGGTGCCGGTGCTCTGATTTATGCATCCACTGCCACCACATACAGCAATATGTATTGGGCAATGCTGCTCAACATGCTCGTGTATATGCCCACACTGGCCTTGGCCAATACGGTTTCATACAATGCACTGGAACAGTACACTGGACTTAAAAAAGACTTTTCCTCCCATACGGGT